>JGI24695J34938_10002681_pt1 | contig 13270 bp, 11 predicted proteins | sample TergutCo191P3_FD_34938 | JGI IMG/M metagenome (IMG submission 34938) | reverse complement strand
AATTGAAATTATAGACAATTTCTTAATCGCGTAATATAATTTTATTAGATGAAATTTTATATTTCCTTACTGTCAATATTTCTATTTTTGTCATTTTTCTCGTGTAAGGAAAAAACATGGACGCCGGGAACGCCTCTTTCGAAAGAAAAAGTCATTATTGGGGTGGTTCATATTACTGACCCTTTCATAGAAAGCTCTGGATACTCTTACGCCCATCAAATGGGAATAGAGGAAATGAAGTTAACGCTAGGACTGAAAGATAATCAGATTATTTATAAAACCAATGTGGACGACCTTGACGCTATGTATATCGAAGTTCAAATCAGGGAATTAATTGATCATGGCGCGAATATTATTATCGCGACAAGCTGGGGTTACATGGATGTCTGCGAGAATCTTGCGCTTGAATATCCTTCTGTTGTCTTTGCGCATGCGACCGGTTATAAATTCAACAAGAGTAATTTTACCAATTATTTCGGTAAGGTTTATCAGGCGCGTTATCTTTCCGGAATTGTCGCAGGGCTAAAAACCAAATCTAATAAAATTGGTTTTGTCGCGGCGTGGGGAAACGATAACAGCGAGGTTACAAGCGGTATTAATGCGTTTGCAATCGGCGCGGAAAAGGTAAATCCACTGGCGAGAATTTATGTTGTTATTACAAGAAGCTGGTTTGATCCGATGGGCGAAGCCGCGGCGGCTATGACTTTAATAAACAACGGCTGTGATGTAATTGCTCAGCATTGTGATTCGGCAAATCCACAGTTGGAAGCTCAGAGAGCCGGGGTCTGGGGTATTGGTTACAATACCGACATGAGTAAAGACGCGCCTTCTTCTGTTCTTACTTCTGTAATATGGAATTGGGGCGCTTACTATATTACTCTTGTGCAGAGCATTATAGACGGCACCTTCACTACAGAACCATGGTTCGGCTCTTTAAATGATGGAATTGTCGATCTTGTTCCTTTAAATGAAAATATTATTTCAGTTGCTTCGATGATAGATACAGGCGCTTTTAATATTCTGGACATGGAAAGGCGGCGAATTGAGTCCGGCGAGTTTAATGTATTCAGCGGAGTGTTGGAAACAAATGAAGGCAGCACGACAGGCATGGAAAACGAAAATTTTTCTGACGATGAAATAAGAAACGGCATTAACTGGTATTATAGAAATATAATAGTGATTAGATAATATATGAAATATTTTTTAATCAAACTTATAAAAATATTAAAACATAATTTACGCGAAGTAATATTTGTTTTCCTTGCTTTTTCTTTGATGACAGCGGCGGCATATTTTTCTGTGGGGCATATTCTGCGCGAACGTCTTTTGGATAGAGCGGAAGAAATGATTTCTACAGCCGAAGCGAATGTAAGAGCGGGACTTTTTGAAGCGCAGACGATTTTGCTTAATGCGCATCATATAGTACAAAACATGATAGATCAAAAGGCGTCTTCGCAGGAAATATTGGACTACCTTGTTAATACAAGTGAATGGATGCGCCTGCGCGATCAGGGACCTTTGCGTTACAAGGGTATTTACGGATATATTAACGGTGAATTTTTTGACAGTATCAATCTAAATCCCGGCGTCGATTTTTTACCGCAGACGCGTCCATGGTATCAAACTGCCGCAAGAAGCGGCGCATCGATTGGTTATACAATTCCGTATATTGATTGGGGAACGGGTGAATCTGTAGTTTCCGCAGTGCGAAATATTTTTGATAATAATAACCGCCCAATCGGAATTCTTATTCTTGATATTGATATTAACTGGCTTGTTGATTATGTTGATTCACTTGCAATCGCGTCCGGAGGGTACGGCATTCTTGTAAATCAAAATATGACAATATTGGCTCATACCGATAAATCATTTGTTGGATTGCAGCTTCAGGATTTAAGCGCGTCTTACAGCGAGATTGCAAGAATCCTTCGGGGAGGCGGAGAGGTATTGGCAAAAAGAGCTGCCGGAAAAAATAAATCGATCGAAATAGTTTTCTTTGCCCGCATTTTTAACGGCTGGTATATCGGTATAGTATCGCCGTATCATCAATTTTATAAGGATTTATATACATCGGCTTTTATATTGATCTTAATTGGGCTTGTGCTTTCTCTTTCTTTATGTTCGATGCTCTTGCGTCTCTCGTCTGCAAAAATGCGCGCCGATGAAGAAAATAAAAGCAAGTCTTCTTTTTTGGCGAGCATGAGCCACGAAATACGCACGCCGATTAACGCAATTACAGGAATGGCGGAGCTGCTTATGCGCGGTGATCTTTCAAGTACAGCCCGAAGTTATGTGCAGGATATTAAAAATGCGGGAAATAGCCTAATCGCGATAATTAATGATATCCTTGATTTTTCCAAAATCGAAGCCGGAAAAATGGAAATAATAACCGCCAAATATAACCTTTCTCTGCTTTTAAATGAAGCAATCCATATTATCCGTGTGCGTCTTGCGGAAAAACCGATAAAGCTTAACATCAACATTGATAATAATATTCCAAACAGTCTTATTGGGGACGCGGTAAGGCTGCGGCAGATACTTTTAAATCTGCTTTCCAACGCGGTTAAATATACAGATGCAGGAGAANTAAATCTTTCTGTATCCATAGAAAATAAAAACGAGAAGAGAATCNGGCTAAAAATAAAGGTAAGCGATACAGGCAAAGGGATAAGAGCCGAAGATATAAAAAAACTTTTTGATGAATTTTCACGTCTTGACTTAAAGAAGAACCGTGGAATAGAAGGAACGGGTCTTGGGCTTGTGATTGTTAAACGTCTGTGCGATGCGATGGAAGGCAATATCGAAGTTGAAAGCGAATACGGCAAGGGAAGCTCGTTTACGGTTATTATTCCGCAGATTGTAGAATCAGAAAAAACTTTCCTGGATGCGCATGATTTATCAAGTGATATAAAACAGGATACAGAAGAAGAATATAGAGTTAAGTTTATTATTCCTGACGCGCGTATCCTTATCGTTGATGATATTCTTGCCAATCTGACAGTCGCGGAAGGGCTTTTGTCATTCTATCTTGCAAAGATTGATACATGTTCAAGCGGCGGGAAAGCCGTGGAGCTTGTAAAGAAGATAGATTACGATTTGATCTTTATGGATCATATGATGCCGGAAATGGATGGTATAGAAGCAACAACCTGTATACGCGCATGGGAAAAGGAAAAGAATCACGGCAGGAAAAATGAAAATAATACTCCCATTATTATGCTGACTGCAAACGCCGTTTTGGGTATGAAGGAAATGTATTTGGAAAAAGGATTAAATGATTTCCTTGGAAAGCCAATCGATGTAAGCGAACTGGAACAAATCATTAAACAGTGGATATCAAAAGAAAAAATTATTGAAGTTACTCCGGAAGATAAAGAGCCGGCGCGTGTAATTACGCACAATATTTATATTCCGGGAGTGGATGTCAATAAAGGAATTGAAAACTCAGGCGGTACTTTGGAGATATATTTAAAAGTGCTTACTCAATTGCATATAGATATTAAAGAACGGCTGCCTGTCATTAAAACCATCCCCGATGCCGCTTCTATTAAAAATTTTTATATTTGTATTCATTCGATAAAAAGCGCGATGGCTACCATGGGCGAGAAAAATTTATGTGAGAAAGCCTCGGCGATGGAAAACGCAGGCAAAAACGGCGATATGGATTATATTAAAAATCACCTAAGCGGTTTTTCGGACGACCTCGAAAAATTATTGGGCTATATCGGTGAGGTTCTAAAAAACCAGGTATAAATCTGATTTTTGCGTTTTTTCAAAACAGGTTGGTTCTACAAAAGTCTCTTTTTATTTATATTTTGTGATTTCATCCCTGATTACAGCCGCCTGCTCAAACTCAAGGTTTTTGGCGTGTTCAAGCATTTCGTTTTCNAGCGCTTTTATTAATTGCTTTCGCTGCGCCGGGATTAAAATATTAAAGGATTTTTTTAGCACTTCTATTGTTGTTCCNGCTGTTACTTCCGCTTCTTCGATATGACGGGTAAGAATTTCCGCGATTGCTTTTTTTACTGTCGCCGGAGTTATGCCGTGTTCTTTGTTGTAGGCAATTTGTATATCACGGCGGCGGTTGGTTTCGGCAATCGCTTTTTCCATCGCATCGCTCATTTTATCGGCGTACATGATAACTTTTCCAGCGGCGTTACGGGCAGCCCTGCCGATTATCTGAATAAGGCTTGTAAGCGATCGTAAAAAGCCGATTTTGTCGGCGTCGAGTATCGCTATAAACGAAACCTCCGGCAGGTCGATGCCTTCACGTAAAAGGTTTATGCCAACAAGAATATCAAACTCTCCCTGGCGAAGCTGTGTAAGAATTTCCACGCGCTCGATTGTTTCTACTTCGCTGTGAATGTAGCGAACTTTTAAACCAAGTCCCGACAGGTAATCCGTTAAATCTTCTGCCATTTTTTTTGTAAGCGTTAGAATTAGAGATCTCTCTCCGGCTTTTATACGTTTTTGTACTTCCCCGTAAATGTTTTCCATTTGCCCTTCGCTCTTTCGCACTTCGATTTCCGGGTCTAAAAGTCCGGTTGGGCGGATCACCTGCTGAACAACACGCGCGGATTTTTCAATCTCTGCTTTGCCGGGTGTTGCGGAAACAAAAACTGTTTTATCCAGCCTCGCTTCAAACTCATCAAAGCGAAGGGGACGGTTATCAAGAGCGCAAGGCAGGCGAAAGCCGTAATCGACAAGGCTTTGCTTGCGGCTGCGATCTCCTGCGTACATGGCTCCAATCTGCGGAAGAGTGACATGGCTTTCGTCGATAAAGGTTAGATGTTTTTTTGGGAGATAGTCAACAAGCGTGTCCGGAGATTCGCCTGGCTTGCGTCCTGCCAAAAGAGACGAGTAATTTTCGATGCCGGTACAGTAGCCCATTTCTGTTAACATTTCGATATCGTATTCAACACGTGTTTTGATACGCTCAGCCTCAAATATTTTTCCTATATCCTGAAAATACTTTATGCGTTCTTTTAATTCCTGTTTTATTGAATCCATTGCATTCTGTATATATTCAGCCGGCATTACGAATTGTTTGGCGGGATAAATCAAAGCCCGATCCAGCTCTTCGAGTATTTCGCCGGAAACGGGATTAAAACGGCGGATTCTTTCCACACGATCCCAATCAAGATCGACACGGTAAGCTTCTTCCATGTAGGCGGGAAAAATTTCCAGCGTGTCGCCGCGTCTTCTAAAACGCCCCCGTTCAAGGACAGCGTCGTTGCGTTCATATTGTAATTCAACAAAGCGGCGAATGAGAGAGTCAACGTCCACTGTTTCGTCTTTTGAAAAAGTGGCTGTCATTTTTTTGTAAACATCAGGCGTTACCATTCCGTAAATGCATGAAACAGTGGCTACGATGATTACATCTTCACGTTCCATCATGCTTCTCGCCGCGGAGAGCCTCATGCGCTCAATCTCGTCATTTATCGACGCGTCTTTTTCTATGTACAGATCGCTCTTTGCTACATAGGCTTCCGGCTGATAGTAATCGTAATATGAGACAAAGTATTCAACAGCGTTATTGGGGAAGAACCCCCTAAACTCGCGGTACAACTGTGCCGCGAGCGTCTTGTTGTGGCTGACAATCAAAGTGGGCATTTGCACGGCTTCTATTAGTTTAGCCATCGTGAATGTTTTGCCGGAACCTGTTACACCCTGCAGTGTCTGGAATTGATCGCCAGAATTAATTCCGGCGGCAAGAGCGGCGATAGCGTCACCCTGATCGCCTGCCGGTTTAAACGGAGAGACTACTTCAAACTTGCGCATGAAAAGCACTATACTTTTTTTAAGTGGTATTGTCAAGTGAGCTTTTTCCAAAAGCTGAAGTTATAATAATTTTTACTAAATAAAACGGGTTTTGACAGAAGCCTAAAAGATAAAAAAAAAGAGCAGAGTTTAGTCTGCTCTTTTTAAAATAATGATTAACTGTTAACGGCTAACCGTTTAAGGCGAAGTGTTAGAAAGCCCTGATAGCTCTAACGTTGTTCGCACGGGCAGAAGGAGCCGGATTCCATTCATCGTACCATGCGTCAGGATCAACAGGAGGCGCGCTCTTTGCGTTTGCGCCTGTTGCGCCGGTTGCAAAGTTATGCTCAAACGCGCGTGAAGCGTTGCTCTGTGATGAAGTCCAGTAAATGCCTGTAGAAAGATTTAAAAGGTGTCTTTGGCTGTATAAAAGATTTAGTTCATCCTGGCTTGGAAGGAACCAGTCATGCTGTCCGCCGCCGCTGAAATTCTTTGCAGCAAGAGCGGCAGGAGAGGTTGAATCTGTGGCAAGCATTAAATCTGTATTTTTTCTGCCTGTTCCAATGGCGGTTCCTGTACCTGTAATATTGGTAGAAGAAAATCTGGAAGTAACCCATGATAATGATGTTCCCTGATCCATTGTCGCGGCTTCAAGATAAAAAGCCTTTTGATTAGTATCAGCCATGATAAAGCCGTTAAGGTCCTGATAGAAAATAATTCCGCCTCCGGGACCAGGGCCGCCGAGAACAAAGCCTTCTGCTTTTACCGGTGCGCTTGTAATGCTGCCTATGTTATCAGAGAAAACTACCGTAACGGTAACTTCTGTGTCTTTGTCATCACTTTGTAATAAATATGACGCAGAATTTGAATTATCAATAGGCTTTCCGTTTCGTTTCCATTGATATGTGACAATGCCGCTTCCTTTAACTCCAGAGGTATTTGCCGTTACTGTCTTGCCCAATTTTGATTCGCCTTCTATTGTAACAGTTCCTTTAAGCTGAGATTGAAACAGGCTGCATGCGCCGAATATGCCCAGAATCATGATCGCAAGAACGATCGCTCCCGACACTTTTTTTGCGTTTTTCATCGATATTCTCCTTTAATCTGAGTCTTACCAACAAGGTAATATCATTTTCCTTTCGATTATTATTACATGTATTGCCAAAACAATCAATATAGAAGGTAATATTGATGTCTGATACCGTTTTCGATGTTATAGTTAAACCATAGGAGAAAATATGCCGGAAAAAAATAATGAATGTAAATGCTCGTATCCATGCGGGCGTCACGGTAACTGCGATGCCTGTATGGCATATCACCGTAAGGATGGATCAAGGACAAACTGCGGGAAAGACCCCTCAAAAGAAAAGAAATAACAGTCAAGCCTTTTCCAAAACCAGGTTAGTTTTAGAAAAAAGCTTATTTAAGCTGTTATTTCTTCTTTTAAAAACACAAAGGTGTGCTTGTTTTTTAGCGTCCTGTAAGCTGCATTAATGCAGTTCTTGCCCAGTTCTGCTCTGCGCCTGTATACAACGATGAGCGTGAGATAACGGTCAACAGCTGGATTGTATTTTGACTTTTGGTTTCTGTACTCGCCAGAGCCGTAATTATTATATTCATCATATCTCTTTCTATAGTTCCCCACGGACCGCTACGCCTTCTTGAATGAAGACCCCTTAAGAATTCGTTAAGGAGCTCTACCGCTTCATCGGTTCTCGCCGCTGTTAATGTTCTTACAACAAGGATGATTGTTTCAAAGTCTGTGCTCCCTGTTTCGAATGCTTCTCTGTAGGTTCTTTCCAGGAATGGATAAACAGCATCATCCTCAATACCCATCTCGCGGATTACGTTGATGGAGCTTAAACGCATTTCTCTTAAAATACCCTGAGTCTCACGGGAAGTGGCGTGGAAAATATAGCTTGCCTCAAGAGCCGCAACTGCTACCTGCGCTTTAACATTGTTAGGCGTTTGCGTTCTGAGCAATTGCTGCCATGCGGCATTTTTTACATTCGGACCATTAAACGGATCTTTTATAATTTCGCTGACAATATGGCTTATAACTTCGCCAAGACCATTCATTATGTTTACAAGAGCGTTCGAAGCGATTTCTTTTAAGTCGCTGTCAAACCATCCTACCGAGGCGAAGAAAACCGGTCTTACGCCAACCGCAACACCCAAAGTTTCCAGGGCGGTTATTGCGCCAGGAGCAACAAGGTGTATTTTACTTTTAAAATTAAAGTCCGCGTTTATTCTTTCGTTATAATTTTCCAGAATAATCGCGATATGGGAAGCGTAATCTTTTGCGCCAATCTCCCCCAGCGCGACTAACGCCTCGTACATAAGGTACCCGTCGTTTGCCTGATTTGTAATATCAAAATATTGAACCAATCGCCAGATTAACGGAGCAGCTTCTGTATGCTTTTCTGCGGCAAGTCCCCTTAAGATGATTCTCGCGGATTCTTCTACGGGCACCCTTTCGTAATTACTCCCGTAATTCATGAGTCTTCTGAGAAAAACTCCAAGGGCATCCTGATAGAATTCACCTATTCCAGTATACTCTCCATCTCTGACAGCCTGCAAAACGTCATAAATTTCGAAAATCGTTACATCAGATCTGTTTATTTCCTGGGTGTACAATGACAAATCCGCACCTTGAGCGAAAACCGCCATTCCGGTAAACAATAAAATAATAATAAAAATAGTTGTTCTTTTCATGCCATTAATATACTCCCAAATGGCGGAATTTACAAGAGGAAGAAGAGGTCTCTATCCTGGTTTTCCTTGAATTTTGGGGTTCCATCAATTAAATTTTAGTTATAATATAAATAAGGAAGAATTTAGTCATGATTGTAAAGCGTTTTTTATTCCCGGGATTACTTCTTGTTTTGTGGTTATTAATAATTGGCTGTAAAACCACGATAAGCCAGAAAGCAGTAAACCTGAACCCTTTAGACATGCTTGTGGGTGTTTGGGAAGGCTATTATACGGGCGGAAATCAAGGAGAAACCGGTCTTACGTTAACTATTTACAAAGAGGGAGAAGAATACATGGCTATTTCTCATTTCTATAATCTTCCCGGCAGATCAAACACAAGAGAGGGAAGATTCTACATGAAAGTTTCATACGACCCGTCAACCGGGAAATTTTTCCTTAAAGCGCATGAATGGATATTGCGTCCCGGCAGTTATATTTGGGGTGATCTTGAAGGTGAATTAACAGGCAATGAATTCAAAGGTTCTGTCGTATTTAATAATAGAGCAACCGGGACTTCATTTACTGTTACAAGAAAGTAATTACCAAAGCCAGAAGTTGTTTTTTAACTTTTGTTTTTGGAACAGCGTCCTTAACTAACCCGGTTTTGAAATAATCTCATTTGTCTATATATTCCCGGTATGAACATGGTTCAAAAGCTTCTCTGCCTTTTTTGCCATGCGTCTAAGGAAATCGGGGTCGGTTGAGGGAGCGTTCCAGCGGTAATCGGGATGATACGCTGTTAAATGCCAGGGAATGTCTTTATCTATGGAAGCGATAAAATCCGCTATGGCGCAAATCTCTTCTTCGCTGTTGTTTAAATCCGGCACCATAAGCGTAGTCACTTCTGCATGGACTTTCATTTCGTGACAAAGTTTTATAAAGTCCTTAACAGTTTGAAGCGGGTCTCCTTCGCATGAGTTTCCTAAAATATTTTTGTATGTTTGAGAGGAAAAGCATTTTAAATCTATATTCGCGGCGTCAGTCAGTTTTAAGATAATGGAAGCGGCTTTTTGATTGATACAGCCGTTTGTAACAAGGACGTTTGCAAGATTATGCTCACGCGCAAGAGACATACAGTCAAGCACATATTCAGCGTGGACGAGCGGCTCTGAATACGTGTAGGCGATTGACGGGCTGTCCGCTTTTAATGCGGCGGAAATAATCTCTCCGGGCTGCATCCATTTTCCTCTGCCCTGATCGCAGATTTCAGTGTTTTGGGAAATATGCCAGTTCTGGCAGAAAGGGCAGCGAAGATTGCAGCCGGCAAAACCCAGTGATATTATTTTTGAGCCCGGCTTAAAGTGATAAAGAGGTTTTTTTTCGATTGGATCGAGCGCAAGAGCGGATATAAATCCGTAATAGGGAATTATTCCCACTCCGCCCTTGTTGCCGCGGACTTTACAAACGCCAAAGAGACCGTTTTCTATTTCGCAGTTATTCGGGCAAAGATGGCAGCGGACTTTATCGCCGGATTGCGTCATAAAAAGAGGAGCTCGAATCATTTTACCTCGAAGGGTTCAAGCCTTACTCCGACCGCGCCGCGCTGAATCCAGATTTTTACCAAAGGGACGCCTTCACCCGCTTCTGTTACAGCGGACGGCTCTTCCTCGACAAACAGAATATCTTCAAGCAAAAACTCAAGCACGGCGGGTTCATTGCCCAGCGGATCATTAACAAGAATTAATTTAGTTTTATCGGAAGGGTGCGTTCTGGGATAACCTGTAAAAGGAACGCCGTCGCCCGGATGACCTTTAGCGTATTTTGTTATACTGTTTAACGGCAGAAGCTCAAGATAATTTACATGATTCATACATATCTCCTGACTTTAAATATAAAACAAATATAATTGAATAACAATAAAAATCTTGTTATGATTAAATCGATGGATAAACGCATATACATCTTTCAGGGTGATTCTCTGCTTTTACCAAACGAAACGCCCGACAATCAAATGGATATCGGGCTTCCTTATGAAACTTCCAAATTGTTTAATAATACTGATATTTTCGAAATACCGTCATTGAATGATTCCGGCTCTCTCATTACAGGCGCGTCCGTCCCTTTTGACGCTATCCTTCCCGCAAACTGGAAAACAATTCCTGTCCGCCAGATTCTTTCTATATATACAATCTCCGGCAGCGGCAGAAGCCTTGAAAATATGATGCGCGCCTGTCATATCGCCCGCTGGAGAATCGATTCACGTTATTGCGGAACCTGCGGAGACAAGTACAACGATGTGCCAATGCAGGCACAGCGTTTGTGTCCGTCATGCGGCAGGATGGAGTTTCCAAGAATCTGCCCAGCCGTAATTGTCGCCATAACAAACGATGAAAATAAAATGCTGCTCGCTCATAACAAAACTTTTAAGGGCAGGGTTTACAGTCATATTTCCGGCTATAACGAAGCGGGAGAAACGCTCGAAGAAACGGTTGCCCGTGAAATTAAAGAAGAGATAAATATTTCTGTAAAGAACATCGAGTATTTTATGTCACAACCCTGGCCGTTTCCAAACTCGCTCATGGTTGGTTTTAAGGCTGAGTATTTATCGGGAGAAATAAAACCTGACGGCGCGGAAATTGAAGACGCTAAATGGTTTACAAAAGATAATCTGCCGGAGCTTCCACGGGAAGGATCTCTGTCACGTATTCTTATCAATAACTGGATTCAGGGAAAATTNTAACGGTTTTTTTNCTGAGGCTTTTTTAGAACTTTAACTTTTNGAAAAAGCTCATCGTTCTCTTCTTACAAGTTCTATGATACGCCAATTTCCGCGCCTGTCACGCCTTAAAGTAAGATCGTCGTTGCGGTTTCTGGCGAAACTTTCATCGGGAGCCCAGAGCAGGTAACTTGCGCGAAACACTACCATGTTGCCTTCTTCTGTGCCGCCCAAATGATCGATTTTTAGATCTGTAATTCCAAAAACATTTGGAGCGGGAAGCTCTCTGCCGTTTTCCTGCCATGCCTTTGCCTGAATGAGCGGCGGAGTGGTTGGATCGTACGCTTGCCTTGTTCTAATGACAGCGTAAAAATTCGCAGCCGCGTTTATATCCGCTCTGCCTGCTCTCTGAACGCATGCCGACATCATGATATGATTTAAAGTGCTGAATGAATCATAATAAGTGTACACAACAGTTTCGGGAGACATTCCTGCTGTTGTGGGACGCTGCGCAATACTGATTGCCGTGTGATAAACAATAAAGAGCGAAAAACTAACTGCCAAAGCCAAAACAATAAGCAGCTGTTTATGACGCACAGCGAAACGCCTTGTTTTTATTATTGATTTTTGTTTTAGAACATGGAGCTTTCTTTCTTTTTCGATTTTTTCTTTTTTCTCCGGCGGCAGTTCTGTATACAGAGATGAAACAGCCGCAATCTTTTTTTCGTTGGTAATTAAATGCTTTAGAATGCCTGTTAAAATAGCGGCGCCGTTTTTCTCTGCCGCGGCTGGAACATTCTTTTTTACAACAGGCAGAGTGAGAGCGGAAAAAATCAAATTTGATAAATTTTCATCGAGGTCCGGGGCTGCAAGACGCATCGGCATAAAGATGCCTTCTCTCATGTCCTGAAAGATTTCCGCCGTTGGGTAGGGATGAACTCCCGTAAAAACTTTATAAAGCATTACAGCGGCGCAGAAAGCGGCGTTGTCCATACCAATCAAATCCGGGCAATTGTATCTGTCAACCGGAAAACCTTCTATATAGAGGCAGCGGTTGGCGAGATGTTCAGGAGCGAAGAAAACGCCGCCGTCAGAACCAACAAAAGAGGCGCCGGGATTTAAGGCTGAGCGTCTGTCGCCGAGGAACATTTTTGCCCGTATCCAGAAAGTAATCGCCTGTAGCGCAGTCTGCGTTGATTCATGCGAGGGGGAGTCAACATCGTTGAGAAGGAGGTCGAGTCTTTTTCCCTGAAACACAGGCCCAAAGACTCTCATGTTGCCGTCTGTTTCATTAACCCCTGAAGGTTTCCATATTTCGTGCGATCCGTCAGGAGAGACGACAAAGCCCTGTTCGATAAGGCTTTGAGACATCTTTGTTCTCGCGAATGATCTGGGATCCATCCCGGTATCAAAACAAATAACCGGGCTGCCGTTAACACTGGATATATGGATACTCTGTTCCATCTTAACCTGCTTAAACCATAAACGTTATCTTGACGAATACAGATAACGGAAATACTCCATGTCGGTAGTAAGTGTTTTGTCAAACTTTGGCATTGTCTGACGATACGATTCTATCGCTCTCCAGAAACTGTAAAAGTTCGCTCTTCCGGAGCCTTCATAAGCCGCAGAGTAGATTCTTGCAGCTTCGGCGTCGGCCCTTCCCATGATTGTCTGAGACTGTGAATAAGCGGCGGAAAGAATGGAATCCTTTTCCCTGCTCATTTCGCCGAGGCGCCTTGCCTTCTGACCTTCGCCGTCAGAACGATACGCCATTGCCCATTGGTTACGTTCCCTNATCATACGCTGATAAACGCTTTGNGTAAGTTCTTCCGAGTAGCTGATCTGACGCGTTACAATATCAATAAGAGCTATGCCGAAATCCTGCTCAAGATTTTGTGACGATCTGTCAAGAATCAATTCGGCAAGCTGACGGCGGCCTTTGGTAATCGGTCTGTGGTTTGATTCATTCTGCGTTGTAGTGCCTACGCTGTCAATGCTGATATCAAGGTCTTCTTCGGCAAGACCCTGAGCTTCAAGGATCGCTGTGCGTTCTGTAATAATATTTGAGTTGCGTACCGATTCGATGAGCGGGTTTTC
>JGI24695J34938_10002680_pt1 | contig 13273 bp, 13 predicted proteins | sample TergutCo191P3_FD_34938 | JGI IMG/M metagenome (IMG submission 34938) | reverse complement strand
AGCTTAGCACCTATTACAGAGAGAAGTATAAGCTCAGTGTCCGCCAAAATATTACCAAAGATATGTCAGCGGGAGAGGCTTCGCTTGAAAATATCAGAAAAAAGATGCCTTCGGCTTTGCCGGGACAGCCTTTTTACAAGGAATTGATAGAAGAATTAATCAAAGAAGATTATACAGACAGCGGTACTGATTTAAAAGATTCTATTCTTAACACCCTTAAAGTTAAAGAAGAAAAAGCAAAAACCGCAAAGCCGACTATAAACTTAAAAAATATCCTTCTCGACGGCATTGTGACAATCGGCGGCGCTTCAAATACCCTGACCGAAATTATAAATAAAATGGATGAAAATCACGGAGTAATGGAAAGCCGGAAGAAAGGATTTCTTGAGAAGGTTAAAGAGTTAATCCGGCAGATTACTAACGCGGAACCTGAAGAAGTAATCTATATGGTTGAGTATATGGATCCTACCAAGGGAGTACCTGTTAAAGAAAAGATAAACTTTCATCAATTCAGACAGGATTTAGATAAAAAAATCAGGATATTAAGCAGTTTTGTCAAAGGTTCGGCATATAATAAAATTGCCGCAATGCAGGAAGATCAAATTATCAGTTATCTGGAAAAATATATCAATGAAATTCAGGCGCTTCACAGAACCTTAACTTCTATCGATGAATATTTCAAAGCAAACGCTGCCCCGGAAGTCAGGGATAAAATAAAAGGGATTAAGCCGGATCTGACAGCGTTAAAAAATACATATGTAAAATCCAACCAGATGAGGCACGATTACGCCGCTCAAAAAGAAGAAGAAGAGCAGATGAAACGCCTTGGAGTAAACCTCGCAGCCACAGCGGCGCCCTTGCCGCCCGCTCCCGCAGAACCTCCCCCGGCAGCATAATAGAAAATAACAAAAAAATAGCCGATAATAGAACAAACGGGTAATTAATTGTCAACTATTTTAAAACCGCTTCTTGCACTGATTATGACTATTCTCATTTTCGCCGGATTTATCTGGTTTACAGATGTCGAATTTGGAACTAAAGACAAGGGGGCTTTAGTCTCAAAACTCTTTCGGGGAAAATGGTCAGATAAACTGCTGGAATTTGTTAAAACATATTTTTATAATCCGTCAATCTTAATCACTTACGAAAAAGAAAATATTACAGACGCCGAATTGACGGAAAACCATATCAATGAACTTAAAAACAGATTTAAAGCGACACTTTCAAATCCTGGCGTGCGCAGCAGTTTTTTATATAACCAGAGCGCCGATGACATTTACGAGCGTTCAAGAATTTACGGGCTGCTTCTTGAAACAACCGGCAGCCTTCAGTCTGTTCAATTTGTAGACAGCAACGGAATTAGGATTCATTACTCGACATCGGCGCGTGATATTATCAGCCAGAATAGAAATTCTACAGCGTACCGGAATTACAGCGAAGATTCATTATCGCTGCAGTACGATACTGTCAGCGTTCCTGCCGGCGCCGAAGAAAAAATAATCATGGATCAGGAGACCGACAGAATTATTTTTTCATTTGCTTTTTATGATTCAATGAACATTTATCACGGAAGCGCTCTTTTTACAATTTCGGACAGGGCGTTAGCGGATATGCTTATCGCGGAAAAACGCTTAAAAGTAAACGAAGATGTATCCGTAATAAGAGAGCCTGCCGGAATTCTTTTAGGAAGCCCTGTGTCGTCAAAACAGGAAATTCTTGAAAAAGTCGCAGCAATCTGGTCTGACGGAATAACCGAACGCGTAATCATTGACGCGGAAGATTCGGAAGTTAAATTATCGCTGATTTCCTTAAAAACAAATTCCGGCTTATATTTCGGCAGATTGATAAACGATTATTTATTTTTCATTCCCGATTCAATGAAACTTATTTTACTGCTTTCAATATTTCTTACTTTCTTCCTTGCGTTATACTTCATTCTGAATATAAAACCAAATTCCGTAACGCTTGTACGGAACCGCATAAAACGCCTGCGTGACAGCCTTTTTGAGCATTTATTCATCAATAAAACGCCGCAAGAAAGAATAAAATGGATACTCGAGCTTGAACAGCGCAGAGATGAAATACGCAAAGAATTAAAACGCCGCCTGAGATTAAACCCGCGCCTAGAAAAACACATTGACGGCATTATCAATAAATCATGGGATGAACTGCTGTCTGTCCTTAAAACCGGCAGCGCCGCTTATGCTCAGGAACCTCAGACAGTACGAGTAAAAACCGGAAACGCTGAACCTCCGGCGAGCCCTCAAACAAAGGAAAAACTTGATGAGATAGAAGAGCTCGAAGAAATTAATGATGAACCGGAAACAATTGGAGAGGCGGAACCTCTTGAAGAGATTGAAGAAGCGGAAACTATTGGTGAAGCGGAAGAAATCAGTGAGATAGAAGAAATTGAAGAGCTTGAAGAAATCGAAGAAGCGGAAACTATTGGTGAAGCGGAAGAAATCAGTGAGATAGAAGAAGTTGAAGAACTTGAAGAAATCGAAGACATTGAAGAACTTGCAGAGATAGAAGAAATTGAAGACATCGAAGAACTTGCAGAAATAGAAGAAGCTGCATCTCCGGCAGTTACGCGGACAAAAGAGGAAGCGCTTGAAGAAGTCGAGGCAATTGATGATGTTGAAGAACTTGAGGAGATAGAAGAATTCTTTGAAGAAACAGAACCTCAGCCTTCGATAAGGTCAACGACATTATCGACGATCAAGTGGGACGATCTTAAAGAACTTGAAGATATAATTGAGAAAGCAGTCTCGGATGACAAAAAGAAACCCGCTTCTGTCAGAGGTCTTCTTAAACTCGCGGAAAACAAAAAGCAAAAAAAGATAAAAGGTCTTCTCGCGTTAGCTGAAAGCAAAAGTAAAAAAAGCGGCGGCAAAAAAAACAGCAAAGGGCTTCTCAGGCTGGCAAGTGAAATTGAACAAAAGAAATCCAAACACAAAGGACTCCTTGCCGCCGCCAGCGAATATGAATATGTAAATGAAGATGACGAAGGCGAAGGCGAAGAAGATCATGATTTGTTAGGTGATATAGATGTGGTTTCGCCTTTCTCGTCAATGTTCGCTTCATTGGAAAAAAAATAGACTTATGAGAACCTTAAAAAACTAAAGTTTTTAGAAGCGTCCTTATTTAATAACTAAGAAATCTTTATCGCATTAAAGCCAGAGGGTTTACGGTTACTCCGTTTTTATAGACTGTAAAGTGCAGGTGTGGACCGGTACTCAATCCGGTACTGCCTATATCTCCGATGCGTTCTCCCTGAGCGACATAAGCGCCTGTTCTTGTTCTGATTCTGCTCAAGTGTCCGTAAAGAGTTCGGTATCCTGAGTGATGGTTTATAATTACATAATTTCCAAAAACATTGTCATAACCGACTGAACTGATGCGTCCTGCCATTGCCGCTCTGACAGGATCGCCTCTGTTTCCGCGAAGATCGATACCGGAGTGGAATTGGCGGCGGCTTTGATTAAATGGGTTCCGCCTGTATCCGTAATAGGAGGTTATCGCGCCGTGTATGGGCCAGATAAATAAATCGCCGTTTATTTCCTGCAGCCTTGACCAGTCGAGTTTGGCTCCCGGGATAAAGAGGTCTGTACCATTTACGACTTTTTCGGAAAAAAGTTCGTTTATGGATTGAATCGAGCCTTGCTCTACCTTGTATCTTTCCGCTATTGCGCTGAGGTTTTCCCCGTTTCTGACAGTGTGAATAATACCGTCCTGATTAGGGATCTTTAATACCTTGCCTACCTGCAGCAGGCGCGAATTAGTAACTTTATTTATAGAAACAATTGAATCCTGATTTAAACCGTAATTAATAGCGAGGGTGCTGATATTGTCGCCGCTTTTCATTATGTGAGAGTTGTAAAGTAAAGTGCGCGATTTTGAAAAGGATTCAGGCTCAAGAGAGGCGGATCCGTCAACATGCGCGGCATCGCTGTCGCCTTTAACGGTCAGAGTATCAGAAATAAGCATATCTTCGGTATCGGCTTTGGCTGCGTCTTCTATTAAAACGCCTCCGCCTACGCCTTGATCGTCAATAATAAGGGATGGCTGCTCTTTTTTAAACTGTATGGGATTAAATAAAAAGACCAGACAAAGAACGGCTGACAGCCTGAAAAGGTTAGAGCGTCTGCTAAATTTCCGATCATTAATTAACATAATTTATCCTAGCTTTTATTGTCATGAATTGCAAGACTGCCCGGCTCTTCGCTCTCCAGTATCTTGAGCAAATCCCGAATTTCAGCCGCTTGCTCATATTCCTCTTCCGCGACAGCCTGCTCCAGTTGTTCGTAAAGAGATTTATACTTATTATCGGAATTTTCATCAAATTCATTGATAAAAAACGACAATTCTATGCCGGTTTTATCTAAAATAGAAGAAGCAATGTAAATCGGGCTTTTTTTGCGGACAGCGATGGCAAAAGCGTCAGAAGGCCGGCTGTCCAGAATAAGCGGCTTTTCATTTGTATACTCGCCGCCTGTGATAATAAGACGGGCGTGGAAAACATCATCCTTAATTTCATGAACCTCAACCTTTTTGACTGAAAGATTCACGAGGGCAAGCATATTCAGGAACAGATCATGGGTATGAGGGCGTGAAACATTTATCCCTTCATTTGCTATTAATATGGACTGCATCTCCAAAGTGCCGATAAAAATCGGAACCGCAATATCCATGTTTTTTGGTTTTAAGAGAACAGCGTTACCGTGGCTTGTTTTGAGGATCGACCAGATTTCGCTGATGAGCATTTCCTTCACTTGCCCTTCCTAACTGATTAAATTGATGAAGTTGTCAAGTAAAGCATGACTCTTCTCATTTATAGTATAATTCCCGGAAATTAATTTTTCAAATTCCCGGAAGTTAAACATCTCTTTTGTTTCTTTTAAGTACGATTTTCCAATTTCCCCGGCTTCTTCAAAAACGCCTGCGGAAAGCAGAATTTCTATAAGTTCTTCCACTTCGGGCGCGGATGATCCTTCGGTTTTAGCCATGTGGAAGAAGTAAAAAATTCTTTCGCGCTTTTCCGGATATTTTTTAAGATATAAAAGAATAGGGAGGCTTTTTTTGCCTTCTACCACATCATCGCCCCGCTTTTTCCCGGGAATTCCGGTTGTAAGGTTTTTAACATCATCAAGTATCTGAAAGCCGATTCCCATTTTATCAGCAGCGCCGCCAAACAGCAGCGCCGCTTCCTTAGGAGCGCCGGCTGCAAGAACGCCCAGTCCGGCTGCCAGACGGGCAAGGCTTCCGGTTTTCATCGCGCACATTAAACAGTAATCTTCTATTGAGGGGATAACCGACGCATTGCGGTGCCAGTTAATATCCATAGACTGCCCCAGGTGAAGACGCCGCATACATTCCATCCATATTTGATAAATCAAACCCTTGTCTTTTAAGTTACAGGAATCAATGCAGGACGAGGCAAGAAAATAGAAGAAAGAGCCAGCGTTAATCGCTGTATCAATGCCGAATGTTTTATGGATAGAAGGCTTGCCGCGGCGTTCGTCAGACTCATCCTCAATATCATCATGTATTAAGCTCGCGTTATGTGAAAATTCAACAACGGGCGCAAGCGGAACAGCGGCGTCTCCTCCGTTAAGAGTTTCGCAGACAAGAGACATCAAGAGAGGCCGCCAGCGTTTGCCGCCCCGGAAAATAAGCTCTTTAACAGGAGCAAGCAGATTATTAACAGCGGCAATATCTATCTTTTCCCCTGTTTTTCCGAATACTTTTTCTATCCAGGCAGAATCCGGCATATCAGGCAGCCAGTATTTCAGCTCGGATTCTATTTTATTAAGTCTTATTGTATACTCTTGTTCCATAAGGATATTATACTGATATAGATGGCTGATTACAAGAAACCGGACTACTGGCAGCAGAAAGCCCGCAAGGAGGGCTACCCTGCCCGCTCTGTTTATAAACTGAAAGAGATTGATGAAAAATTCAGCCTGTTTAAGCCAAACACCCGCCCTCCCCTCCGTATTCTCGACATAGGAGCCGCTCCGGGAAGCTGGAGTATTTATGTGTTAAGGAAACTCTCTCAACAGGGGCTTGCTTCCGGCGGAAAAAGTCTGCTTGCTGCGGCAGACATCTCCCCTCTTTCGCGCGAATTTGACAGTGACCCGAGAAACCGGGGCTTATTTGACGGTGAAAATTTCTTTTTTATTCAAGGCGACATCACAACGGCAGAAATCCGCAATGAACTAATCTCCAAAGGTCCGTACAGCGTCATTATCAGCGATGCAGCTCCAAACACAACAGGAAACCATATAGTAGACTCAGGCCGTTCTCTCGAACTGGTTGAAACAGTCATCGAATATACCCAAACAGCGCTTGCTCAGGGAGGCTGTCTTGCGGTAAAAATCTTTCAGGGCAGCGGAACCGACAAAATCCTAAAGCAAATAAAATCGCTTTTTAATTCCGCAAAGAGTTTTAAACCCGAGGCTTGCAGAGGCGAATCGGTAGAAACTTATTATATCGGTCTTGGCAAACTTTAATCCTGACATTTAAATTTTTTTACTTGACAAAATATTAAATAGTGTGATACTATGCTTAGTCGAGAAACGTATGTGAATCGTCATAGCGGAGTAACGGAGAGTGTGAAATGGCTGCGGCAGGTAAAAAAAAGAAAAAAATACCCCCGATTGATCAGGATTTCCTTGATAAAATGGAAGCGGCGCTATTAGTCTTAAAATCCGAAATTGTTAATAACCTTGTAAACAGCAATGAAGATTTCAAAGAAATAATGGACGGTACAGAACCCAAAGACCTCGCAGATATCGCGTCTGACGATATTGACAGGAAAATGATCGAAGCCATTGGAACTCAGGAGCTGAAACGCCTTAAACTGATTGAGTCGGCTCTTACCCGTATCAAGCAGGGCAAATACGGACACTGCATAAAATGCGGAAAGCGTATTCCTCAGGATCGCCTGGTGGCAATTCCGTACGCTCTGATGTGCATCGACTGCAAATCCGAAGAAGAACGGCGTAACCGCTGAACTTGCCATGAAAAAAGCGCTTGTTTTACTTGCGGACGGCTTTGAAGATGTCGAGGCTGTAACGCCCATAGACTATCTTAAAAGAGCGGGAATAGAAGTAACAACAGCGTCAATTTCAAATAACCTGATCGTAACAAGCAGGTGGGGCGGCATTAAGATAACCGCAGACACTGCGCTTACAAAACAAATAACAGAGAGCGGCTGGGACGCGGTAATTCTGCCGGGCGGAATGCCGGGCGCGGTAAATCTTGCCGAATCCAGCGAAGCAAGCGCTTTAATAAAAAAAATGTCAACTAACGGAAAACTAATCTGCGCAATCTGCGCTTCTCCCGTAATAGTCTTAGCTCCTCTGGGTCTCTTAAAAAATAAAAAATTTACCTGCTACCCGGGAATGGAAGAAAAAACTTCAGACGGCATCCGGCTTGAAGATCGCGTAGTCATTGACGGCAGTATCATTACAAGCCGCGCAGCCGGAACAGCCGGAGAATTTGCTGTCGCTATAATAGAAAAATTGCTTGATAAAGCCGCGGCGGAGAAAATAGCGAAGAGTGTACTGCTTTAAAATATAAATACATAGACCGTAATAAAATTATTATAAAAAGTATTACAATCCGTTTTTTCTCCGTAAATACTCATTTCTTATATCATCAATCAAAATTGATTTGTCTTCCCGCGTTATATACCAAAATTTCCAGCCATTACATGACGGCGTTTTTTGAATTATTGCGCCAATTCTATGTATTGAGCCAATTTGTTTATTATATTCCAGCTTTCCGTCCTGTAACACAATGGCGGTTTCACATTCAGCAGGCGCGGCGCTGCCGGCGCTATATGTTTTTCTGGTATACAGCGGTTCGCCTGCATTAATTAATCTTTCGTTTAATAACATTTCAAATTGGACTCTTTCCTGTTTTTCCTTATTATCTTCTTCCCATTCAGCTTCAGGAAAAAAATTATTAATAGAATTTATCCGCTTTTCGGCAATATTAATATATTCGGATTCTTTTTCGATACCGATAAAATTTCGTCCCAGTTTTTTTGCGGCAGCTCCTGTTGTGCCTGTGCCGAAAAACGGATCAAGCACAATGTCTCCCTTTCTTGATGTTGATAATATTATTCTTTTTAATAATTCTTCAGGCTTTTGCGTAGAATGAGCTTTTTTGCCGTCTTCTCCTTTCAGACGCTCTTCTCCGGTGCATAAACCAATCCGCCAAACTGATGTCATCTGTTTGCCGCCGTTATATTTTTTCATCAGCTTATGATTAAAAGTATATTTTTTATACTGTTCGCCTTTTGAACACCACAACAGCGTTTCCGCGGCATTGGTAAATCTGGTTCCTAAAAAATTGGGCATTGGATTTGTTTTATGCCATGTAACATCGTTTAAAATCCAAAACTCTAAATTTAACATAATATTTCCGACACGAAAAATATTATGATAACTGCCGATGACCCAAATTGAACCTGTATCTTTCAGCACGCGCTTACATTCTTTTAACCATGATATACAGAAATCATCATACTCGGAAAATGAAGAAAATTTATCCCATTCATCATATACCCCGTCAACTTTTGTATTATTTGGACGGTATAACGCGTTTTTAAGCTGCATATTGTACGGAGGATCTGCGAAAATCAAATCTATAGAGTTTTCAGGAATTTTTTTAGTTCTTCAACACAATCTCCGTGAATTATGGTATTAATTTTCATTGTTTTGAGTTTAATATATACATTTATTGATATAAATTCCATACAGGAACAGATAGTTTCGATGGGAAAGGATTCGCCCGCCTGAAATCCGGCAGCCAGTCGCTGCCTGTAACAAGCTCCTGACAGAATCCGTCTTCGATTTCGAATTCTTCAAGCCAGCCCATGACAGTATCGTATTCTTCCTGCGACAGATACCTTTGCGGCGCAGTCAGCGTTAACCCTCTGTTTGGAATCGGCGTATACTGCGTCATCAGGGAAAGAAGCGCGATGCCTTTTGCGTTATCTGCAAACCAGCGGAGAACGCGGCGCGTTGATTCAAGATACCCCGGTAAAATCAAATGGCGAATGATGATTCTGTCTGCCGTTCTTTGCGCTGCCCGTTCATTCACATTGTCTATCATTTTTAGAACAGCGGTTTTTGCAATGGCGGGATAATCCGGCGCGTTAAAAAATTTTTCCGCGATTCCGGCATCCAGCGTTTTAAGATCGGGAAGGTAAATATCAACATGATCTTTTAATAATTCCAAAGTCTCGGATGTTTCATAGCCGGAAGAATTCCAAAGCACAGGAAGCTGTACGCCGGCTTTTCTCATGGCGGCTAATCCTTTGATAACTGCCGGAACGGCGTGGCTTCCTGTAACTATGTTGATGTTTTCGGCTCCCATGTCACGTAACGCTGTGCAGATACGCGCGAAATCTTCGCCGGAGACCGCCTTTCCCAAACTCATCGTTAATTGTTTTTTACCGTTTGTTATCTGATCATTATTTTGCTCTTCCCGCGCTGGAAACACCGCCGCATGATGCGAGATTTGGTAATTCTGGCAGAAGACGCAGCCTAAATTACAGCCGCTGATAAAAATTGTTCCCGATCCGCCGGTTCCCACAAGAGGCGGTTCCTCTCCCTTGTGAATAACAGCGGCGCCGATTCGCAGAACGGAAGTTTCTCCGCAGAAACCAATTTCTCCGGCATTGCGGTTAACGCCGCAGGCGCGCGGACAGAGAACGCAGGAGTCATAATGGTTTGACAAAACTACCTCGTAATAAAATAGGAGATAAACGCGATAACGGCAAGCAGTAATATTACAGAAACAATATAAGTCCACGCAGGCAGAGTTTCCGTATAGCCGGATTTTTTCTGATGAACTTCTTCTTTTACTTTCGGCGGAGGCGCTGAATAACCGCACATCGGGCAGCCGCCCTTAAACATTTCGTCAGGACCTGAATAACCGCATGACGGGCATCGTACAGCCGCGAAATAACGTCCGCATCCGGGGCATGATTTTACATCGCTTGAGACTTCACAACCGCAATTGTCGCAAAAGAAGCGCGGTTTCTTTTTCATTACGCGGATTTGCTTTCAGGTTTTGATTTCTCTGAGGAAACGCGCTCGCTCTTATCAGCTTCCGCCGCAACGGGGCATTTTCCCGTTTCACCTTCAGCTTTAGAGGCAGGGCATTGCGCGCAGGGTGAAGAAGCGCTGTTTTTTTGTGATGAAGATACGGCGGACTTGCTTTTATCGGTGACATAAAAACCGGAGCCCTTAAAAATGACTCCTGTTCCGCCGAAAATCAGCCGGCGGATTTCCTTGCCGCATTCAGGGCAGTTTTTTAAAGGAGGCTCTCTCATAGACTGGAAAACTTCAAAAGTATGAGAACAGCTTTTACATTCATATTCATAAGTTGGCATGATAAAATCCCTTCTTTGAATAAGATACCAAAATACAAAATTGAGGTCAAGACAATATTGCGTTAAACATCCCGTTTGTAATATTATCAGAGAATGATAAGCATAAAACAAATATTGCTTTATTTATTTATCATTACAATAGTTTTATCATGCGTATCTTCGCCTGATCCTGCGCCTGATCCCGAACCCTTACCGGAACAGCAAATTCCGCAGCCTGTGATGGTGCAATACGAAGGTCCGTTAATAAATATATTTTTTCACGCGCTTGTATCAAGACCCGAAACAGCTTTTAAGAGCGTTAGGAAAGATCATTTTCTGGAATGGTATGTTACCGCGGATGAATACAGGAAAATTTTATATGAGCTGTACTTAAAAGATTATGTTTTAGTTGATATAAACGAATTATATGAAGTAACCATTACAGGCGGACGCAAGAGAGTTACGGCAAAAAAACCATTTGTTCCTGAAGGAAAAAAACCAATGGTTTTATCAATAGATGATTTAAGTTATTATACGTCTGTAAAAAAATACGCTTCTGTTCATAAGCTTGTAATTGATAATAATAACCAAATTGCGGCATGGACTGCCGGCGCGGCTGGCGGCGAATTATCCTATGATCTTGATGTTGTAACATATCTGGAAGAATTTATCAGGCAGTATCCTGATTTTTCAGTGCGCGGAGCGAAAGGAATAATCGCGCTGACAGGATTTGAAGGCGTGTTAGGATACAGAACGCACAGATTAAACGCGCAGGAATATAAGGAAGAAAAAGAAAAAGCCACAGCGGTTGTAAACCGGCTGAAAGAACTGGGCTGGCGTTTTGCCTCTCATAGTTATGATCATCCGAATTTACCGGAAATATCATTAGAGAGTTTTATTGCAGACGCGAACCGCTGGGACAAGGAGGTGCGTCCGATCCTCGGCGATACCGATCTTTACATATACCCTTTCGGCGCCGGAGTGGAATCCATAGAAGAAAAACATAAAGTGTTACGCGACAGAAACTTCAACGTATTTTTCGGCGTTGGAGCCAGATTGGGCTATATAGAAAAACAAAGTTATATTTTCATGGAACGCAGAAATATCGACGGTTTTTATTTCAGAGTATACAAAAACCGCGCGGACAGACTTTTCGATATTGAAAAAGTTATTGACGCAAAAGCGCGCGGCGGGGAATAGAAATTAATTGATATTTCCAAATAATTCCGTACACCCTGCGAAAAACAAGAAGAAAACCGCTGTTAAAAGCAATACTAAAACAGTTTGCGTTAATTTTTTCATTTTATCCTCCAAAAAGATTAATCAATATCTTTATGATAGTTGGCTATATTCAATAAATCATCACGAGTAAGCAGACCTGAATTATAAAGTTCTTCTATACTATTAAATATTCCGTTGTTCCACACTATTGGGGTTACACCAGATGGATATAACCATGGAAATACTACACCATCAATATGGTATGGACGCGATGGTATTCCAATAAAAACTGGAGGGAAACCATCTGTGATTGTTATCACAACATACCTATTGTGAGTACCGTAGTATTTACTAATATAAAATTCATATTTATTTACTGAAGATAGCAACCATACTATATATGTATCAAAATAATCCTGTAAAATCCGCCGTTCAATTTCCGCATCCAAACCTTCGAAGGTTCCAAACTCTCTGGTATAGTCTGATATAACATCTCCTTTTCCGGCAGCCGTTAGATCAATTCCATTGCCTCCATCTACTCCGGCACAGCTAAAAAAGATAAAACCGCATAAAAGAAGAACCGCAATAGCTCCTTTAATAACAAATACATTATTCTTCATTCTCATTTTTCATCTCCTCGAAACCATTTTTTTGATTATAGTATTTCACATAAAGACCAACTAATTTTTCGATGTCTTCTCTGCTTATTATGTTATAATCATAAGCAAGATGCAGGTACATGAAGTTCGTCCTGCCGTTTTTTGTGAATATATCAGATTCAATATATTCTTTCCTCCATAATAAAACAGGGTTAAGCCATCTCATCCAAGAAATGCGTTCAGAAAAGAGTTCATCAGGTGTAGTTGAAAAATCCGGAGTGCGCAGACCCCAAGGACCTTCTTGCGCTGAAGGCCAGCTTGGCTCCCAATCTGGTGATACCCAAGTAGGAGTATCATATTCAGTAATATTATCTTCTATTGTTACTGCTACAATTCCATTATATGTACCGTAATAATTCTCTACACGGATGCCTTGTACGGTTGCTTTAGAATAGAATTCTTTATTGATCATTTGATTAAAAAAGTCATGCACAATCTGTTTTTCCGTTTCCGCATCCAAACCTTCGAAATTGCCATATCTTCCGGTATCCTTATCCAAAACAATCCTTATGTCTCCTCCATTAGCATCTTTATCCACACAGCTTAAAAACAGCGCTGCGAAAAGCGCGGCAACCGCGGCAAATCTAAAAGATTTCATTGTTCCTCCTATATAATTCCTGATGACTAATACTAACAAAACGATGATGAAGACTCGCTATATTACGCATATCATTCAGTGTCAGCTTGCCTTGATTATATAATTCTTCTACAGTATAAAACAGCCCATCATTCCATGCTACTGTTTTGAAACTGGGAGATTGTGGAATATACCCATAATTTCCAATAATAACAGGGGGTACCTTTTGACGAGTAAATCTCAACCCATAAATCTCTATCACGATATATTCGTTGTATGTGCCGCAATACTCAGTAATGTGTCCAATACATTCAATGCTTACATCTTTATCGTACAAATCAGGTAATAAACCATTTAAATTATATGCATCCGCCAAAATCCGCCGTTCAATTTCCGCATCCAGACCTTCAAATGTTCCAAGCTCTC
>JGI24695J34938_10002679_pt1 | contig 13274 bp, 9 predicted proteins | sample TergutCo191P3_FD_34938 | JGI IMG/M metagenome (IMG submission 34938) | reverse complement strand
CACCCGCGCCAGTTCCTCTTGTTCAGCCGCCTGTGACAGCACAGCCGCCTGCGCCGATACCGCCGCCTGCGTCGATACCGCCGCTTGCGCAAATTACAATAGAAGAAATTACCGTTGATGAAGAAGTTACCGAAGAAGATGAAGTTGAAGAAGAGCCGCCGCCTGTTCGCACAGTTTATGTGCCGGAACTTCTGCCTTCTCCTTCGACGAGAATAGAATCGTTAACGCAAATGGGTACAACTCCTCTGGATACCGAAATTAATTTTTCGCGGATTGTACGCGCCACTGTCGGTCAGGTTTTAGAAATTCCATTCCGCGGAAACGGCTGGGTCTATCTTGGAGAACTTGCCTCGCGAAGAGGAATTGTTTACAACTCGCGCCGCAGCGATCCCGAAGGTTTAAGTTTTATTTTTTCTTGTGAAGAACCGGGCACCTATGCATTAAAATTTTACAGACAGGATTTTATACGGGATTTTATTTTAAATGATCATGTGCAGGTAATTGTCGGAGAAGCGCCGGCTGCCGGAACCGGATGGTTCAATCCGCAGTTTGATCGAGGCAGAGTAGTCGCGCAGCCGCGATGGCCGTCGGCGGTCGAAGAAGCGCAAATAAGAAGCGGCACAAGCTCCGTTACGCCGGCGCAGGAAACACCGCCTGCGGCTGTTACACCGGCAGCTATTACGCCGCCGGCTGCCGCGCAAACAACGATAACTCCGGCGGATACAGCATCTGCAGCCGTGTCAACAACCGTTACGCCAACAATTACTGAGCCGCAGGTTACGGAAACAGTTCAGGAAGTTAAGCCTGCAAGACCGCGCATCCCCGGCACAGAAGGTTTATCCGGCGACGCTGTAATTCAAAGAGCGCAAAACGCGTTCGAGGGAGGCAACACAGCTTCGGCGATTGCATTACTCGATCAATACATGTTGGATTATCCGGGAGGAAGCGACGAAGTTTATTGGATGTACGGTCAATTCTACGAATCTAATACACCCGCAAGAAATATTTTATTATCAATGGAATACTACCGCCGCCTGATGAACGAATATCCGCAAAGCCGCCGCTTCAATGACGCCCGCAGAAGAGTAGCGTACTTAGAACGTTTTTATATAAATATACAATAAGAGAAGAAATTTACCAAGAGAAGAATTTTACCACGAACCACACTAACACCACGAACCTACAATTCCAAGTATTTTCTTTTTTCCCAAAATGTCTTAGAAAGTTATCTTCTATATTCTTATATGTAAGAATAATACATCGGACAAAAAGTTAGTGTTGGTTGGTGTGGTTCGTGGTAAATTTCTTTTTCTTCGTTCGTTGTAAATTTTTTTTTAGATTCTCAATCGCTGTGTGTTGTTATATGCGGCGCTTCTTAGCTGCTTTACATTTTGATCTTTCAGGTAATCATCGAATTGCATCATGCGATCGATATAACGGTCTCCATTATTTTCCTGCGGTAAAATTTCGATGATGCGGTTTGCGATTGAATTTATAAATTCATGATCGTGCGAATTAAAAAGTATAACGCCGTTAAACGCGGCAAGTCCGTCATTGAGCGCAGTGATCGCTTCGAGGTCAAGATGATTTGTCGGCTCATCAAGGATTAGTACGTTAGTTCCCGAGAGCATCATCTTCGATAACATGCAGCGGACTTTTTCGCCGCCCGATAAAACGCGCACAGGCTTTAACGCCTCTTCGCCCGAAAATAGCATGCGCCCGAGAAAACTTCGGACATATGTTTCATCCTGATCGGGTGAATACTGGCGCAGCCAGTCTGTTATCGATAAATCGGAATTGAAAAAGGCGGAATTTTCTTTCGGGAAATACGAAAAAGACGTTGTCTGCCCCCATGTATATTCGCCTGATTCAGCCTTTTTTTCGCCGCAGATAATATCGAAAAATGCCGATTTGGATGAATGTTCGAGCCCTACAAAAGCGATTTTATCGTTCTTGTTTATGGTCAGAGAAAAATCTTTTAAAAGGGAAGCGCCTTCAAACGAAAAGTTTAATTTTTCCGCGCTTAGAACGTTATTCCCAATTTCGCGATCCGGTTTAAAACCGGCGTAAGGAAATTTTCTGCTTGTTACGGGAACATTATCCAAATCGAGTTTTTCCAAAACTTTTTTGCGGCTCGTCGCCTGCCGCGCTTTGCTTGCGTTAGACGCAAACCTCTGAATAAATTCTTTTAACTCGCGGGCTTTGTCTTCCCGTTTTTTTAATTGATCCCTTGCCTGTCTTTGCAGAATCTGGCTCATCTGATACCAAAAATCGTAATTCCCGGAATACGGCGTGATCCTTGCGAAGTCGATGTCGCAGATATGAGTGCAGACCGAATTTAAAAAATGCCTGTCATGCGAAACTACAATTACCGTGTTGGGAAAATCAATTAAAAATTCTTCAAGCCATGTGATCGATTCCAAATCCAAACCGTTTGTCGGCTCATCCAAAAGCAGAATGTCGGGGTTTCCGAAAAGCGCCTGCGCCAAAAGAACACGCACTTTTTTTGATTCATCAAGCTCCGCCATTAATTTTTCGTGATCCCCTTCGTCTAGTCCGAGCCCGGAGAGCAATTGCCCCGCCTGAGCTTCCGCTTCGTAACCGCCGAGCTCGCCGAACTCCGCTTCCAATTCGCTTGCGCGAAGCCCGTCTTCTTCCGTAAAATCTTCCTTGGCGTATATCGTCTCACGTTCCTTCTGCACAGTATAAAGTTTCGGGTAACCCATCACGACAGTTTCCAGCGCCTTAAACTCTTCAAACGCGAAGTGATCCTGTTTTAAAACAGCGATGCGCTCTCCCTTCGATACGGATATTTCGCCTTTATCATGTTCAATCTCGCCGGATAAAATTTTTAAAAAGGTTGATTTTCCCGCGCCGTTCGCGCCAATTATCCCGTAACAATTTCCCGGAGTAAATTTTAAATTAACATCCTTAAATAGAGTTCGTTCTCCGAAAATTAAGCTAACGTCTGTAACAGTAATCATTTCTTAAATAAAATCCTTTTAATTTTTGCTTTTAAACTTTCTTTAACAGGTTTGGGAGGTTCAGGCGTCTCCTTCTGCGTGTCAGCTGAATGATGCTGCATTTTTTGAAGGCTTGTTTTTTTATTTCCGCTGTGTTTCACAGAAGCGCCGGCGTACTTTTTCTTGTAAAGCGCCATCCTCTCTTCCATGCTCATCCTGGAAAGATCGGGCGCAGCGGAAGCAGTATGCTCATGATGTTCTTTTCTTGCGGTATTAGCGGTAACTCGTTTATTTCGCTGAACATCTTTTTTATGTTTTTCGCCCGGTTTTTTATGCTCGTGTTTGTTAGCGCGGCTCGCGGCAGAATTATTTTGTCTAACGTTCCGTTCCTCATAAGAATCTGTTTGTATTCTCATGTTTGCGCTTTTATCTTCGCCGTAATTATCCTGCATTGCGATTTGTGACGGAATTTTTTTGCCGATATAGCGTTCAATCGCAGGAAGCTCGTAAACATCCTGCTCGCTTGCAAGCGTAAAAGATTTTCCTGTTTTTCCCGCGCGGGCTGTTCTTCCGATACGGTGAACATAATTTTCAGCTTCGGCAGGCACATCGTAATTTATCACCATCGCCAGATTATCGATATCAAGACCGCGCGCCGCGACATCGGTTGCAACTAACGTTTTTATTTTGCCGGATTTTACATCGTCGATTATTTTTAATCTTTTTACCTGAGGCAGATCGCCTATAATAAATTCGCACTTATAACCGTTGATATTAAGCCTCTTCGCGATAATCTCGGTATATTTTTTTGTATTGCAGAAAATTATCGCGCTCTCGGGCTGTTCGTTTTTTAAAATCCCCAGAAGCAGCGGCATTTTGTCCTGCGAAGGAACGTGATACAAAATCTGCGAGACTTCGTCGACAGTGACGATTTCGGGTTCTATCTCGATCTCGAAAGGATTTTTGGTGTATTCCCACGCCAGATTTTTTACCCACGCGTTCAATGTCGCGCTGAAAAGCATAGTCTGTCTTCGATCCGAAGAAGGAACCACTGTGATTAATTTGCGCAGGTCGGGATAAAAACCCATATCGAACATTCGATCAGCTTCATCAAGAACAAGAAAAGAAATTTCCATTAAATTCATGCGGCCTGTTTTATTCAGATCGAGAACGCGGCCCGGAGTGCCGACAAGAATCTGCGCATTATCACGCAGTAATTTTTCCTGCTGCGCGTAACCGACGCCGCCGTAAAAACTTCCTGTCTTAAACGGCAGAAACTTTCCAAGCGTTTTAGCTTCTTCTTCGATCTGAACGGCAAGCTCGCGGGTGGGAGCCATAATCAGCGCCTTGCGTTTAAAAAGCGCATCCTCCGTCAGCATCCTCTGAAAAATGACAATTAAAAACGCCGCGGTTTTCCCCGTGCCTGTTTGTGATTGAACGTATAAATCTTGAAATGGTTTGCTGTCACTTTTTCCAAAAGCGTGAGAAAGCACATGTTCCTGAACGGGCATACATTCTATATATCCGGCTTGCGCAATTCCTTTTTGTAAATCGGGATGCAGGTTGAAGTCTGTAAATTTCATATATTATAGAACAATTGTAATGATTTTTCCTAATCTTGACTAGATTGAGATATTGCCTCATTATTAGTATACAAATCAAGTATGGAGGAAAATATGAGTTTAATTGAATATGTGGAAGCTCGTGAGATTATCGATTCACGGGGAAATCCAACTGTCGAAGTCGAAGTAATGCTGGAAGACGGTTCTCTTGGCCGCGCGGCTGTTCCGTCAGGCGCATCCACCGGTGCTTACGAAGCTGTTGAGCTTCGTGACGGCGACAAAGACCGCTATCAGGGCAAAGGCGTTTTAAAGGCAGTCGAAAATGTAAATAATATTATCGCGCCCGAGCTTATGGGTCTTGACGCTCTTGAGCAGGTCGATATCGATAAAACAATGATCGAACTTGACGGAACCGAAAATAAAGGCAAGCTTGGCGCGAACGCGATATTGGGCGTTTCGATGGCGACAGCCCGCGCAGCCGCTGAATATGTCGGTCTTCCGCTTTACAGATATCTTGGCACTTTCCACGCGAATCTTCTTCCTGTTCCGATGGCAAATATCATCAACGGCGGCAAACACGCTGATAATAAAATTGACTTCCAGGAATTTATGGTAATGCCTGTCGGCGCTCCTTCGATGAGAGAAGCTGTCCGCTGGACAGCCGAAGTTTTTCACTGCTTAAAAAGCATTCTTCATTCCGCCGGCAAAAATACAGCGGTAGGCGATGAAGGCGGCTTTGCTCCCGATATCGATAACAACGAAGCGCTCGATTATATAATGAAGGCGATCGAAAAAGCGAAATACAAACCCGGCGAACAGATGATGATCGCTCTTGACTGCGCAAGCTCCGAACTTTTTGACGAAGGCGGAAAGAAAGGCTATAAATTCTGGAAATCAAACCCCGGCAAACTTTTTTCTGCCGAAGAAATGATCGAAATCTATACAGGCTGGGTAAATAAATATCCGATTATATCGATCGAAGATCCGCTGGATCAAGATGACTGGGAAGGTTATGTGAAACTTACAAAGAGCCTTGGAAGCAAAGTGCAGATTGTAGGCGACGATTTCTTTGTAACAAACACTAAACGCCTCGAAAAAGGAATCAAGATGGGCGCATGCAATTCGATCTTAATCAAAGTAAATCAGATCGGAACAGTAACCGAAACTTACGAAGCTGTCGAAATGGCGAAGAGAGCCGGTTACACCGCGATCATCTCTCACCGCTCAGGCGAAACTGAGGACTGCTTCATCGCAGACCTTGTAGTCGCCCTTGAGACAGGACAGATCAAAACAGGTTCAATGAGCCGTACAGACCGCGTTTGCAAATACAACCAGCTTATGAGAATCGAAGACGAACTTTCCGGCATTTCAGAATACGCCGGTAAAAAAGCGTTCTATAGCATTAAAGCATAAAAAAATTTACCGCGAACCAACACAAGCTAGAACCTTGGGTTCTTTAGAACCTTCGGTTCTTGGGATAAGATACCGGATTTCAAGTTTGTGCGGTTTGCGGTAAAAATTTAAATTTATTTTTCAAATGAGTGATCAAAATATAGTTCCGATCGATCAGCTTCTTCCCAATAAATTGTATCTGGTGGCTCTTATGGGGCGGCCGATTTTTCCGGGGATTTTTACGCCTATAATGATCGGCAATCCTGCCGACGTTAAAATCGTGGAAGACGCCAATGCGGGTGACGGATGCATCGGGCTTGTAATGATGCAGAACGAAGCCGAAACTCCGGCGATTAACGATTTATACACTGTCGGAACAGCAGCTAAAATCGTTAAAAAAATTAATCTGCCTGACGGCGGCGTTAACATTTTTATTTCTACTTTAAAGCGTTTTAAAGTAAAAAAAACACTTAACGAATCCAATCCGATTTTCGCCGTCGTTGAATATCTCGAGGAAGAGGAAGACAATACAAGCGAAGTTAAAGCGCTCACACGCGCGTTAATTTCCGAGATGAAACAAATCAGCGAAAACAATCCGCTTTTTTCCGAAGAGATGCGCCTTAACATGATCAATATTGATCATCCGGGAAAAATCGCCGATTTTATCGCCAGCATTTTAAACATTGATAAAGCGGAGCAGCAGAAAATACTTGAAATTTTAAACGTGCGCAAGCGCATGGAACAGGTTCTTGTTTTTATAAAAAAAGAGCAGGAACTTCTGCGTATTCAAAAAAAGATTCAGCGCGAGATAAACGAAAAAATCGAAAAATCGCAAAGAGATTATTTTTTAAAGGAAGAGTTAAAAGCGATAAAAACAGAACTTGGCATGACAACAGACGCCAAGAGTTCCGATTATCAGAGATACAAGGAAAAATTTGACAGTTATAATTTTGAAGGCGAAGTAAAAGAAGCAATCGATTTAGAGATGGATAAATTTTCGCTTATGGAGCCTCATTCGCCGGAATTTACTGTTACGCGAAACTATCTTGACGCGATCGCCGCCCTTCCGTGGAATAATCCCGCTCCAGAAATTTTCGAGTTAAAAAAAGCCGAAGAAATTTTAGAAACCGACCATTACGGGTTAAAAGACGTTAAACTGCGCATTGTGGAATTTCTTGCGGTAAGAAAACTTCGCAAGGACACAAAAGGATCGATAGTCTGCCTTGTCGGTCCTCCGGGAGTCGGAAAAACATCTGTCGGCAAATCAATCGCCCGCGCATTGGGTAAACAATTTTTCCGTTTCTCTGTAGGCGGAATGAGAGACGAAGCGGAGATTAAAGGACACAGACGAACTTACATAGGCGCGATGCCCGGAAAAATTATTCAAGGTTTAAAAATCGTTAAAACAAAAGACCCTGTTTTTATGATCGACGAAATTGACAAGATGGGACAGAGTTATCACGGAGATCCGGCAAGCGCTCTTTTGGAAGTACTTGACCCGGAGCAGAATGTATCTTTCCGTGATCATTATCTTGATCTTCCTTTTGATATTTCCAATGTATTTTTTATCGTGACAGCTAACACTCTGGATACAATTCCGCCTCCGCTTCTTGATCGTATGGAGATAATTCAGCTTCCAGGCTACATCGACACAGAAAAACTTGAAATCGCAAAACACTATCTGCTTCCAAAAAGTCTGGAAAAAAACGGCCTTAAAAAAAATCAGGTTAAATATACAAAAGACAGTTTATTGTTTATAGCAAACTCCTACGCCCGCGAAGCGGGAGTGCGCAACTTTGAAAAAAATCTTGACAAGATTCACCGTAAGCTCGCAAAGCAGATTGTTACAGATTTAGAAAATGCGGTAACTGAAGCCGGACAAAAAACAGAAGAAAAATTAACGCATTTTTCCATCGATAAAAAAACAATAGAAAAACATTTAGGTAAACCAATCTTCCGCGAAGATGACATAAAAACCGCGGATAAGCCCGGAATGTCGGTCGGTCTTGCGTGGACAAGCATGGGCGGCGATACCCTTGTGATCGAAGCGGCGTCAATCCCCGGCAAAGAAGGCGTTACTCTGACAGGAAAAATGGGCGAGACAATGAAAGAAAGCGCCGAAATCGCCATGACTGTAGCGCGTAAACTAGCTGTCGAAAATTTCGGCGTAAAAAAAGAATGGTTCGAAAACAATCATATTCATCTGCATATCCCCGAAGGAGCTACGCCCAAAGACGGTCCTTCCGCCGGAATCACAATGGCTGTCGCGCTTTTATCGCTGATGCGCGGAAAAATAATCACACAAAAATTAGTAATGACAGGAGAGCTTTCGTTAACAGGACAGGTGCTGCCGATCGGCGGATTAAAAGAAAAAACTATAGCCGCGCGGCGTAACAAAGCAAAACATATTATTTTCCCGAAACAAAACGAGCGCGATTTGGATGAAATCCCCGATCATGTAAAAAAAGGAATAGAGTTCCATGCAGTAACCCGCTTCGAAGAAGTCCTGACTCTTGCGTTTAACTGATTACTGTTTAGGTTCTTCTTCGAGAGTGCCGCGGAAGTCGGCTCTTGTGGAGGATAACATATCATTTAAACGGATTTTAAAACCCATCGGGACTGTTTGTTCGTCGAAATTTAATCCGAGCGCGACCATTTCTTTTTTGCCTTCGACATTTTCCGCGCGGATAAATTTTCCTTTTATTGTGAATGATTCTCTGGGGTCGTTAAAATCAATTCGGACAGATCCTTCTTTGTTAAGCAAAAAATTCGCGATGCCCATCATTATCAATTTTGATCCTGAAAAAGAAATATCCCTTAAAATACAGCGGCGGGGAACTCCCTGAATAAAAACCGCGCTTTCTGTTGACAGTATATTTAATTTGCGCATGTTGTCGGGAGTTAACGGAATGCGGACATCTTTTCGTTTTGCCGAGTTTACGTTCGCGTCAAGAACCCTGCCGATTATTTCGATAAAATCATCGGGAGGTCTGTTGGAAAATTGCAGCGTAAACATGTTAACATCCTGCGAGTTTCCGTAAGGCGCGCTGGCCATTACACGCGCAGCGACAAAAAATGTTACTGTATTTGTTTCTCCGGGAGATTTAAAACAAAAACGAAGGTTTACAAAATTATTATTCGTCTGTAATTTCGCAAGAAGACCTGTTTTGACATTTGCTACAACTTTCGCGCCGGAAAACGACGCCGAATAAACCACACAAGGCCAGAAATCATTACCGCACTTTAAATGAATTTGCTGCGTCAAGAGACCTGTAACTTGAATCATGTCTTTCGTAAAGGTTACGTCTATATCTTTAAATCGATCATAATAGATCGATATTTTCTGACTTGTGAGTACTCCCATTCATATCAATATAACTGGAAAAAAAGCATAAGTCAAGGCAGCTATAATATTTCGTTTTTTCCTGCAATTTTTATTTGTTCTACAATGTCTTTTACTTTGTGGGTTTGACCTTTTTTGGTGATTAAAGCTGACGCCGGTTCTCCGTTTTTTCCGCTGCGGATTACCACGATTAAATCGTCAACACCGGCAAGAGCGGCGGGAATGTCGGAATCTACATAGCAATTATTTGCATCCGCTTTAAAAACATCAGAGTTTTTTTCGCCGCATATTTTTATGTATTCTTCCCAATTGCCGATATCGATCCAATTAAAATTTACCGCGACCATTGCCGTTTTTTTGCATTTTTCCGCAATCGCGTAATCAAAAGAAATACCCGCGCTTTTTTTATACGCGTTTTCCAGACCGTTCCAGTTTTTTAAAACTTTTATTCCTTTTGATACTGTAAATTCTGTTTTTTCCGCTGCGTTTAATTTTTCAAAAGGTTTAAAAACATCGGGAGAAAGCGTTTTAAATTGTTCAGCCATAAACGCTGTGTTAAAAACAAACATACCGGAATTCCAAAAGAAATGTTTGTTTGCCGCATATTTCTTCGCTGTTGCAGAATCGGGTTTTTCGCGGAAAGCTTTTACATTATAAATATTGCTTTTATTTTTTTCGTTCGGCGGTGTTTCTATATAACCGTATCCGGTTTCCGGTCTTGAAGGAGTTATCCCGAAAATGACGAGCTTATCATCCGCCGCCGCTTTCGCCGCTGCTTCCGCGTCTTTCTTAAAAACTTTTAAAGGTTCTATAATATGATCGCTTGTTAAAACTATCATGCTTCCCGATTTTTTCGCAAACACAACGGCGCATGCGACAGCGGGAGCCGTGTTTTTCGCGATAGGCTCTTCGATCACGACAATCTTTTTTTTATCGGCGGCTGAAAATTTTGCCGCGTCAGACACCACGTGATTAATATGTTTTTTTCCCGCGATAACAATTACCCTCTCTCCGAGCGCAAGCGCGCGTTCCAGCGAAAGAAAGAAAAAACTTTTGCCTTCCATTGCGGGTAAAAACTGTTTCGGAAGCCTCGAACTGCTTGCCGGCCAAAGCCGCGTTCCCGACCCGCCAGCCATTATCAAACAATTATCAAACATGAGATTCATTATATATTAATTATTAAAAATGAAACACGGATTTATCCGTATTATAGTGAATTCTTCTCTTATTGATGATAAATTGTTATTTTGTTATTATTTATATTATGCATATAATTACACTTGGAGACGAACTTTTACGCAAAAAAGCGGAAAAGATTAAAAATATTGATGATAATATCAGAGATACCGCGAGGCAAATGCTGGAGCTTCTTAAAACAGATAAAGGCGTAGGAGTCGCAGGACCGCAGATTGGTTTTATGAAGCGTATTTTTGTAATCCATATCGAAAACGATGAAGAGCGAGTTTTTATTAATCCGTCGATTCTGGAAACATCGCTTGCTACCGTAAAATATGAAGAAGGCTGTTTGTCGATTCCCGGAGTTTACGCGAATGTGGTTCGTTCGGAATCCGTAAAAATTCAGGCATGGAATGAAAAAGGCCGCCCGTTCACTTTGGAAGCGGCCGGACTGCTTGCGCGCGTCATTCAGCATGAATACGATCATCTTGAAGGTGTTCTTTTTCTGGATCGAGTGCCGGAAAAAAAACGCGAAAAATTAATCGAAAAATTCGAGAAAGCCAAAAAAAAATGAAGATATTATTCGCGGGCAGTCCCGCAATTGCCGTTCCTTCTTTAGAAGCTCTATGTAATATCGAAGGCGTACATCTGGCGGGAGTTTTGACAAATCCTGACAGCGCCAAAGGAAGAAAAAGTTTTTTACAGCAGACGGAAATAAGCGAAGCTGCCGGGGGTTTACAAAATAAATTTTCGTTTCCGGTATTTAAACCGGAAAAACTTGACGCTGTTTTCAGGGAAGAAATAAAATCCCTGGGATGCGATCTCTTGGTTTCGTTTGCTTACGGAAAAATTTTCGGTCCGAAATTTTTATCGCTCTTTAGGCTTGGCGGAATTAATATACATCCAAGCCTTCTTCCCAAATACAGGGGACCTTCTCCGATACAAGCCGCGATTTTAAACCGCGATAAAGTAACGGGAATATCGATACAAACACTTGCCGAAAAAATGGACAGCGGCGATGTTTATGTGTCAGAAGAGTTGCAGCTAACGGGAGATGAAACCGCCGATACTCTCGCAGATACGGTTTCGAAAAAAGCGGCTCTCATGCTGCCCGGTGTTATTAAAAATATAATGGAAGGGAAGAGCGCACCCGCGGCTCAGGATCATACGCTTGCGAGTTTTTGTAAATTAATTACAAGAGATGACGGGATTATCGACTGGTCAAAAAGCGCGGCAGAAATCGAAGCCTCTGTCCGCGCTTTTACGCCCTGGCCGCTTTGCAGGACTTTTCATAAAACCCGCGAATTATTTTTATTAAGAACCGCCCTGTATAACGGCGATTTTAAACAAATCCCCGAGAAAGGCGCCGGGTATGTCTTGGGGATAGACAAGCAATATGGTATACTGATTCAAACCGGAGAGGGTATTCTTGCCGTAACGGAGCTGCAATACCAGGCGAAAAAAGCGCTTTTTTGGCGTGATTTTTTAAACGGAGCGCGGGATTTTACCGGCGTTAAATTTGATAAACGGGGCAATTATGGGATTTAATTTAAGTTCAATCGAAGATTATGTGGCTAATCATTTAAGGCTTTTTATTTTATCGGTTTTCGGTCTGTTAATATTTGTAGGTATTATCGCGGTTTCTGTTTTTTTTATCGCCGTAAGGGGCGCCGAGCAGACTATGGTTCCCGATGTTACAGGGAAAGAACTGACCGAAGCTCTGATGGAATTACAGGTTAAAGAATTGTATCCGCGCCTTAATCTGCGTTATACGCAGACTTCAAAAGACAAAGGTTTGATTCTTGAGCAGGATCCGCGTCCCGGGCAGATTACAAGAGCGGGAAGGCGCATACGGCTTGTTGTAAGCCAGGGTGTCATAATTGACAGGGTGGAAAATTTTGTTACGCGAAATATTGACGAAGTGCGCATGGAACTGATGGAGCTTCAGGCAAGCACGAGCGGCATTCCTCTGTTAACAATAAAAGATCCTTTAATGTATGAATTTTCTACCGAGAATCCGGGAACCATTCTAGCGCAAAAACCGGAATCGGGCTCTGATATTTCCGGACCTATTACGATTGAATTTGTCGTAAGCAGAGGAAGAGAAAATCAAACAGTGACAGTGCCTCAGATAGCAGGTTTAACTCTTGCAAGAGCGCTGGAATTAATTTCGGCAAGCGGCATTAATTATAAATTCATTGTCAGGGATAAAAACGAATCTGAAAGCGGCGAAACGATTGTTACGCAAAACCCCGCCGCGAATACCGTTATTCCGGTTAATAATATTGTAGAACTTACAATGACAAGACCCGATACCCTTGACGAAGGAATGGTTTTTGACCTTTTCAGTTACACGATACCGGCTAATCCGTATCCGCTTTCCGTTCGTCTTGATGTTCAGCTTCCCGCAGAAAGGCAGCGTCTTATTACGGTGAATTTTTCGGGCGGTGAATTTACTGTTCCGTATAAACTGCCCAGAGGCTCTGTTTTAATCTTATCAATGATGAACCGCGAACTGCACAGAGAAATAATTAATTAAGTTAAGTTTTTGAAAAGTTTAAATTCATAAAAAAAGCCTCGGAAACCCGAGGCTTTAATTTTGCAAATGCTTTTAATTATGCGTGTAACTCTTTTTCCAGTTCGTCAAGAAGCTTAAGGAGTTCTTTGGGAATTCTGTCGCCGAATTTTGAATAGTGGTTTTCCCTGACGTCGGCGATTTCTTTTTTCCAGCCGTCAATATCAACCTTAAGAAGGTCTTTCATTACTTCAGCGCTTACTTCGGCGGGAGGTTCAATTGAGCCTTCTTTGGGGAGGAAGCCGATCGGAGTTTCAATCGCA
>JGI24695J34938_10002676_pt1 | contig 13279 bp, 11 predicted proteins | sample TergutCo191P3_FD_34938 | JGI IMG/M metagenome (IMG submission 34938) | reverse complement strand
TATTACGGCCTATAATAAAGAAAATCCTGATAAGCAAGTTATTCTGATTGAGTATTTTGAAGACTTGCTTCCCTCCGCCGGGTCTGACATGGCTATGGCGTTTCAAGAGTCGCTGGAGATGGCTATCCGCAAATTCGAACTTGATATTATTCGTGACCAAGCACCTGATATTGTCATTTTTCGCCAAGCCCTCTCCTGGAATCGCTATGCAGAGCTTAACATTTTCGAAGATTTGTATCCCTATCTTGAAGCGGATGCTTTTGATTGGGATAACAATCTTTATGAACATATAATCAAAGCTTATGAAGTAGAAGGAAAGCTCTATGGGATGCCCATGATTAGCTATCCCAATACTTTGATTGTTCGCCAAGCAGACATACTAAACAGGGGCATAACCGAATGGAATATGGATGAGTTTATCGCTTTTGTTGACAGTTTCGAATCTGACAAAGCAATCTTTGCTAATCCGACCAAAACAGCGGTCTTGGACTTATGCCTATTTGCAAATGGCGACGTTTTTGTTGACTGGAGTAGTCAAGACAATGTTTTCAACCGTAATTTCATCACGAAGATTCTTCATTTTTCTAACCGTTTTATTGACGGTAATAAGTACGCCGATAATATTCCCCTTGATATTCGGGCACAAAGCGGTGATGTGAAGCTATTTAGTAAATTAGGTGCAAGTTTCCCGGGATGGATTCCCGGTTCGCTCAATTTGCATGGGGTTATCATGGGCGAGCAGGTCAGCTACATTGGTTTTCCTTCGGAAAACGGAAGCGGGGTCATTACCCACTCGGAAATGCTTGTTTCCCTAACCTCCCAATGCCGTGATAAAGAAGCGGCATGGCATTTTTTAAGCTATTATTTTACGGAAGCATTGGCTGATAAAGACTTTTACAAGGGATTAGCCGAACGTATGAGGGGGTCATATCAAACGCATAGTGATACGTCTTTATCATCATCTTATAGTTATTATATCGATGATGATGATATCAATGCGTGGTTCGGCTTATTCGAAGGTGATGTGCAAATCCGCATCTATGACCAAACAATTGAGAATATTATCAAGGAAGAAGCTGAGTCATATTTTAGCGGCGGCAAATCACTTGATGATGTGGTTGATGTTATCGAAAAGCGGGTCATTCTTTATGTCCATGAGACGAGTTAACATTTTCTTTATACCAAGCGTAAGCCAAGCTGATACCTTCCCGCAGGTCCGTTTTGTGACGCCAGCCTAAGTTGTGGAGTTTGGCGACATTTGTCAGTTTGCGGGGGGTACCGTCGGGCATGTTTTTGTTCCAAACGATATCGCCCGAATAACCTACGATTGATTGAATCGTTTCGGCGAGGGTACGGATGGTAACATCCTGACCTGTACCGATATTGACGTGTTCTTCACCGTCGTAGTTATTAAGAAGGAAAATACACGCGTCCGCCATATCATCGACATAGAGGAACTCACGCAAGGGTGTCCCGCTTCCCCAGAGTTCGACATTATTCGCGCCGTTAACTTTGGCTTCATGGAATTTACGAATCATTGCAGGAAGGACGTGGGAATTTTCCAAATCATAGTTGTCATGAGGGCCATATAGATTCGTCGGCATACAACTTATGAAGTTACTGCCATATTGACGTTTGTAGAATTGGCACATCTTAAGTCCCGCGATCTTGGCGATGGCATAAGCTTCGTTAGTCTCTTCGAGCGAGCCTGTTAACAAAGCATCTTCATTAATCGGCTGTGCTGCAAATTTAGGATATATACAAGTACTGCCTAAGAAAAGCAGTTTTCTGACCCCAACCAAATGACTTGCATGAATAACATTGCATTGTATTTGCATATTGTCATAAGCAAACTCTGCGGGGCGGGTATTATTTGCGTTAATTCCTCCCACTTTCGCCGCCGCTAAGATAACGGTATCGGGTTTTTCTGCCTGCATGAAATCCATAACTGCCTGTTGGTTTATCAAGTCAAGCTCCTGATGAGTGCGGCGGATAATATTCTGATAACCTTTCGCTTCTAAACTTCTGACAATAGCACTTCCCACCAAGCCCCGATGCCCTGCTACGTATATTTTATCATTCATATTAATCATTATACCCATTATGCTCCTCAATTTTATACTATCATCTTGCCAAACAGTAACATTAAATATAAATCCCATCCCTCTTAACTATTTTCCATGGTTTTTCTCAGCTTTCTCAGTTCCGAAAGCATTCGTACCGAACAATGATAAGATCTTCCATTCTCCAACTTCACTTCTCTTTTATCGAAATCTATTAATTTAATTTTTGTCAGATTAATCAGGCATACTCTATTAATGCGGAAAAAGCCATTGCCAAGTTTGGCGTGGATTTCTGATAACGAATCGGCGGACTCATAAACTTCATTCCTTAAATGAAATCTGATTTTACGGTTATTCTTAATTTTTTCCACAAGAATAATATCATCAACTTTCATAAAACTGGTCGTTCCGTAACTATTGACACTTATTGATTTGAAAGCCGTTTCATGTCCTTTATTATATAAATCCCAAATATGCTTAAGGCAGGAATGAACCTGACCATTCAAGTTTTGTTCGTCTTTAATTATATAATTCAAAGCTTCGATTTTATGAGAAAAAGTCTTACTCATCATTTCCGAATGAACGGTCACAAAGATAATAAATCCCCGCGGGTCAATTCTGCGGATTTCGGTAGCTAATAATAAACCATCAATATTTGCTTTCAAATTAACGTCCAAAAAATAAATGCTGTTTTGTGATGGATGGGAATGCAAAAAAGATAAAAAAACCTGCGGCTCGGTAGATGAATAGACTATTTCCATATCAACTTCTTCTATGACGATAAATTTATTAATATATTGTTTCATCAAACTCAGCCAGTCAGAGCTGTCGTCGCATAAATAAATCGGTATCATAACTACGCACTTCCCTTTCTAATTCTCAACTGTTGACGGAAAAAAAGTTCATTATAACCAAATGAAAAAAATACATTCGATAATTCATCAGTAATTTTTTGCACATTATGTAAGCCCAAGCCATCATGGTTTTCTTTTGTGGTTACTCCCTTTTCGGCTAATTCCGATACCGGGATTGTTATCGGAAGCATACTGTTTTCTATCTCAAAAACAGTATCCTCCTTTTTATTAATAATTGCTATATGGAGTATCGATTCCGCCGCCAAAATAGCGGCTTCAATTGAATTATCAAGTAAAATACCGATAATACGGCAAAGCTTTATTATGTCCATGCTAATATTTTCAAGCGGCTCTGTTATTTCTAATGTTACATGAAGTTCTTGGTTCATCGCAAACAAAAGCTTACTGTAGAAGATACTCTTAATTTCCAGAATTTTTATATTTGAAAGTTGCCCAAGAGTGAAATAATCATGATTTATTTGCTCAGTACCTGATTTGTTGATCTTATCAAAATAATCTTTTAGAGCATCCATATTTTCATTGTCAGGTAATTGCTTACTTAAATTTTCAATATGGCAATGCATGGTGCAGAAAATATTGAGATAATCGTGCCGAAAAGAGCGTATTTCTTCATAAAAGCCCTCCATACGGCGGAGATAATCATCTACATACTTTTCATCATTTTGTTTTATTGTCAACTCATAGTTTCGCCGCAATATTTTGAATGAGGAATAAAACAAGGCAATCGTTGATAAGACATAAAAGCTAATAAAAATACCGTTCAAGGTTTGTACCTGCGTCGGATATCCCAAGGAACTACTATAAATAATATTGAGAAATATCGTACAAATACCGAAAATTATCTGGATTAAAAATGAGCGTTGGATGTTAACGGAATCTTCATGGATATCAAAATTACCAAGATTAAACAGCAGTTTCCGTAAAACAAGAATAACAAAAGAGATTGTGATAATTTCAAAAAACAAAAAAGGGACTGCATAATTAACTGCAACCGCTTCTATTGTAATGCCTAACAAGTTTAAGGGTATCATACACAAATAACTAACCAAAACTAATAAAATATATCCGTATAAGGAAAAAACAATGTTTGTAAGTAAAGGCCGGCAATTAATAATAATATAAACGATACTTCCCAATATATAAAATAATGCAATAAAATGACCTATATTAGGAGCAATAAAATTAGCGACAAGAAAAAAATATCCACCCAATATAATTAGATGCTTAATTCGAGGCGACTTTAAAACCAACCCGGTAAGTCCAATAAGATAAAGAATTGCCGTCAAGCCGGAAGAAATATAGATATCCATTATCCCCTTTCAGGAAAAGCTACTCTTGCTTATTAACACTCGCAACGTTTATAAACGTTGGCGCATATATTCTTTAATACAATAAAATATGTTAATATTTGTAAATATTTGTTGACGGATGAATTATATCACATTGAAAATTATTTGTATATAGAAAAATTTTTTCCTGCGGTTAAATACTTAACCCTCGCACTTCCTCACATCCAAGCGCGATATTCATGCATTGAATCGCCGCCCCCGAAGCTCCTTTCCCCAAATTATCCAGTTGCGCATATAAAACGATACGGTCATTATTACCCGTAATATATATGTTAAGATCGTCCCGCCCGGCCAAACCATTGCTTAACAGGAAATTAACCGGGTTCTCTTCGCCATACTCGGGCATGACGGTGATTAACCTTTCGCTATGGTAAAATTCTTGATAAAAACGGTATAAATCCTTTAGCGTAAAGGGTTCATGCAAAGCTTCAGCAAAAAGCGGCACCGATACCAACAAACCCTGGAAATAGTCACAAACGGCAGGACTAAAAATAGGCTCTCGCTTAAGACCGCAGATTTTCATCATTTCAGGAAGATGTTTATGCCGCTGTCCCAAGGCATAAAATCTTGGTGCATCATAATCAACTTCTCTGGCTTCCTTTTCGTACTCGGCAATCATCTTTTTGCCCGCACCGCTGTAACCGCTGACCGAATTAACGATTAGCGGATAATCAGGCGCGATGATTCCTTCTTTTACAAGCGGATAAAGCAGGGAAATAAAACCCGTCGCATGACATCCCGGCACGGCAATGCGCTTCCCGACAGCGATTTTTTTACGATGCTTTTCGGAAAGTTCAGGTAAACCGTAGCACCAATCATCAAGAGTGCGGTGAGCCGTCGATGTATCAATAATTATAACGCCGTCATTTTCAACCATCGCAACAGATTCTTTAGCGGCGTCATCAGGCAGGCAAAGAAAAGTAACATCCGATTCATTAATTAAACGCTTCCGCTCTTTCCGGTCTTTACGCTTATCGCTGTCTATCTTTAGTATTTCGATATCATCACGCTCATTGAAGCGTTCAAAAATCTTTAACCCCGTAGTTCCTTCACTTCCATCAATAAAAATTTTGTGTTTCAAAAATGTTCCTCCTGTGTCATAATATAATTGAAGTATAGCAAAATAATGCTTTTTAAGCAACGTTATCAATTAACAAAGTCGAATTGTTAATGTATTTAATTGAATAAATAAAGGCATTTATTGGAAAAATACTCTCAAATTCTCTGGATTGCACAAATTTAATATATTTTTGCGCATATTTTATTGATTGTGTAACTTGACCACGAAAACAGAAATCTGCTATTATAATAAGTGGGGTCAAACAAAAGAGGGAATTTTATATGTAATATAGGGTTGGGGTTATCTATAATGATAATCTCATTTAATGAAGGGATAAGATATGGATAAATCATTTACGTTAGAGTTCCCGGGAAAGAAAACAGGCGAATTGTATGTAAATTGTTGCGGCATTACGAAAGCTGAATCGCTCAACGACTTTGGACCGGCAGTTAAACCTCATTATTTGCTTCACTTTATCACAGACGGTAAAGGCATCTTTGAGATGGGTGGTTATGAGTACTCACTCGAAAAAGGGTGCGGATTTCTGATTACACCGGACGAGTTATCTTATTACCGGGCAGATGAAAATGAGCCTTGGACATATGTGTGGGTTGGCTTTAATGGCAGCTTGACCGACCAGATTGTCAAGAATATAGGCTTATCTTCTGAAAATCCGGTATTTAAAGCTGACGATGCAGACGAAATTTACCGAATAGTCCAAGAGATGACGGAAAACGATTCATGTGAAATGTATGATGAGCTTTTAAGAAATGGATTACTGGCAGTGTTATTATCAAGTATATTTGATAAAACGATTGCATCGGTAAAAAGTGAAGCTGACCGCACCAACTACTATGTTCGTAAAGCGGTAGAGTATATCCAGAGCAATTACTGCAATCCGATCAAAATCACGGAAGTCGCCGATTATGTCGGAATTAATCGCAGCTACCTTTACACGCTGTTCATGAATGCAATCGGTATTTCACCGCATCAGTTTTTAGCTACTTTCCGAATAACGAGAGCTGCCGAACTTTTACATTCGTCAAGCTTTCCGATCGAAAGTATTGCCCTGTCCTGCGGTTATATGGACTCACTGGTCTTTACGAAAGCATTTAAGCAAATGAAGGGACTATCACCGTCTGTATATCGCAAAGCGATTAGAAATGGTGAAGTCAAAAAAACCACAGAACATTTGCAGCAGGTCGAAGATCTGATTAATCACATCAAAAAGCTTGATGAATAGTATCTTGTTCTCGTATAGCGATTATAAAAACAGGCATTTATTGCCTGTTTTTATATCCAAGAAATATAGGGAGTTAGTATGATAAAATGCAGCCAAATAATAAATGATATTGAATCAGGCGGATATGATAAAACCTTCGGGATATTATACCCGTTATCAGAGACGCCTTTATGCCGTGAACGATACATTGGATTACTGCGAAATTTTATTAATACCTTCGATGATAAACCGACAATCATTATCTCCGCACCCGGACGCACAGAAGTCGGCGGAAACCATACGGATCACCAGAACGGTAATGTCCTGGCGGCGGCAATTGATTTAGATATCATCTGCGCGGCGGCCGCTAATGGTGAAGATATAATTCGAATCCAATCGGCAAATTATCCGCCTGACGAAATTGATGTCCGCGATTTATCTGTACGCGAATCCGAGTATGGAACTTCGGCGGCACTGATTAGAGGAATGGCTAATTGGTTTTCAGAGCATGGAAGCGAAATAAAAGGATTTGACGCCTACACCGTCAGCAATGTGCCGGGAGGATCGGGGCTATCCTCGTCGGCGGCATATGAGGTTGCGGTTGGAAATATTATGGCGCGGCTTTTTAATTCAGATGTAAATGCTGTCGAAATTGCCATTGCGGGGCAGTATGCCGAAAACGTATATTTAGGGAAACCATGCGGGCTTATGGATCAAATAGCTTCTTCCGTCGGAGGTTTTGTGCAAATCGACTTCCTGGAACCTGAAAATCCCGTTATTGATCCGATCAAATTTAATCTTTCTGAACATGGCTTTAACCTGTGCATAGTGAACACCAAAGGAAGCCACGCTGACCTAACCGATGATTACGCGGACATCAGAAAAGAAATGTGCGCAGTAGCCAATCAAATGGGTAAAGAGAATTTGCGCGGAGTAGATGAAGCGGAATTTTTTACCAAACTACATAGCCTAAAATCCTTAGTCGGAGACCGCGCAGTACTCCGGGCGATTCATTTTTTCCGGGATAATAAACTGGCGGTGGATTCGGCAAATGAACTTAAAGAAGGAAATATTGAAAAATTTCTTTGTAATATTATTCGTTCAGGACGTTCTTCTTTAACATGTTTACAAAATATTTATTCAACAAAAGAGCCTGATAAGCAGGGACTTACCCTCGCCCTTGATCTCAGCGAAACAATCCTTGCGGGAAAAGGTGCTTGGCGCGTGCAGGGCGGCGGCTTTGCGGGTACTATACAAGCTTTTGTGCCTGATGAACTGTTAGAAGAGTTTTGTACAAGACAGAACGCTTTATTCGGAGCGAATTCCTGTCATATTTTGAGCATCCGCCCTATCGGCGGTTGTGAAATTAAACCCTGAAATGCGTTAAACCTTATCTAAATAACAAAACAAAAGAAAAGGAGACATCAATGGTTTCAACGAAATACAAAAATATGCTTAGCGGAAAATCAATAATAAGAGAGCTGGCGGAGTTCGCCGCTGTCCGCGGTCAGGAAATAGGCTATGAAAATGTTTTTGATTACAGCCTGGGGAATCCTTCCGTACCGACCCCCGCGAAGCTGACAGAAACGATGATTAACTTGCTTAAGACGAAATCATCAAAAGAATTACATGGATATAGTCCGAGCCTCGGGATACCGCATGTAAAAGAAAAAATAGCGTTATCTTTGAATGAGCGTTTCGGAATGAATTATCGGGCGGAGCATATTTTTATGACGACCGGCGCCGCAGGAGCGATATCTCACGCTGTTCGCTGTATTACCGTACCCGGTGATGAGATCCTGACTTTTGCGCCTTTTTTCCCCGAGTATATGCCCTACGTTAACTTAACGGGCGCGAACTTAAAAGTAGTTCCTCCTAACACAAACGATTTTCAAATTGATTTCGAACAATTTGAAGAAATGCTAACGGATAAAGTAATGGCGGTTCTTATCAATTCGCCCAATAACCCGTCAGGCGCGGCTTACTCATCGGCGACACTGCAAAAATTAGCGGATTTACTCTATGCGAAACAAAAAGAATACGGGCATGACATATTCTTGATTTCCGACGAGCCTTATCGTGAGATTATTTTCGGCAATGTGCAGATGCCGTATATTTCATCTTTTTATGATAATACAATTTCATGCTATTCCTATTCGAAATCGCTTTCGCTTCCGGGTGAGCGAATCGGTTATATCGCCGTTAATCCCGCTTGTACGGATGCGGATTTAATCGTCCCGATGTGCGGTCAGATTTCCCGCGGAACAGGGCATAATTGCCCGCCGACGATTATCCAGCTGGCTATTGCGGAAGTCCTTGATATCCAATCTGATATGACCATTTATGAAGCTAATATGAACCTGCTTTATAATGAACTGGTAAGCTTAGGCCTCACATGTACGAAACCTGACGGCACCTTTTATATTTTCCCGAAAGCACCGATTGAAGATGCGAACGCATTTTGCCGAAAAGCGATGGAGTATGATTTGATTATTGTCCCTGCCGACAGTTTCGGATGCCCCGGTTACTTCCGGATGGCATATTGCATAGATACGGAAAAAGTAGAGCGTTCACTGCCGATAATCAGACGCTTTATCAAAGAAAATTACTAACTAATTTCGCAGTCTCCGGAATATTTTACAGCAAAACCACATATATACTCCTATAGCTTGGATAATTTGAAAGGGCATTATGTTAGATATAATTAAAGCGGTCGTCTTTGGCATTGTTCAAGGAATCACTGAGTGGCTTCCGATATCAAGTACAGGACATATGATACTCCTGGAAGAATTTATTAAATTCGAAGGCATCACAGAACGATTTTGGGAAATGTTCCTTGTCGTAATCCAATTGGCTTCGATTATGGCAGTGGTGGTGCTTTTTTGGCCGAAGATCTTTCCCTTTGGCGGAAAAACCCCTGATAATCTTAAGGCAAGCGGCGTTTTATCCTATGTAAAGCCTGATATTCTTAATCTCTGGGGGAAAATTTTGGTCGCCTGTGTTCCTGCGGCGATCGTGGGATTTTTATTTGATGATTTTTTTGAAAGCCTTTTTTATAACGCCGTCGGCGTCTCGATTGCATTAATATTTTTCGGTATCGTTTTTATTGTTATTGAGAACAAAAACGAAGGCCGGGTGCCAAAAATTAATTCTCTTACCGAGATAACCTATCATACGGCCATAATTATCGGTATTTTTCAACTAATCGCCGCTGTTTTTCCCGGAACATCACGTTCGGGAGCGACGATAATAGGTGCTTTGTTAATCGGCGTTTCACGCACTATCGCCGCGGAATTTACCTTTTTTCTCGCTATTCCTGTAATGGCGGGAGCAAGCTTATTAAAACTTGTTAAATTCGGCTTGTCCTTTACAAGTACCGAGGCGGCGATTCTTTTAGTAGGAATGGCGGTTGCATTCTTTGTTTCGATAATAGTTATCCGCTTTTTATTAAATTATATCAGGAAAAATAATTTTAAGATTTTTGGCTATTATAGAATTATATTAGGTGCGGTTGTACTGGGATATTTCTATTTTAGATGAAATTAATAAAATTATTACTAATATTTCCCTTTTTTTCCAATCAAAGGTTGACAATTCTTATGAAGAATAGTAGACTATTTGCAGATTAAAAGAAAACATGCTTATATTTTTTTATTAAATAGGTGAATTGTGTGGAAGGAGTCCATAATATGGAAGAGTTAAAAAAAGACATTACCAAGACAACTCAAGCTAAGGCAGAAAGTAAATCAGTTGATTCAAATAGTACTAAAGTAAAAGAGGTCGCACCGAAAAAAGCCGCCGCCGTAAAGAAAACACCTGCCAAAGTTACTGCCAAGAAAGAAACAACTAAAGCAGTTGCAAAGAAACCCTCGGTAAAGAAAACGGCGGAGAAAAAAGCAAGCACCAAAAGTACTGCATCTAAGAAAAATGAAATCGTTAAATTCGAGTTTAATAACAAATCTTACTCTCAAGAGGACTTGTTAAAAAGTGCAAAAGATGTATGGCAATACGACTTTGGAAAAAAAGCAAGCGAGCTTAAAGACATTGAACTTTACGTAAAGCCCGAAGAAGATAAAGCATACTACGTTTTCAACAACGATATTACAGGAAGTTTTTCTATTTAGTAATAAATAATATCTAAGAAGCTGTCACTGTGACGGCTTCTTTTTTATTTGACACAATATACAACACCATTTTTATTCTTTTTTAATAATTTATTTTTCATATATTTATTGACTTATCCCGCGGATGGTGATATTTTATGTAAGGGAGATGTTAGCACTCCTGATTAACGAGTGCTAACAGAATGAAAAAATGCCGTTAGATGACCGCAAACTAAAAATCCTCCAGACTATCATCCGCAACTACCTTGAAACAGGAGAACCCGTTGGCAGCCGTACTATTTCGAAATTTGCCGACCTCAACTTAAGCTCTGCGACCATCCGTAACGAAATGGCGGATTTAGAGGAAATGGGTTATATCCTTCAACCGTATACATCAGCAGGGCGCATTCCTTCCGATAAAGGTTATCGCCTCTATGTCGATACGATGATGGATGAAAAGAACCGCGAAATCGATGAGCTAAAGGAAACATTACTGGAAAAGGCCGACAAAATCGATCATCTCCTTAAACAAGCGGCAAAAGTTTTAGCAGTCAACACTAATTATGCATCCATGATTAGCGCTCCCAATTATCGGCATAACAAGCTGAAATTCATCCAACTCACAAAAGTTGACAAAAATCAATTACTTGCCGTCATCGTCGTCGAAGGAAACGTAATCAAGAATCATATTTTGAACCTTGCTGAACAACTAGACGATGAAACACTGCTAAAACTAAATATATTACTCAATACACACCTAAACGGGCTATCGATTGACGACATAAGCCTAAGCATGATCCAAACGCTTAAAAAGCAAGCAGGCAGCTATAGTGCCATCGTCGGCGAAGTGATTGAAGCAGTCGGCGATGCAATAAAGGCGGACGAAGACTTAGAAATTTATACAAGCGGTACTAACAATATTTTCAAGTATCCCGAACTTGCCGATCATCATAAAGCCAGCGAACTAATCAGCGCCTTTGAAGAAAAACGTCTGTTGACCGAATTGGTCAGCGAAAATGGCGGCGATTCCACAGGAATACAGGTTTACATCGGAAATGAAACATCGATCCAGTCAATGAAAGATTGCAGTATCGTTACCGCCACATACGAATTAGAAGAAGGAATGCGCGGAACAATTGGAATTATCGGCCCTAAGAGAATGGATTATGATAAAGTAGTCGGAGTACTTAAATCACTAAAATCACAGCTTGAAGACTTATACAAAAACTAACAGAAAGGAAAAGTCCCATGGATGAACAAGAAAAAGTATTAACCGAAGAGACGGATGATACCGAAATCGAAAATCATGACGACAGTGAGGTAACACAAGCAGAACCTGAAAACGAAGAAGTAAAACCGAAAGCATTTAAAAAGAAATCAAAGCCGGATAAACAAAAGGAACGCATCACTACTTTAGAAGACCGGGTAATGCGCCAGATGGCGGAATTTGAAAATTTCAGAAAGCGTACCGAAAAAGAAAAATCGCAAATGTTCGAAACAGGCGCCCGCAGTATCATCGAAAAAATCCTTCCTGTTGTTGACAATTTCGAACGCGGTTTAGCCGCCATCGCGGAGGAAGAAAAAGATACATCGTTTGCCGAAGGCATGAACATGATTTACAAACAGCTCATTATGGAGCTTGATAATCTTGATGTCAAGGCAATCCCCGCCGTCGGCGAAGAGTTTAATCCCGATCTCCATAACGCCGTTATGCAGGTCGAAAGCGATGAATACGAAACAGGAATCATTGCTCAGGAAATGCAAAAAGGCTACACATACCGTAACACAGTTGTAAGATACAGTATGGTTGGCGTAACAATATGAAGATTTTCTAATAATGTAATTAACAAACTAAATTTAGGAGGAAAATAAAATGGGAAAAATTATCGGAATTGACTTAGGAACTACCAATAGTTGCGTGGGTGTTATGGAAGGCGGTAAACCCACCGTTATCACCAATACCGAGGGACTTCGTACCACCCCTTCAGTCGTTGCTTTCACGAAAACAGGCGAACGCTTAGTCGGTGAGCCTGCGAAGCGCCAAGCTGTTACCAATTCAGAGAAAACAATCTCTTCGATTAAGCGTGACATGGGAACCGACCGCGGCCGTACCATCGACGACAAAAAATACTCACCTCAGCAAATTTCCGCAATGGTACTGCAAAAATTAAAAACCGATGCTGAAAATTATCTGGGTGAAAAAGTAACCGAAGCCGTTATCACCGTTCCGGCATACTTTAACGATGCTCAGCGCCAAGCAACCAAAGATGCAGGGAAAATTGCCGGGCTTGACGTCAAGAGAATCATTAATGAGCCGACCGCGGCCGCTTTAGCTTACGGTCTCGATAATGAAAAAGAGCAAAAAATCATGGTTTATGACTTGGGCGGCGGTACCTTTGACGTATCCATTATCGAAATCGGCGACGGCGTTATTGAAGTTCTCGCCACCAGCGGCGACAACCGCTTAGGCGGTGACGACTTCGATGAAAAAGTAACGAATTTCATGTTAGCAGAATTTAAGAAAACCGAAGGTGTCGACCTTTCAAATGATAAAATGGCACTCCAACGCCTGCGTGAAGCTGCGGAGAAAGCCAAAAAAGAACTTTC
>JGI24695J34938_10002672_pt1 | contig 13298 bp, 16 predicted proteins | sample TergutCo191P3_FD_34938 | JGI IMG/M metagenome (IMG submission 34938) | reverse complement strand
ATTCAAAACAACCACAATCTACTTCATCATCCTGCCCTAAAAATATTATATTAATAATAAATAAAATAGAGCCGAAGACTATTAAAAAGAAAAATAATATTCTCATATATATATTTTATTATTAAATTCACATTTTGTCAATTTATATATAATAACTATCGCCATTGCATATAACTTTCGTTAAGTGCAGTGCTATTATTATAAAAATCCTATGCTTCTTTTGCATATAAAATGTCGATTATCATTTAAGTTAGTAATAATTATTATTTCATAATCAATGATATTAATTCTATATCTTAAATGATCTCGTAAAATAAAAGCTTCTCCAGTATCCATATTATAACCAGTTAATGTAATTAATACTACATTATCATTTAACCTCCACGTTCCTCCTATTCCAGCTCCTGACCCTTCAATCCCTGCGTAAAAATTATTTTTAACATCGAAATAATAAAATTCTGGAGGCCAAATAAAATTTTCTTCTTTATCTATTGTATTCCATCTACCAATAAAAAAAGGTAGATCATTTGGTACTCTATCAGATAAATATCCACCAAAAATCCATCCTGTTTGCCAATTATTATCAATTCGAAAATCAATTCTATACCAATAATCTTTTATCCCATCAATTGTAACTTGATTTTGACTTCTAGTTTGACTTAATGATGAAATAATAATAAATTCACCATATTGCAATACTCCAATTATTGAACTATTTATGGATGGTTCTGAACGCACACGTAAACCCGAACGTGAATTAACATACATAATATTTTGTTCAAATTCCTGTGGAAAAATATAAATACTAATAAATATAATAATTACCAGAAAAAACAGCGCTTTCATAAAACAAATATCTCCTTATATTCAATAATAAAACAATTAAGTATTATTATCAATACTAACAGTATTGCACTTAAATTTCGTTAGGCGCAATATATTTCAAACAAAATGTATAAAATATCATTCAGTATTAAATATTAAAAAAGAAGATAAAATAATTGCATATATGAAAATACATAATGAAGGAGAAAATTTTATAGGAAATGTAAATTATATGAAACATATACATGGAGTCACTCAACCAATCGCAATGGCAAAGGCGCTAATATATCAACATTGCGTCCCCATAACTAAAAAACCTGTAGCTTTCCTTTACAGCTTCGCCGTAGCTTTCCAGAATTAACTCCTTTCCAGCGAAGGCACAGACCAGCATTAATAGTGTCGAAAGCGGGGTATGAAAATTAGTAAAAAGCGCGTTTACAACATTGAACTTATATCCCGGGTATATAAAAATCGAGGTTTTTTGAACGCCGCGTTTTAGGGTTCCTTCATGGAAAGCGCTTTCCAGCGTGCGAAGGCTTGTTGTGCCGACCGCGATTATTTTCCTCTTTTGGGCGGCGGCGTTTTCTATTATTGCGGCGTTTGCCTCTGTTATAACAAATTGCTCTTCGTGCATTTTATGTTCTTCTATATTTTCGCTTCGTACAGGTAAAAAGGTGCCAAGACCTACATGAAGCGTTATAAATGCAGAGTCTATTCCGCTTTTTTTTAGTTCATCCAAAATTTCACGCGTAAAATGTAAGCCTGCTGTTGGAGCTGCGGCTGAACCTGTTTCTTTGGCGTAAATTGTTTGATAACGCTCGCTGTCTTTTGGCGCGTCTCCTCTTTTTATGTACGGCGGAAGCGGAACATGACCATGTTTATCAAGAAACACGTCATCAATGGGATTATCAAATTTAATAAAACGAAACTCTCCCTCCGCTTTTGTTATTTCACACTGTGCAGCTTCTGCGCCTGTTGAATCAACAATTACAAACCTGTCTCCTTCCTTTCGTCTGCCTGCTCTCTTGGCAAGCGTTTTCCACTCCCCGCTTTTAAAAACATTTTCCAGCAATAAAAACTCAACACAGGCGCCTGTTTTTATATTTTTTCCAATAAGACGGGCTTTACGCACTTTTGTATCGTTAAACACAAGGAGAGGCTTTTCGCCACATGGGCTTAAAAATATTTCGTCTGATAAAATTTGCGGCAATTGTGTAACAGCGCTGTGAACCCGCTTTCCATTGGATCGATCCAAAGTCATAAGGCGGCTTTGCCCCCTAACAAGCGGCGGCTCCTGGGCGATTAAATTTTCCGGAAGGTAAAAATCAAAATCAACCGTTTTCAGAAAACAGTTCTCCTTCATTATTTTTTGCGGGTTTTAATCCCAAATGACCGTACGCGAGGCTTGTTACTACTCTGCCTCTCGCTGTGCGCTGAATTAGTCCTGCCTGAATTAAAAACGGCTCGTAGTAGTCTTCAAGGGTTTCCACAGATTCGCCTATGGAGATCGCGAGGGTTTCGGCTCCTACAGGGCCGCCTTTATATCTCTCAATAATAATATTCAATATTTCTCTGTCTTGTTTTTCAAGACCAAGCTCGTCAATCTCAAGCCTTGATAAACCTGTTTTTACAACATCTACAGTAATGCTTTTAGAACCTGCGTGCTGGGCGTAATCTCTCATACGTTTTAACAGCTGGTTTACAACTCTGGGAGTGCCTCTTGATGATTTTGCAAGGAGAGAGGCGGCGTCATTATCAATTTTTACATTTAATAGATTCGCCGAGCGGCGGACAATTGATTCCAAATCTTCCTGCTCGTAAAACGAAAAGCGGCAGGTAATTCCAAAACGGCTTATAAGCGGGCTTGAGACAACTCCCGCTTTGGTTGTCGCTCCAACAAGCGTAAAAGGTTTTATGGCGATTCTTATTGTGCGCGCCATAGGCCCCTGCCCGACTACCCAGTCAATTCCATAATCTTCCATCGCTATATACAATAGCTCTTCTATAGCGGGTTTAAGACTGTGAATCTCGTCAATAAAAAACACATCGCCTTTTTTTAGGTTAGTTAAAAAACCGACAAGGTCTTTCGGTTTATCAAGAGCCGGAGCTGTCGTCTGAATAAAGTTCGATTCAAGCTCGTTAGCGACAACCTGCGCCATTGTAGTTTTGCCAAGTCCCGCGGGCCCTATTAAAAATAAATGATCAAGAGAGTCTCCCCTCTCTTTGGCAGCAGTTATAAAAATTGACAGATTTTCTTTCATNGCCTTTTGCCCCAAAAACTCACTTAAATTACGGGGACGCANGGCGGCGTCATGTGTATCTTCTTTTATGGACTGTGCCCGTACAGGGGAGATNTCTTTATCTTTCATATTTTTTTCCCAAAAGCCTGCGTTTTTTTACAGGGAGGGCACGCGCACAGTAAATTAATTTTTTCACGCGCCGCTCAAATATACAATCGCTTCCTGGAAAAGCAATTTTTCTTTTTCCGCTTCCTGAAGGTCTGGAGCCGCGCTTTCTTCCGCTTTTGCGAGAGCTTCTGCCGCGAGTTTTCTGTCGTAGCCCATACCTACAAGCGCTTCTACAAGATCATTGTAAGGAGAAGAAACAACATTTGCGCTTCCTGATTGTACAAGTTTTCCTTTTAATGACAAAAGCATTTTCTGCGCTGTCTTTTTTCCAAGACCCGGAACCGCTTCCAGCCGCGTTAAATCTCCGTTTTCCAGAGCGCTTTCAAGATCATCCTGACTTATGCCGCTCATTATTTTTACAGCTCCCTTTGGGCCGATTCCTTCTACTTTTAATAATTCCAAAAAGGTGTTTCGTCTTCTTTCCGTTAAAAAGCCATATAGCTTTAAAAGGTCTTCTCTTGTGTACAACCATGTAAGAATCCTGCATTCGCTGTTTAAGGTTAAAGAATGGATATCGTTTACAGGTATGGAAATATCCCATTCAATATCGCCTGAGAGCAAATATACAGATTCAGTGCCTTTCGCGCTTACAACGCCTCGTATGCTGTTAAACATATGTAAAGCATATCATTAAAATAAATAAATGTGAATCGCGCCCGCTTTAAGAGCTAACTTTATATATAAAAACTGTTTAGTGCGCAGATGGCGGCTCCCAAAGCGTCTGCGGCGTGATCCGGTTTTGGCGTTTTTTCAAGTCCAAGAATAATTTTAACCATCTGCTGAACTTGTTTTTTATCGGCACTTGCGCTTCCGGCAACTCCCTGCTTGATCGTGTTAGGTGTAAATTCATGCAAAGGAACGGCTTTCTCCGCTATACACGCCGATATAACTCCCCTCGCTTCCGCTACAGGGATCGCGCTTGTAACGTTTTTTCCAAAATACAAAGTTTCTATGGCGGCTTCTGTTGGATTGTATTTTTCTATGATTGAGCGTACGGATTGCATAATAAAAAAAAGGCGATCAGAGCGAATCTGATCAGCCTTTGTTATTATTGTTCCATGATCGATATATACAGGTTTTCCATCGATATCATCAATAACGCCCCAGCCTGTGCCGGCAAGCCCGGGATCTATTCCCAGTATTCTGCGGCAGGATTTTTCTGCCCTTTGCTTTGGCATCAGCCGGCGTCATATCCTTCGGGGATCGCTATGTTGGAATAAACATGCTGTACGTCGTCGTTTTCCTCAAGTTTATCTATAAGTTTTAACGCTTTGGCTGTAGCATCGTTATCAAGCGTAACTTCAGCTTCGGCAACCATGCTTACTTCCGCGCTCATCGTCTCAAACTCTTTTGCGGTAAGCGCGTTTAATACGCTTTCAAAATCTTCAGGCGCTGTTGTTACTTCGACTATTCCGTCAGAAGCGGCAACATCCTCGGCTCCGCCTTCAATGGCGACTTCCATTACAGCGTCTTCTGTGTATTTTTCGCCGTCCAGCGTAATTACGCCAAGACGCTTAAAAAGTCTTGATACTGAACCTGAAGTAGCAAGCTGTCCGCCCGCTCTTGTTAAAATATTTCGGATATCAGCGGCGGCGCGGTTTTTATTGTCGGTAAGCACTTCGATAAAAATCGCGACTCCTCCGGGGGCATAGGCTTCATAAACCAGCTCTTCGTAATTTACGCCCTCAAGCTCTCCTGTTCCTTTTTTAATTGCCCTGTCGATATTATCCTTGGGCATATTGGCAGATCTTGCTTTTAGAATGGCAGTTCGCAATCTGGGATTGCCGTCTAAACTTCCGCCGCCCATCCTCGCGGCTATGGAAATTTCCTTGATTAATTTTGTGAACATTTGCCCGCGTTTGGCGTCTGCCGCTCCTTTCGCGTGCTTAATTGTTGCCCATTTACTGTGGCCAGACATGGCTACTCCTTACTTTTTAAAATGAGAAAATATCAATTTCCCGGAACATTATTAAAGAATCAAGACTTGCCTTTCTGGCATGCTTTTCCAAATGAATCCTGAACAAGTTTGCCGTACCACTCATAAGAAAAAGGTTCTTTTCCTCTTATCTGTGTTTTCATAACTGATTCCAGATTATCCTTACAACCCTCGCATACGCTGAAATTCGAATAATAGAAAAGATCTCTTTCATTATTGACCGGATTATCCAATTTTTTCTTGCAAACATCACAAGTAATAGAAATCATATAAGCCTCCTGTTGATTATCTTGTTTTAGTATACAAAACCTTTTAGAATATGTCGAGTACCTTATGAAAAAAAATGAAAAAAAATTAAAGCCTTTAATAATCGCCGAACTTGGCACTTCTCATAATGGGGATATAAAAAAAGCTAAATTGATGATAGACGCAGCCGCCCAAAGCGGAGCCGCGTGTGTTAAATTTCAAATAGTATATGCCGATGAGATTCTCCATCCAAAAACAGGGGTTGTTCCGCTTCCGGGAGGGCAGATCAGGCTCTACGACAAATTTAAATCCCTGGAAACAAGCGAAGAATTCTATCATGAGATTAAAAATTACACCGAAAAAGCAGGGCTTTTATTCCTTTGTACCCCTTTTGGGTTAAAAAGCGCGTCGATTTTAAAAAATTTGGAACCAAAAATTGTTAAAATAGCCTCTCCAGAGCTAAATTTTACCGGTTTACTTAAAGAAATAGCTGAATGGGAGCTTCCAACGCTGCTTTCTACAGGTGTTTCGAGGCTTTCGGATATAGAAACCGCGCTGGCAATATTTAAAAATGAGAAATCTGGAATTAGGAGCAAGGAATTTGATAAAAAAATCACGGATTTTTCAATATGTTTATTACATTGCGTTACTGCCTACCCTGCTCCAGAGACGGATTATAATCTTCGTTTGCTTCCCAATCTTGCCTCGATTTTTGGCGTTTCTGTTGGAGTAAGCGATCACAGCGCAGATCCATCTCTTGTTCCGGCTCTCGCGGTATGTATGGGCGCGTCTGTCATAGAAAAGCATTTTTGTCTCTCCAAAGCGGACCCCGGGCTTGACGACCCAATCGCACTTGAGCCTCAAGATTTTTCCATAATGGTAAAAGCTGTAGAGGATGCGCTAAATCATGGCACAGAGGAGACAATCGAACGATTTTGCCGCGAAAGAGGCCATGATCTTGTGGAAAGTATCCTGGGAAACGGCGTAAAAGAACTTGCCGAATCAGAAAAAGACAACTACCGCCTTACAAACCGCTCTATTCATGCTCTTAGGGATATTCAAAAAGGCGAAACAATAAAAAAAGGCGACTTTGGCGTACTAAGAACAGAGAAAATCCTTCGCCCTGGTCTTGAACCCTGCTTTGAAGATTTAATCGAAGGAAAGATCGCCATGAATTTTATCCCGGACGGTGAAGGTATCAGGTTTGAGGATATATAAAACTTAAATACATTGACAGATTAACATTATAATGCAATAAATTAATAAATGTCCGAATATTCAAATGAATGTTATACAAATGATAAAATAAAGGCAGTAAACGCAAAATTTGAAGCGCAAAAAATCGCCTTCGCTCCTCTTACTTTTCAGGCTGTAAGAGCGCTGCTTGAATTTGGAATTTTAAAACTTATCTCGGACTCAGGGGAAAGCGGAATCACAATCGATGAGGCGGCGCAAAAGTCCGGCGTTTCACGTTACGGCGTAAAGGTTCTTCTGGAAATAGCGCTTGGCATGAACATTGTAAAGACGCTTCCTTCCAAAAAAGACGCCCGTTTTATTCTTGGAAAGACAGGCTGGTTTCTTTTGGAAGACGAGATGACAAGAGTAAATTTTAATTTTACAAATGATGTCTGCTACAAAGGCGCCTTTGAGCTTAACCGCTCCATAAAAGAAGGAAAACCCTTAGGCCTTGAAGTATTTGGCCATAAGGATAAAACCATTTATGATGTTTTATCCGTTCTTCCGCAAGATGTAAGAAAAAGCTGGTTTGAATTTGATCATTTTTACTCTGATATTGGTTTTAAAGACGCGCTTCCAAAAGTATTCGGCAAAAAAATAAAAAAAATCGTCGATATCGGCGGAAACACCGCAAAATGGGCAATTTGCTGCTGCCGTTATGATCCTGACGTTGAGGTGCTTATAATTGATCTGCCGGGGCAGATTGAAGAAGCAAAAAAAGAGATTGAAAAAGCCGGTTTTACCGGAAGAATTGATACATTCGCCTGTAATGTCCTTAACGATGAAATAAAAATTCCAAAAGACGCTGATATTATCTGGATGAGCCAGTTCCTTGATTGTTTTTCCCTTGATGAAATTTCGTGTATTATTAAAAAACTTTATAACACATCTTCGCCTGCTGAAATTTTTATTTTAGAGCCGTTTTGGGATAAACAGCGTTATGAAGCGGCGGCGTATTCATTACAGGCAACATCTCTTTATTTTACATGCATGGCTAACGGTAACAGTAAAATGTATAACTGCGAAGAGTTTAAAAATGTTATTAAAGAAAGCGGTTATAATATTGCCGAAGAGTGGCACAATCTAGGTTTAAATGATTACTCTCTAATTCGCTGCGGGAGAGACTAATGATAGACGCCGGCGATACGGGCATCGCTGATATTTACATCAAACATGTATCTGCATGGGCTCCCGGAATAAATAATTCAAATGAATGGGACGAATGGGCGTTAGGCAAAAGAAATATATCACCAGAAAAAAAAACGCCTGATCTTTCTTTTGCCGANCTCCATGTTTAAAAGACGGCTAAGCCAGATTTCCAAAATGACTATACAGGTTACTCATGACCTAAAACTTTCTCCTGACACAAAGATTATCTTTTTTTCATACCGCGGGGAATTAGGAAGACAGTTTCAGATTAATAAAATGTTAATCGAAGAAAACGCTTTAAGCCCAGCCTCTTTTTCTCTTTCTGTTTTTAACGCTCCTGCGGCGCTTGCCACAATGGCTTTGGGGCTTAAAGGCGGATATTCATGCGTGTATCCGGGAAATAATTCTTTCTCTTCGTGTTTAACAATGGTGAAAGCCGCGCTTCTTGGCTCGTCTTTGGAAGAAATCGCATTTATTTACGCCGATGAAGAGCCGCCCGTAGAATACAATTGTCTTTTTAACGAGCCGTTTTTGGCGATCTCTTTTGGTTTTCTTTTAACAAAAATAAAAAATAATAATGCTCCCGTTCTTCCTTCGGCAAATGAAAACGAAACACCCATTACTTATCTAAAAAAGCTTCTTGCGGGAGGCATTCATGTCGGCTCTTAAAAAATAAAATTCTATAAAGAAAAACTTCTTTTTTCGATCAAGTCAAGCGTTTTTCGTAAATCGCCTTCAAGCACACGATCATCTTTAAGCGGAGTAAAAAAGGAGGCAATCTCGTCGTATGTTTTTTTTATGCTGCCTAAATCATCCTGCGTTAATTCGCCGTTTTTAAGCCTTAAGTCAATTGCCTGAAAAGCGGAAAGGAGAGCTGCTGCAATTACCTGCGCTGTTAATTTATTAATCCTTGCGCAGTCACGCGCCGCTATTGTTCCCATGCTTACTTTATCCTGATTGTGACATTCTGTTGACCTTGAAAAAATACTCGCAGGAAGCGTGTTTTTTAACGCTTCCGCAGTCCATGCCGAAACAGCTATCTGCACAGCTTTAAATCCATGATTACAGGAAATATTTTCTTTTGCCCCAGATAAATTCGAAGGAAGCCCCCTGTTAAACCTTATGTCAACAAGCATTGCGATCTGTCTGTCCAAAAGGTCTGCTATGTTAGCTGTAATATTTTTAAGTGAATCCATCGCAAGACAAATATGCCCGCCGTAAAAATGACCACCGTGATAAATTGCCTGCGTCTTTGGATCAACCAAAGGGTTATCGTTTGCGCTGTTCATTTCCGTTTCTATGAAAGATCGCACAATGCCGCTGTAATCATAAAATAAACCTATCACATGAGGCGCGCATCTAAGGGAATAATTATCCTGTATCTGCGTATAGCTTGAAGGCTTTTCCTGTTTATCTCCTAAAATCGCTAAACGAATTTTTTCTGCGGCAAGAGCCTGCCCGGGATGAGGCTTTAACTCAAAAAGTCTTTTATTAAAATGATACACATTTCCTTTAAGCGCGACCAAATTCATCGCTGTTATTCTGCAGGAAAGGTCTGCAAGATACATGGCGTCATAAAAAGCAAGAGACGCTACAGCGTTCATGACTGCGGTTCCATTCATGATCGCAATCGCTTCCTTTGGACGGAATTGATACGGCTTTTTTCCCAGTTCTGACAAAACATCAAGAGAAGATCTTTCCTTACCCTGATACATTACCTGTCTCTCGCCTATTAGAGCCCCTGCAAGATAAGAAAGAGGCGTAAGGTCGCCTGAAGCGCCTACAGAACCTTCCTGAGGAACCAGAGGTAAAATATCATTCACGATAAAAAATTCGATAAAGCGCAAGAGATCCATACTGACCGCTGAATATCCTTGAGAAAGCGTATTCAATCTAATAATCATCATCGCTCTTGTCGTTTCGCTGTCAAAATATTCACCCATGCCGCAGCCGTGATAACGCGTTAAATTTACAGGAAGCTCACGATACTGATCGGATTTTAACTGTTGTGTGCATGAGGCGCCGTAACCTGTTGTAACGCCATAAACGCTGCCGTTTTTTTCAAGCTCATTGTCAAGTAAATCAACTCCAGCCTGTATTTTTTTTATGAATTCACTGCTCTGGCATAGTTTAACGCCAATTTGTTTTTTTGCCGCGGCGGCGAGAATTTCTACAGTTAGATTTTCTTTGCCTATCTCAAATATTTTATTCATGGATTTACTTCCAAAAGTTTAATGTTTAGGTTTTCATTATCCATAAATTGAATCACGAAATTCCTCCGTTTACAGATATAACCTGCCTTGTGATATATGAAGCGTCTTCGGATAAAAGAAAAACAGCCAATGAAGCAACCTCTTCAGGTTTTCCTGTTCTGCCCATCGGTATAAGCGGAAGAACAGTATCCATAGGCACGTTAGAAAGCATATCAGTCTCTATAAGTCCCGGCGCTATACAGTTTACGGTAATTGAACGGGAAGCAAGCTCAATCGCAAGAGCTTTTGTAGCTCCGATAATACCGGCTTTTGCCGCGCTGTAATTTACCTGCCCGCGGTTACCCATAATTCCAGATACTGATGAAACTGTAATAATCCGCCCCTTTTTTTTCTTGCAAATCGGCATTACAAGCGGCTGGATTACATTGTAAAAGCTGTCAAGGTCTGTGCGAATAACGCTGTCCCATTCATCGCCGCTCATTGCCGCGAAGGTGTTATCGGCGCAAATTCCTGCGTTACATACAATTCCCCAAAAAGCGCCGTTTTCTTCTGACCATTTATCGAGCTTTTCTTTACATTCCTGTCTGTCGCTTACGTCAAATTGAATAAGTTGAACTTTTCCTCCTGCTTCAAGAATTTCTTTCTCAAGCGAGGATGCTTGCTCTTTTCCTTTGTTATAATGAGCAACAACATGATAGCCGGCTTTAGCTGCCATAAGCGCGATACAGCGGCCTATACCCCTGCTTGAGCCTGTGACAAGCACTTTTTTGTCATTCAACTTATATTTCCTTTATCGATTATTAACCTTTTTATTGTTCTTTTTCAACTTCCATAACTGTTATTTTACCTGAAAGAAGCTCCTGCCCATCCTCATATATCTCTCCGTCAAAAACGTAGACAGGATGAACATTGTCAACTTCTCTGGTTTTGATGGTGATTATACAATTTTTTTTTAAGATGGGAAATCCCATACTCATATTTGAAATTCCCAGAATATAACCTTCTTTTGGAGGGAGCCCGTTTTCTCTGCTCCTTATTCCAATAAAACAGGAAATCGCCTGCGCGATAAGCTCAAACCCTACAAAGACAGGCGCTCCCTTAATTTTTTGATCATAAAAAATGCAATCTTCGCCAATATCATACTCAGCTTCAATGTTTCTTTCCTGTATGTCATATTGAATAATTCTTGACAGCATCATCATTTCTCCCCTATGCGGAATTAGGGTTAAAATTTCCTGTTTATCAATCATCTTTTCTTCCAAATATTAAAGATACGTTGCATCCGCCGAAAGCGAAACTGTTGGACATACAGATTGACGGAGATAGATTTAGTGAGCCTGCCGGCAAAAAAGGAGCTTCTTCGTCATAAACGCCGTCCCAAAGATGAACAGGAAGACCTCTTTTTTCATTCAAAACCATCCAGCATATTGCAGCTTCAAGCGCGCCTGCCGCTCCTAAAGCATGCCCTGTTACAGGTTTTGTAGAGCTTGACGGCACATTAAGCGACCCTGAACCAAACGCCTTTTTAAGGGCAAGACCCTCAGCTTTATCATTAAGGATTGTTCCTGTTCCATGAAGATTTATATAGCCTATTTTTTCGCTTTCTATCCCTGCGTCAGCAAAGGAAGCTGTCATAGCCCTGGCAGGACCTTCTCCATCTTCGCCCGGAGCTGTCATATGATAAGCGTCAGAACTCTCTCCCATTCCCATAAGTTCAATATTTGAGATCTCATCCGCATCAAGAATAAAAAAGGCAGCTCCCTCTCCTAGATTAATTCCTTTACGATTCCTGCTAAAAGGATTTGTATGTTCACAGGAAACAGCTTCAAGAGAGTTAAAGCCTGCAAACACTGTATCAGACACAACATCCGCGCCTCCTGCTATAACGGCTTTACAAACTCCAGAGCGGATTAATTCTGCTCCCCTTATAATGGCAGTCGCTCCCGAAGCGCAGGCGGTCGCTATGGTAAAAACAGGTCCTTTTAGATCAAATTTACGCGCCGCAAATTCCGCTAGAAATGACGCGCTTTGATATCGAAGGTTGTAATCGGCGGGAAAAGAGCCGTCTTTTAAAAAAGCGTTATGTGCTATTAGCGAGCCTTCGCTTCCGTTGTCGCAGGAGCCAAGACATACTCCTATGTTTTCTTTTCCGTATTTGGAAATAATTTTTTCTATATCTTCCTGCATCTGGCAAAGGGACGCGTTAATTATTCTTATTAATCTTGTTTTTCCGGCATAATGCTCAAGTCCGAAATTTATAACATCTGCCTGCGGCAGTTCTTTTCTTATTTGACCTACAGGATATTTTTTACCGTTAAACTCTCTTTGTACAAAGCCGCTTCTGTCTCCCGAAAGACAGGATTCATACAGCTCTTTTGCGTTAAGACCTGCGCAGCAAACAAGCGAAGGCGAAGAAAGAAATATTTTTTTTCTCATTAAAAATCACCTTATCAAGGGCTTTTCTTTATTGCCCGCAGTCAATAGAATATAATTGCAGTAATATGTCATATTATATAGGATTGTCAATTTTGTCAAACAACGAAAAGACGCCTCATGCGCAAAACTCCCGGCGCATTAAAACACAGGCTTCATCTGAGACACTGCGAATCTTGTCGAATTTTGAAAACAGACCCATTCATGAAAGTGATTTTTTTTGGGAGGAAAGCGGACGCCCATTTTTCCCCGGTAAAGATACCGATTTTAACATATCCCATTCAAGTTTTTTGATTGCAGTATCTTACGCAAGCGGTAAGAATATTCGCACAGGATGCGATATAGAAAAAATACGAGACAGAAAAAGCGCAGACGAAATCGCGAAGGATTATTTTTCTGAATCCGAAAACATATATCTATATGAAGATTCAGGTTTTAATTTAACAAGATTTTATGAGATCTGGACATTAAAAGAATGTTTTATAAAATTACGCGGCTTAAGCATATTTGATATGGCAAAAGTTCCGTCATTTATACAGGATAATAATTTTTTATTTTATTCTGATTCATCACTTCCTGTTACATTCAGGCTGTACAATATACAAAATGAAAACAATGAAAACTATATGATGGCTTGCGCTTTCGAAGGAGCGGCTTTAAATCAGCCTGAAATACGGATTTTTTCTTCTTCTTTATGCTGCAAAATGACAGCAGAAATAAAAGGCAAAGTAAAGTATATATAAATAAATTATGGAAGAGAAAAAAGCGCTGTTTCGCCCGCAGTCAAACTTGCGGGAAAAGTATGATTCAATAGCGTATAAATAATTGAATCGCCATTTTGCTCGCTTATGT
>JGI24695J34938_10002671_pt1 | contig 13300 bp, 6 predicted proteins | sample TergutCo191P3_FD_34938 | JGI IMG/M metagenome (IMG submission 34938) | reverse complement strand
GATGATCATAAACGGCGTGAATGTATTCCCAAGCCAGATCGAAGAAGTAATAATGAGCATGAAAGAAGTCGGCAACAATTACCTGATAGTTGTGGAGAAAGACGGCGCGCTGGACAGGCTGACAGTAAAAACCGAAGTAAACGCGGATACATTCACGGACGACTCGCGCCTGCTGCTTGCGCTAAAAGATAAAATCCGGGATACGCTGAAAGTTTCAATTTCGATTAACGCGAACGTTGAACTCCACGAAAGCGGCAGCCTCCCGATATCCGAAGGTAAGGCTGTAAGGGTAATGGATACAAGACCAAAAGACGTTTAGCCAGCAGGTGTCAGTCACTTTTTCTACTTGCGTTTTCCTCTAAAACGTTATATAATCGAAATAGAAATGAAAGTGTTTCGAAAGGGAAAAGAAAAGTGACTGTAGAATTGAATCAACGTGAAAAGATAATTCTGGACAGGCTGTCTGCGGAAGGTTCGGTTTCTGTGGGAGCGCTTGCCCGTGATTTGGGGCTTTCCGAGGTCACAATCAGGGGCGATCTTCGCGAGCTTGAGGATAAAGGCTGGATTAACCGCACAAGGGGCGGAGCGTCAGCATCTATTCACAAAATGATCCTTGAAAGACAGAGAATTTTCCCGGAACGCAAGAACGCGATTGCGAAAGCGGCGGCGAAACTTGTTCATGACGGCGATGTAATCATGATCGAAGCCGGAACAACCACTTCGTTAATCGCGCGTTATCTTGCCGAAAAGCAGGATGTTCACATTGTTACTAATTCAACTCTAGTTTTTTCATACGCGAGGATGCATCCGAATTTGCAGATAACGATGACGGGCGGCGAGTTCATCCGATCAACGGAATCTATGGTTGGACCGCTTGCTTTAAAAACAATTGAGCGCCTTAATGTGCGCTTAGCCTTTGTCGGAACTGACGGTTTTACTCTGGAAAGAGGAATGACCACCCATCTTACAGAGGGCGCGGAAATTGTAAAAGCGATGAAGGCGCACGCGCAGACAACTGTACTGACCGCCGATTCAAGCAAGTACGGCAGATTTGGTTTTATAAACGTGCTTCCGTTATCTGCAATGGATATGATTCTTACGGACAGCGCTCTTGAAGAAAAAGCGCAGACAGAACTGACCGAAGCCGGAATAAATATTATTAAAGCGTAACAGGAGAAAATATGGCACATATATTAATAATGCCGCGCCAGGGTAACACGGTTGAATCATGTATCATAACAAACTGGAAAGTAAAAGAAGGCGACATTGTAAAAGAGGAAACGCATGTATGCGAAGTTGAAACAGACAAGGCGTCATTTGAGATTCAGGCGGGCGCTGAAGGAACTGTGCTGAAAATTTTGCATAACGAAGGCGATGATGTTCCTGTTATGTCGCCGATTATGGTGATCGGGAAACCGGGCGAGGCTTGGGATATTAAATCAGCTGTTAAAAACGATGAAGGCGTAAATACCTCAAGCGAATCTAAACAGAAAAATACTATAAATAACGATCATACAAAACAATCATCGCACGATACTCATTTGTCTTCATCATCAGAAAATCCTGATCTGTCATCAGACACAAAACATTTATCAATATCTCCCCGCGCGAAAAATCTTGCAGAAAAAGAATCGCTTCCCGCAGGCGGGCTTTTTGGATCTGGTCCCAATGGGAGAATAATTGAGCGCGATGTGTTAGCTGCATTAGAAAGCCGCCCGCCTCTTACGCTTGCCGCGAAAGCTTCGGGAGGCGCAGTTCCAAATGACGGCAGCGGATTCGCTGGAAGAATCACATTAGGTGACATTTCATCTTTTTCTTCGGTCAATAAATATGATTCATCGCAAAATATTTATCATGACGCGTTTTCTCAGGAAGACGAAATCATTGAAACTCCGATAAAGGGAATGCGAAAAATTATTTCACAGAGGATGCATAAATCTCTTTCGGAATCCGCTCAATTTACGCTTAACGCATCCGCTCCTGTTTCAAGATTACAGGATTTTCGCTCAAGAATTAATGAACTTGATCTTCCTCCTAAACCTTCGCAAAATTTAAAAAGCGAAAGTTTGTCTCACAATGATATTAAAAAAATAAAAATAACAGTTAATGATTTAATATTATTCGCAGTAAGCCGTGTTCTTGCGCGCTTTCCTTATATGAACGCTCATAGGACAGGCGATATAATAAAAACGTTCAGGCGCGTTCATATTGGAGTCGCTGTCGATACTCCCCGCGGTCTTATGGTTCCTGTTATACGCAACTGCAGCCTTCTTTCGCTTTCGCAGATATCAGCGGAGGCAAAGAGGCTCGCGGGCGCTTGTCAGAAAGCAAGCATTAAACCTGATGAACTTACAGGCTCTACTTTTTCCGTATCAAATCTCGGCGTTTTTGGAATAACAAATTTTACCCCTGTATTGAATACTCCGGAAGTCGCAATCCTCGGCGTATGCGGCATTGAAATAAAACCATCCGCAGGAAACTGCGCTGGAATTACCGCCTTCAAAGCAGGAAATTGTAACTGTGATTATAGTTTTGAGCCGCACATCGGTTTTAGCCTGACAATTGATCATCAGGCTGTCGACGGAGCGCCTGCCGCACGTTTTTTAAAAGCGTTATGCGAAGCTGTCGCGGACATTGATTTGCTTTTGGCAGCAGTTTAATTATTTTAGAATAGAGGGATTTATGTATGATGTAATTATTATCGGAGGCGGACCCGCGGGTTATCTAGCCGCTGAAAGGCTTGGACATGAAAAGAAAAAAGTACTTTTGATTGAACAACAGCATCTTGGCGGGACATGCCTTAATGCCGGCTGTATTCCGACAAAAACGCTTTTAAATTCCGCAAAGCTATATGTTCACGCAAAAGAAGCAAAAAAATTCGGCGTAAATACCGAGAACGTTTCTTATGACTGGAATGTGATTCAAAACTGGAAAAATGAGGTTGTCTTAAAACTGCGCGGCGGAATCGAAGGTATAATGAAGCGTACAGGCGCGCAAATTGTAAGCGGCAAAGGCGAAATTGTCTTGCCGCCGTCAGGAGGAAAGCCCGCAAAGGTAAAATCAATTTCAGCTAACGGAGAAACAGCCATTCATGAAGGAAAAACAATCCTTATCTGCGCCGGTTCTGTTCCTGTAATGCCTCCGATTCCCGGTTCAAAAGACAATCTGTTAGTTGTAGATTCTACCGCTTTACTTTCCATTAATACCGTGCCGAAAAATCTTACGATTATAGGCGGCGGCGTTATCGGCATTGAGTTCGCGGGTCTTTTCTCGGCGCTTGGATGTAAAGTAACGGTAATCGAAATGATGGATGAAATTATTCCGTTTATGGACAAAGAACTTTCTCCGATTCTGCGTAAAGCTATGAATGAAATTGATTTTAAACTTTCCTGTAAAGTGGAAAAAATCGAAAACAGCAAAGTTTTTTATTCAAATAAAAAAGGTGAACAGGAAAATACAGATTCAAATTTAATTCTGATTGCTGCAGGCCGCCGCCCTGTTCTTGATAATTGGAGAGCGGAAGAAGCCGGTATCTATAAAGATAAAAACGGCGTTCATGTTGATGATTATATGCGCACAAACATAAGCGGAGTTTGGGCGGCAGGCGATGTTACGGGAAAAAGTTTACTTGCGCACTGCGCCTACCGCATGGGTGAAATCGCGGCGGCTGATATAATTTCGTATCTTGAAGGCAATAGAAAAAATAAAAATAATAAAATGCGTTACAGCGCAATCCCCTGGGCTATTTACGGAATCACAGAAGCCGCAGGAGCAGGCATTACAGAACAGGAAGCGGCGGCAAAAGGAATAGAAATAATAAAAGCAAGCCTCCCAATGAAAGTTTCAGGACGTTTCGCCGCAGAAAATACATTCTCAGGCGCGGGTGCGGTAAAAGTAATAGCCTGCGCAGCTGACAGGCGTATACTCGGCATTCACGCTGTAGGAGCGTACGCGCCTGAGTTTATCTGGGGAGCCTGCGCTCTTATCGAACAGGAGTTCACAATCGAAGATGTTAAACAATTAATTTTCCCGCATCCTACAGTAAGTGAATTAATTAAAGATGCAATGTGGGAAATGAAATAAATTTTATTGCATATAACAGTTGTTCAGAAATTAAAGCGTCAGAACAACTCTATTATACAAATTAAAGGAGATAAAAATGCCAAAATCAATTGTTGTAGATCCAAAGGAAGTCCGTAAGCCGCAAATTCTAAAACTTAATGATATTCCGGTTAATCAATATAAGAAAGATTTTAAAAAAGAATCAGAAATGTACGGAAAGGAAAGACTTATTCGTATATGGCACGACATGGCGGTAATCCGCGAGTTTGAAATGATGCTTAACTCTTTTAAAACTAAAGGATCGTGGAATAACATAGAATACCATCATAAAGGACCTGCTCATCTTTCTATGGGACAGGAAGCGTCCGCGGTCGGGCAGTGTGTAAATCTTACAACAGATGATTTTATTTTCGGAAGCCACCGCAGCCACGGAGAAATAATCGCAAAATGTTTTTCCGCTATTTGGCAGCTCACGCAGAACAGCGAAGGCGAAAAAAAACTTGAAACTATCATGAAAAATTATCTTGGCGGCGAAACTCTTTCCGCCGCGGAGAAAATTCAATATAAAAGCATCCGAGATCTAAGCGAGAATTTCATCCTCTACGGAACGTTAGCAGAAATTTTCGCGCGCAGGGCGGGCTTTAACCGCGGGCTTGGAGGATCAATGCACGCGTTTTTCACTCCTTTCGGATCAATGCCGAATAACGCCATTGTCGGAGGCTCGGCGGATATCGCCGCGGGAAGCGCGCTTTTTAAAAGAATTAACAAAAAACCGGGGATTGTAATTGCGAATATCGGAGACGCGTCAATGGGATGCGGACCTGTATGGGAAGCGATGACGTTTTCCGCAATGGATCAATACAGAACTCTGTGGTCCGAAAACCCAAAACAAAACACGGACACAGTTTATAAAGGGGCTCCTCCGATTCTTTTTAATTTCTTTAATAATTTTTACGGAATGGGCGGGCAGACATCTGGCGAGACAATGGGTTACGGCATTATGGCAAGAGTCGGAGCCGGCGTAAACCCTGAGAACATGCACACAGAACGCGTTGACGGATACAACCCTCTTGCAGTCGCTGACGCAATCAAGCGAAAGAAAGAAATTCTTTTAGACGGTAAGGGTCCGGTATTACTCGATACCCTTACCTACAGAATTTCAGGGCACTCCCCTTCCGACGCGTCAAGCTACAGAACCCCCGAGGAAATTAAACTCTGGCAGGAACACGATTCTATCGAGGAGTTCGGCGCGTACTTAATTGAAAATAAAGCCGCAGACAAAGGCGAACTTGAAGCGTTACGTGAAAACATAAAAATAAAACTGACTGAAGTTGTAAAACTTGCAGTAAACGATGGAATATCGCCGCGTTTAAGCGGAGCTTTTATAGAATCTGCGATGTTTTCTAATGAAAAAATAGAAAAATTTGACGAAAGACAAGCGGAACTTCTTCACGGTATAGAAGATAACCCGCGAGTAAAAACGCTTAAGAGTAAAGCGCGTTACGCCTATGACGAAGAAGGCAAACCGGTTTCAAAAAATAAATCGTTCCAGTACCGCGACGCGCTTTTCGAGGCAATGCTCTACCGTTATGCGATAGATCCGACAATGGCGGCGTGGGGAGAGGAAAACCGCGACTGGGGCGGCGCTTTCGCGGTCTACCGCGGGCTTACGGAACTTCTTCCGTATCACCGGCTTTTTAACAGCCCGATATCAGAAGGCGCGATTGTAGGAGCCGGCGTTGGCTATGCGCTTTCGGGCGGAAGGGCTGTTGTAGAATTAATGTACTGCGATTTTATGGGGCGCGCGGGCGATGAAATTTTTAATCAGGCTTCAAAATGGCAGTCAATGTCTGCGAAACTTTTAAAGATGCCTTTAGTTATCCGCGTATCTGTCGGAAACAAATACGGAGCGCAGCACAGTCAGGACTGGTCGGCGATTACCGCGCACATACCCGGCTTAAAATCATATTTTCCGGCAACGCCTTATGACGCTAAAGGAATGTTAAATCTCGCTCTTCGCGGAAGCGACCCTGTAATTTTTTATGAAAGCCAGCTTCTTTATGACATGAGCGAACAGTTTGAGAAAAACGGCGTCCCCGAAGGCTATTATGAAACGCCTGAGGGAGAACCTGTTATCCGCAAACAGGGAAATGACCTTACAATAGCGACTTTAGGCGCAACTCTTTATCCCGCGCTCGAAGCCGCGAAAAAACTGGAAAAAGATTTTGGAGTATCATCAGAGGTAATTGATATACGTTTTATAAATCCGCTTAATTATGAAAAAATAATTGAATCTGTAAAAAAAACAGGAAAACTCCTTTTAGCAAGCGACGCGTGCGAGAGAGGATCGTTTCTGCATACAGTTGCAAGTAACGTTCACAGTTTGGCGTTTGATTATCTTGACGCGCCTGTAACAGTCGTGGGAAGCCGCAACTGGATAACTCCCGCAGCCGAGATGGAAGATTTATACTTTCCGCAGGTTGACTGGCTTCTTGACGCTGTTCATGAGCGCATAATGCCTCTTCCCTCATATAACCCCGTTACGGTGCAAACAACGGGAGACATGTTAAGGAGAAACAGGCTGGGAGTCTAATTCATCACTCTATGTTTTATCAGCGTACTCAAACTGGCTGTAGTAAAGGTCTGCGTAAAAACCTTTTTTCGCAAGCAGCTCGTTATGACTTCCGCTTTCGATGATATCACCTTCGTTCATAACAAAAATTAAATCCGCGTTTTTAATAGTGGAAAGACGGTGAGCTATAACAAAAGATGTTCTTCCGCGCGTCAGTTTATCCATTGCCCTTTGTATTAAATGTTCTGTTCTTGTATCGACAGAGCTTGTCGCTTCGTCTAATATCAGCATTGGAGCGTTCTGAATCATCGCGCGCGCGATTGTGACAAGCTGCTTTTGTCCCTGCGAAAGATTTACCTTATCGTTAAAAAGCGTATCATAACCCTGAGGCATTGTTTTGATAAAACGATGAAGACCGACAGCTTTGCATGCTTCTACTACTTCCTCATCCGATACATCTTGTTTGCAATAAATAATATTTTCTTTTACTGACCCTTCAAACAGCCAGGTATCCTGAAGCACCATGGAAAACTGTTCATGAACATTCGCGCGCGGCGCTTCACTTATAGGTATTCCGTCAAGAAGTATCTGTCCTCCGTTAAGTTCATAAAAACGCATTAAAAGATTGACGATTGTTGTTTTTCCGGCTCCCGTAGGACCTACTATCGCGATTTTATGCCCCGCTTTTATGTCAGCTGAAAAATTATGAATGATTGTTTTACCGGGAACATAGCCGAAATTAACGCTGCGGAATTCGATATTTCCTTTAACGTTCTCTAATTTCTGCGTTTTACCGCTTTCATCAGCCATTTCTTCTTCTTCGTAAAATTCAAACACGCGCTCGCTTGCCGCCGCTATTCGCTGTAAACTCTGAAAAACCTGAGCAAGCTGAGAAAGCGGCTGGGTAAAAAGCCGTATGTAAATCATGAACGCGACAATTACTCCGAAGCTGATTCTTCCGTTCATAGCAAGAGCTGCTCCTGCGACACAGACGGCGACATAGCCGAAGTTCCCGATAAACTGCATTAAAGGCATCATTAAGCCTGAAAGAAACTGGCTTTTCCATCCGCTGTCAAAAAGGCTTAAATTCACTTTTTCAAAAACGCGTTTCGATTCAGCGCCGGCGTTATATGCTTTTACGGCGATATGCCCTGTGTACATCTCCTCTACATGACCGTTAACTTCTCCTAAATCTTTTTGCTGCCTGACAAAATATTTTTGTGATTTTTTCATGATCATGCCTGTAAAAGCAAAGCCAAAAACGCTTGTTGCCAAAGCGGTTAACGCCATAATCCAGTTATTGTAAAACATCATGACGACAGAACCCGCGATCATTGTAAAAGATGTTACAAGGCTTCCGATACTTTGATTCATCGTAACGCCGATAGCGTCAACATCGTTTGTTACGCGGCTTAAAACATCGCCGAAACTTGTTTTATCAAAATATTTTAAAGGAAGCTTGTTTATTTTTTTTGAAATTCCCGTGCGCAGATTCATTGAGATTCTCTGCGAGATCGTAGCCATCATATACCCTTGAATAAAATTGATGACTGTGGAACCCGCGTAAAAAAAGACAAGAAGGAACGCTATGCCGCCGACAGCGTTAAGATCAATTGCACCTAACACAGGAACGCCGTTTATAATCTGCGGCATTCCCTTCATAATTTCGTTTGTCATTTCCTTTAATTTATCAGGTCCGATTATCTGAAGCACTGTTCCCGCCGCCGCGAGAATCATCGCGATTATTACTACAGGAAGATACTTTTTACAGAAAACAATGAGTTTCCACATTGTTTTTTTAAAATCTTTAGGCTTTACAACAACTCCCATTCCGTGAGGACCTCCCATAGGACCTCTTGGTCTTTGCCTTACAGTTTCCGCGGGTCTATTATTATCGCTCATGACGCTGCTCCTGTCTGATGCTCAAGTTCTTCTTCGCTTAATTGGCTTACCGCGATCTGCCTGTAAACTTCGCAGGTTTTTAAAAGTTCCCTGTGCCTGCCCTGCCCGACAATCCTTCCCTCATCAAGAACAATTATTTTATCCGCGTCCATGATTGTTCCGATGCGCTGCGCGACAATCATGCTTGTGACATCAGAAGTTTCTTTTTTTAAAGCGTTTCTAAGAACGCGGTCTGTTTTATAATCAAGCGCGGAAAATGAATCGTCAAATATATAGATTTGCGGTTTCCTACAAACCGCCCGCGCGATTGAAAGCCGCTGTTTCTGTCCGCCTGAAATATTCGTTCCACCCTGCGCGATATCGGAGAGCAGACCTTTATCCATTTTATCCGTAAATTCCGAAGCCTGCGCGATTGAAACCGCTTTTTTTACATCATCTTCCGCGTAATTGTCTCCGCCGTTATCGCCGAAGGCTACGTTAGACGAAACCGTTCCTTTAAACAGCACAGCCTTTTGCGGCACATAGCCAATAATATTGCGAAGCGATTCCTGAGTGTAATCACGGACATTTACGCCGTTTACAAGTATCTCGCCCTGCGAAGCGTCATAAAACCTCGGCACAAGATTTACAAGCGTTGACTTTCCGCTTCCTGTCGATCCGATAAAAGCGATGGTCTCTCCCTGTTTTACCGAAAAACTAACGTTCTCAAGCACATAATCGACAGCGTCGGGATATTTAAAACTGACATTTTTAAAAATAACTTCGCCTTTAATGCCTTGAACGCCTTCTGTTTTTCCGCCGTCAAGAATCGCAGGCTCTGTCTCAAGCACTTCATTTACGCGCTTTGCGGAAACGCTGGCGCGGGGCAGCATCATAAAAATCATAGCAAGCATCATAAAAGACATAATCACATGCACCGCGTAACTTGAAAACACAACCATATTAGAAAAAATCGGAAGTCTCTGCTCAGCTCCTGCCGCGTTAATTAAATACGCGCCTATCCAGAAAATCGCCAAAGACAGAGCGCTCATTATTGATCCCATGACAGGCATCATGACAGCTAACGCGCGGCTTACAAAAAGATGAATTCCGGTTAATTCCGAGTTTACTCCCTCGAATTTTTCTTCCTGATAACTTTCGGCGTTATACGCTCTTACAACCCGAAGCCCGGTAAGATTCTCGCGCGTTACGCGGTTTATTTTATCAATCACTACCTGTAATTTTTTGAACTGAGGCATTACAAAAATCATTAAAATACAAATCAGCGTAAGAACGATTAAAACCGCTACTCCGGTTGAAAATGTCCATTCATCGCCCTTTCCGGCAATTTTTGTAATCGCCCAGCCGGCTGTTATCGGCGCTTTAACAATAAGCTGAAGTCCCATTGTTATAAGCATTTGAATCTGCGTTATATCGTTAGTTGATCTTGTAATAAGACTGTCGGTTGAAAAGCGGTTAATCTCTTCCATAGAGAACGAGTCAACTTTGTTAAAAAGACGGGAGCGAAGCTGCATTGAAAAAGTCGCAGCAATACGGGCGGCGAAAAATCCGATAATTACAGAAGCCGTAAGGCTTCCAAGCGTACAGAGGAGCATCATTGCGCCCGCCCGCCAGATGCCGCTTAATGCGCTGCCGGGAGTCTGCACTAACACAGTGATTTCCGCCATATAATCAGGCGATTTTAAATCCAGCCAGACTTGCGCAATAATAAAAATTAAACTTAAAAAAGCTAAAAACCATTCTTTGGGTTTTATATACTTAAAGATTTTTAACAAATGATATCTCCTTGCTGTATAAATATAAAACGGTCATAAAAAGAATGATATAAAAACCGGTATGTTACAATAATTTTTTGTTATAAATTATATAAAAATTCCGCGTTTAATATTAACATTATTAATATTCATCCTGATGAATCAATTTAAATTTAATCATAACACGGATTAATCATATTAAACACATAATAATCAATTGAAACCTTCGGAAATATTTTTTTATATCTTGACAACATCAAAATCCGTCATCATCATCTAAAAATGAGTGATAATTTTCTTCCTGTCTGGGAAAATCCCGGAATCCAGGAAATTAACAGGCTTCCGATGAGGAGCCATCTTATTCCATTCCCAGATAAAAATGACGCTCTTTCCGACGCGATCGCGGGGCCTGAATACCGCCCATTTTTAAAAAGTTCGGTAAACAATCCTTTCTTTATGAGTCTTGACACTCATGAAGACGACAGCAGTATGTGGAAATTCAAGCTCATCAATAATCCAAAGGAAGATTTACCGCCGTCAGGCGATAGTTACATTACGGGAAGCAAACGGATTATACCGGAAAACCCTGAATCCGATCTTTGCGCATGGATAAATCCCGAATATAACGCCGGCAATTGGCATTTAATAAAAGTGCCCGGAACATGGTCGCGGCAAAAAGTAAATTCTCTTTACGACGATTTTTTTGACAAACCTCATTACACAAATGTACAGATGCCTTTTCAGGCGCTTCCTCCGCGCGCGCCCGAGGATAATCCGACAGGGCTTTACAGAAGATCGTTTACTCTTCCTGACAATTGGAAAGATCGGCGGGTCGTCCTTCATATCGGTTCCGCAGAAAGCGCTGCTTTAATTTATGTAAACGGTTTTTTCGCGGGTGCCGGAAAAGATACCCGCCTGCCTCAAGAATATGACATAACGCCTTTTATAAACGAAGGCGAAAATATTTTATGCATTAAAGTTGTACGCTACTCAGACGCCAGTTATGTTGAAGATCAAGATCAATGGTGGCTTGGAGGCATTCACCGCAGCGTCTTCCTCTACTCTACTCCGGACTGTTATGTGAAAGATATTAAGGCTCTTCCCGGCGCAGTGTATGAGGCTTCTTCGCTTAAGGAAAATGAAGGCGCTAATTTTCAGGGAAAAATAAAACTTTCTGTCACGCTTTGCGGAAATCTTCCGGAAAGCCGCAGCACGGGAAACGGTGAAATCGAATCAACCAAAGATAAAGATCCTTTCATTATAAAGTATGGTCTTTATCCGTTCACTCTTCCAAGTGACGCGCAGGACGCCGAAGATATTGCAAAGATTTTATTAAAAGAAGGCGCGCTTGCTGACGGCAGCATGGAGCTTTACGCTGATTACCGCCTTAACTCCAACAGAACAGAAACAGAAATAATTATTAATAACCCTCAAATCTGGTCTCACGAGGAGCCGAATCTTTATGTTCTTTCTGTGGAGCTGCACCGGAGCGGAGAACTCTATGAAAGCTACGCGTTTTGCACGGGTTTCAGAAATATCAAAATCGATAAACGCAGGCTTTTAATAAACGGTAAAGCCGTGTATATTAAAGGCGTTAACCGCCACGAACATGACGAGAAAACTGGAAAGACGCTTTCCTCGGAGTCTATGTTACGTGACATCCAAATACTTAAATCGCATAACTTTAACGCTGTCAGAACAAGCCATTATCCCGATGATGAACGCTGGTATGAACTTTGCGATCGCTATGGGATTTATCTTTGGGATGAAGCGAATATCGAATGTCATTGTTTCTGGAACCAGTTATGTGACGATTCGCTCTGGCTTTATTCATTTTTAAGCCGCATGCAGAGGATGGCAGAGCGCGATAAAAATCATGCGTCGGTTATTGTCTGGTCGCTCGGCAACGAGAGCGGCTGGGGAAGCAATCATGAAGCGGGCGCGGCATGGATACGAAGCTATGATTACTCGCGGCCTTTGCATTATGAGGGAGCGATGCGCGCAGAAAAAAGCGTGCTTGACGCGTGGCGGCAGGGAAAAAATGTTACAGATATTGTCTGCCCGATGTATCCTGAGATCGAAAATATTGTAAATTACGCCCTGAACAGCGATGATGAAAGACCTCTGATAATGTGCGAATATTCTCATGCGATGGGAAATTCAAACGGAAGCCTTGCCGATTACTGGAAAGCGATCGAAACCTATCCAGGCCTTCAGGGAGGCTTTATATGGGAATGGATCGATCAGGGGTTTGAGGCGTTTGCGCCTAACGAAGTGAAATACTGGAAATACGGCGGTGATTTCGGCGATAAACCTTCCGATCTGGATTTTATCTGCGACGGCCTTCTCTTTCCCGATAAAAGCCTTAAACCGGCGATGGCTGAGTGCAGACAAATTTTTTCTCCTGTCAGGCTGAAAGCTGTTCCGAATAAATATTTAACATTTTTACTGGAAAACCGCTATGATTTTTCAACTCTTGAGCATCTTGTTATGCGATATAAAATTTTTTACGAAAATCCTTTGAATAATTCCGGCCTTGAAAAAATAATAAAAGAAGAAACAATCGATCTTCCTTCGCTTAAGGCGGGAGAAAAAAAAGAAATAAAAATCAATATAAAAGAAAATCTTAATTATTCTAATTTAAAAGGCACAGTAATATTTCACGCGGATTTTACGCTTAAAGAGGATACCCCGTGGGCTTGTAAAGGGCATGTTATCGGTCAGGCGGAACATATTTTAAGGGAAATAAAGCAGATAGCTTTTGTCAACTCAAGTCAAAATCTTTCAAAACCTGAATTATTATTTAATATTCCTTATATTATTAAACCATCGCTGTTCAGAGTTCCAACGCAGAATGACGGATTAAAAACATATATAGGCTTAAGAGGCGATCCCGCTTTTTCTTTTTACTACGAGAATAAGGCGATGTTCCCCTGGCTCGATCTTGACCTCCTTGGCATAAAAATAGGCAATGAAGAAATAGAAAAAATTTTCCACGACGGTTATCAGG
>JGI24695J34938_10002659_pt1 | contig 13329 bp, 10 predicted proteins | sample TergutCo191P3_FD_34938 | JGI IMG/M metagenome (IMG submission 34938) | reverse complement strand
TTTTCCCGCCGCAAGAGTTTTCATTATTGTTATTCCAACGCCTTTCTGCTCACATAGTTTATATAACGCTGCTCTGTCAGGGTCAAGATTTTTTTCATAATTCATTCCTGTGCCGCCAAGATAATCCAGCACATAAGTGTCCGCGCTTGCCATGTCAAATGCCGGGTTTATGCTGAACATTAAAAGATCGACAAGTCCCGTTTCGACAACTTTTTTGGCGATAGCCGGATTATGCGAACTTGCGCCTAACGCTCTTACGCGTCCCTGCTTTTTCAGTTCCAGCGCGTAATTAACGGTGTCTCCTTCAAAAACATCTGTAAAATCCTTTTCGCTGTCTATAAAGAACAGCATGCCAAAATCAATATAATCAGTATCAAGGAAGCGAAGGAGATCTTCAAAATATTTTCTTATAATTTTTGGATCGCGGCTTATGTCATACTGCTGGTTAATATCAGTTGAACCGATATGCCCCTGAATTAAAACTTTGTCCCGCCTTCCTTTTAAAGCTCTGCCAATATTCCGCCGCACGGTTTCTCCGGGCATAAAAAGATCAAAAATGTTTATCTCCCTGTCCAGAGCCGCGTTAATAACGCTTTCGACTGTTTCATAAGGTTTATTGTCAAGGTGTTCCATTCCAAGCCCGATTATACTCGCGGACATTCCCGTATTGCCGACAGGGCGGTAAATCATGTTTGACTCCTTGTCCTATAATAGCAAATTTTTGTAAAATATTGTACACTGCCGTTATGATTAAACTTGCCGCCTTCCTTGGCAATCCGGGACCGGGTTATTCACACAACAGACATAACGCGGGGCGGCTTCTGGCGCAGACTCTTCCCTTTTATCAATCTTTATCATGGCAGAAAAAATTTAACGGCCTTTACGCTTCTTATACGGAGGAACAGTCAATGCAGCGTGTTCATCTGCTTATGCCGGAAACCTATATGAATCGCAGCGGAATTTCCGTTCAGACCGCGGCTTCGTTCTTTAAAATTAGTATCGAAGAAATTATTATAATTCATGATGAACTGGAACTCCCGCTCGGCTGCATATCTCTGAAATTTTCAGGTGGTCTTGGCGGGCATAACGGCCTTCGTTCCATGAAAGACAGTTTTGGAAACGCGGACTTCTGGCGGATACGCGTCGGTATCGGCCGTCCCGATTCAAGGCTTCCGGGTGAAGGCGGTCCTGCGGGAAGCGGCGAGGGCATTATTGACTGGGTGTTATCTGATTTTTCTGATAATGAACTGGACACGCTTTCTCCTGCGCTTACCGCGGGCGCTGATCTTTTTTCGCGTATTCTAACCTGTGAACCTGATACCCTGCTTAAGGAATGGGCCAAGAAAAAAATTCCGGTTCCCGAACCCGCGCCACGGCCCATGCCGCAGAATTCCGCACAGGAGCAAAAATGACCCCGGCCGAATCATTCAAAGCGTTATACGAAACTGTCGCGAAACTTCGCAGTCCCGAAGGCTGTCCCTGGGATCGCGAGCAGACTCCCTCTTCTCTGCGCGGCGCGTTAGTCGAAGAAACATACGAGTGTCTTGAAGCGATAGATGAAAATGATCCCGCCCATATCGCCGAAGAATTGGGCGATTTGTTTTTACTCGCTTCCATGCTTTCGTATATGCACGAACAGGAAGGCAAATTTTCCGTTGCCGATGTTCTGGCAAAAGTTAACGATAAACTGATCCGCCGCCACCCTCATGTGTTCGCGGAAGTAAAAGTAAAGGACAGCGCGGAAGTTCTTGATAACTGGACTTCCATAAAAATTAATCAGGAAGGGCGTAAACCAAAAGATTCAATTCTGGACGAGGTAAGTTCAGGGCTTCCTCCAATGGATCTTTCCTTTAAATTGCAGAAGAAAGCAGCAAAGGCCGGTTTTGACTGGCCGGCCGCTGCGGGAGTAATGGAAAAAATTAGCGAAGAACTTGATGAGGTGCGCGAGGCAGTTAACAATGAGCAGATAACAGCAGACAATGAGCATGGTTTACATGCCACTGTTGAAGAAGAGTTAGGCGATCTGCTCTTTGCCGTGATTAACCTCTGCCGCTTTTTAAAGACAGAGCCTTCTGTCGCCCTTCGCCGCGCGAACAGCAAATTTACCCAGCGTTTTAAATATGTGGAAAAAATGATGAAAGAAACCGGTTGTGAAATGAGAAAGGAAAATCTTGATATGATGGAAAAATATTGGGAAGCGGCGAAGGTTGGAAAGTAATGTTTTCTGTTTTATTTCGTAGTTCTATTTATTAATTCCTCTTGATGAAATCTCATATTACATGTATATAGTTAAATATGTCCATTCATAGCAAAACAAAGCGTTTCGGCATTCTTACCGCGGGCGGTGATTGCCCGGGGTTAAACGCGGCAATCAGGGGAGTCTGCCGGGCGGCGCATGACCAGTACGGTATGGAAATAATCGGTATCGCTAACGGATTTCGCGGGCTGATAAATGAAGATACCAAGATTCTCAGACCAGAAGATTTTTCCGGAATTCTGACACGCGGCGGAACCATACTTGGTTCAAGCAGGGAAAAACCCTTTGGAGCCGCCGATACAGATGAAGTCGCGAGCGAGAAAGTATCAGCCATAAAAGAAACATATTCAAAACTGGAGCTTGACTGCCTTGTTGTGCTTGGCGGGAACGGAACCAATACTACTGGTTATAAATTTTCCCGCGAGGGATTAAATATTATAGGACTTCCAAAAACGATTGATAACGACATTGTGGGAACAGACAGAACTTTTGGTTTTCATTCGGCGCTTGCGATAGGCACGGAGGCGATTGACCGGCTTCATTCCACCGCGCAGAGCCACAGCCGCGTCATTGTCATTGAACTGATGGGCCATAAAGCCGGATGGCTCGCTCTGTACGCCGGGGTCGCGGGAGGAGGGGATATAATCCTCATTCCGGAGATTCCGTACGACATTGGCGCAATTGCCAGTCATCTGGAAAAACGCGCTAAAATGGGAAAGACATTCTCGATTGTGGTAGCCGCAGAAGGCGCTTTATCCATCCAGGAGAGCAAAATGGATAAAAAAGTCCGCAAACAGTACCGTCTGGAAAACGGTCCGTCCGCGGCGTACCGTATCGCGAGGGAAATTCAGGCGGCTACCAGCATGGAAACCAGGGCCACCGTGTTGGGATATGTACAGCGGGGAGGCATTCCCAGCGCTTCAGACCGGGTTCTTGCAACAAGTCTTGGAACCGCCGCCGCGGAGCTTCTGGCGGAAGGGAAATATGGCCGTATGGTGGCGCTTGCCGGTAATGAAATCAGCTCTGTAGACCTGAGTGTACCGGAAAGCAAGGTAAAAAATGTCCCCCCTGATCATTTTATGGTCAGTACCGCAAGAGCGGTCGGCACTTGTATGGGTGTTTAAGCGGTTTTTTCCATATTTTTTAATAGTTTTTTAGTTCTTTTTTTTATTGACTGAAAAAATAATCTCCGGTATAATAGCTAAACACCACAAAAAAGCCGGATTTTCCCGTTTTTGGGATAGCGACCTGCTTTTTGTGAATATTTTAGGTTCCAGGAGGAATTTATGAAGAAAGCGCTATTCGTATTTGCAGGTATCGTTCTGATATCTTCAATGGTTTTCGCGGGTGGAAAGAAAGATACAGGCAGCGCCGCCGTTGCTGGATCTGCTCAAACCCCGCTGAATATTTCCATTTTTCATGAAACCGGAAATCATCCGCAGCCTAATGCCGATAACCCGATTTATAAATACATTAAGGATAAATTTAATGTAACTTTTACCTGGGACATTCTTGTTGGTGACATTGCCCAAAGACGCGGCACAATGATCGCCGGCGGCGATTATCCCGATGTAATGGAGTTAAGAGGAGCCGAATGGATTGATGCCGGCGCTTTAATACCTCTTGATGATCTGATTGAACAGCACGGACCAAGAATTAAAGCCCTCTATAAAGATGTTTGGGAAAAAATGAAGCACACAGACGGCAAGATTTATTATTTAATCAACTTCGGCGTAATTCAGGGTATTGATCACAGACCCAGTTACGACGGCGTTGCTTTCTGGATTCAAAAAGATATTTTAAAGAAAGCCGGATATCCAAAAGTAGTCACACTGGATCAGTATTTTAAACTGATTGAAGATTACTACAGAGCGAACCCGACCATTGGCGGCCAGCCCACCATTCCCTTTACAACTCTTACCCATGACTGGCGCGCTTTTGAACTTTGGAATCCTCCAAACTTCCTCGCCGGTAACCCGAATGACGGAAACGGTATTGTAAATCCCACCACCCATGAATACAAAACTTTCTTCACCATGGACATTTCCAAACGCTGGTTCCAGTACTTTAACCAGCTTAATGCCCGCGGCCTTGTTGACAGAGCCGGTTTTACCGATACCTATGATCAGTATTCCGCGAAGATTTCTTCCGGCCGCGTACTGGGTCAGAGCGTTCAGGGCTGGCAGTTCATGTATCAGGCGGATATGGTTAACCGTGACCGCGGCGAAAACAACCGCACAATGGCTCCTCTCGCGATAGTATTTGATTCAAACACCAAACCCTGGTACCGCAACGCGTCTATCCCCAACCTGTACCGCGGAATGGGAATCAGCAAAAGCGCGAAAGACCCTGTAAGGATTATCAAATTTGTCAACGATCTTCTTGACGAAGAAGTTCAGAGAACGCTTACATGGGGTCTCGAGGGACAGCACTGGCAGTATAATGACAAGAAAGTTCCCTATCGCACACAGGCGCAGAGAGATAACTGGAATAACAACAACTGGCAGACATTAAACCGCGCCAGACTGATGGATGATATTTTCCCGAAGATTCAGGGTTCATTCTCCGATGGTTATCCTGCTGATCTGAACGATTACTATCCTGAAAGACAGGCTACACTTCTTCCTGAAGACAGGGAACTTCTTGAAGCTTACGGCGTCGGCGGCACAAACCAGCTGATGGATCCGAATCCGCGTCCGAATAACCTCTGGTTCCCCACATGGAGCATGCCGACTCCTCCCGCCGGATCACCTGCTGACATCGCGATTAAACGCTGCGAAGAGACAATGAAACAGCGTCTGCCGCAGTTGATTCTCGCTCCTCCGGCTGACTTTGAAAGACTGTGGAACGCTTATGTGCAGGAAATGACAGTTACAAACCGTCTTGCCGATTATGAAGCGTATATGCAGGAACAGCTTAATCTGCGCATCAAATTATGGGGCGGCAAATAGTATCTTTCTGATTAATGTGGAGGCGGATAATTACCGCCTCCATTTTTTTATCTAATCAAAGGCAGGCTGATAATGAATACTACTACGACTTTCGTCATTTTTTTGATTATGTCATTAACGATGGGAGTTGTCCTTATTCTTTATTACCGTAAAAAGAAAAATTTTTTTGTTAATTTAAACCGTCAAAGGCAGCTTCTATATATGAGTCTGCCAATTATCCTGTATATCATTCTATTTACGTATGTTCCTCTCTGGGGCTGGACAATGGCGTTTCAGAATTTCAGACCCCAGAAATCGTTCTCTGATCAGGATTGGGTTGGTCTTCAATGGTTTAAAATGCTGTTTGCGGATCGCGTGTTCCTAAGGACTATCAGGAACACATTGGCAATGAGCTTTATAAATACGAGCCTTGGTTTTATTACCGCCATCGGCCTTGCGCTTCTGCTTAACGAAGTCAGAAAAGTGCTCTTTAAGCGTTTTATCCAGACAATTTCCTATCTTCCGCACTTCCTTTCTATGGTTATTGTAACCGGACTTGTTTCTTCCATGCTTTCCACAGACTCAGGGGCGGTGAATAACGCGCTTTTGGCTCTTGGTATTATAAAAGAGCCCATATTTTGGCTTGCCGAACCCAAATTTTTCTGGGGAATAATTGGCGCGACTTATATCTGGAAGGAAGTCGGCTGGAATACCATTATTTATCTTGCGGCGATGGCGGGAGTCGATCCCAATTTATACGAAGCCGCGGATATTGACGGCTGTAACCGCTATCATAAAATGTGGCTCATCACTCTGCCTACCATTAAACCTACCATCATCATTTTGCTGATAATGAGCATAGGACGCATTCTGGACGCAGGTTTTGAAATGCAGTATTTGCTGCGTAACGGACTGGTCGCGGATGTTTCCGACACCATAGATGTATATGTTGTGGTTTTCGGCCTTAGCCGTTCCAATTTTTCCCTTGCCACCGCGGCGGGAATGTTTAAAAATGTCGTTAATATCACTTTAATATTTATCGCCAATGAAATCGCCAAGAGGGCGGGCGAGGAGCGCCTGATATGAAAAATAAATTTACAATGTCAAAGATGGAGAATATCGCTTTTCATACCATTAATACCCTGTTTCTGCTCTTTATTTCCTTTATTACGCTTTATCCTTTCTGGAATACTGTCGCGGTTTCATTTAATGACGCGATGGATACAATGCGCGGCGGCCTTACTTTCTGGCCACGAAAATTTTCCATGTTCAATTACCAGGTTATTTTCCAGACCGGCGCCATTCCGCACGCGTTCCTTGTTTCCGTAGCCAGGACATTCATTAATCTTGTTACCAATGTATTCTTTACCGCAATGCTGGCTTTCGCCCTTTCGCGGCGCGAGTTTATTCTGCGCAAACCATTCACATTTATCATTATTCTTTCCATGTACATTAACGCCGGTCTTATTCCGACCTATTTTTTAATCCGCAGCCTGGGTATGGTAAATTCTTTCTGGGTATACATTATTCCCGGAATTGTAAACGCCTTTAACTTCGTTGTTATGCGAACATATATGGGTTCCATTCCGGAAAGCATTATTGAATCGGCCCGCATTGACGGTTACGGGGATTTTTATATCTTTGTCCGCATTATTCTGCCTTTATGCCTTCCTGTGCTTGCGACCATCGGGCTCTTTGTCGCTGTCGGCTCATGGAACGCGTGGTTCGATACAATGATTTACAACTCAGGAAGGGTAAATCTGCATACGCTTCAGTACAAACTGATGGAATACCTTCAGTCGAGTCAGGCTCAGGGCCGCAGCGCCCAGGATGCCGGAGCTATGGGTTTGGCCGCGCAGGCTGGAGCGATGTCTTCCATGGTAACGCCGATGAGCATACGCGCCGCGATTACCGTAGTCGCCGCGATGCCCATTCTGTTTGTCTATCCGTTTATGCAGCGCTACTTCGTAGTCGGCCTGAACGTAGGCGGGGTGAAAGAATAGCAGTATTTATTGTCTTGTTGGTTGTATGAGTGATACGTTTTCAACAGGTCCTGTTATCCCGCCGAGACCGCCAAATTGCCTGAAATGCGTTCATTTTAAGGTTACATGGGAACCCATGTTCCCGCGTTCCTGCGAGCTTTTTTCAATTAAGTGCGTAAATTTGCCGTCTATGGAAGTATTCCGCGCCACCGGCTCAAACTGCCCTTCTTTCCGGTTGAGGGAAAAGCTGAAATAGATTGCCGCTGGTTTCACAGCCTTTTCCTTAAGCATACATATTTCTTGAAATCTCTCCGATAATGAAGCGGGAGCGTATAAATAACGTATAAAAAATAATGATTAACAAGAATGTAGAATATAAATTCCGCGCTATTGCCCTTTTTTCGGCGGTTTTTTTGGTAATTTGCGGTATTTTAATGGCTCTTTTCCTTTTATCTTCCCTGTTCAATTTTAAATTTTTCCCCTCTGCGCCGGGGAGGTTTTTTGCCCATTCATTCGGGGTTCTATCTTTATTAATTCCCGTGTATTTATTTTACGCGGCTTTTATCCTGGCGGGGAAATATCGTCCCGAACGGATTTATATCCTAAACGCCTGCATTTTCCCGTTTATTACTCTTGTTGCGGGGTTTGCGTTTATCCGCGATTTTGACACGCTGTCCGCAGAATATTCTATTCTCAGATTAACCGGAAAAACCGGATTCAGCTTTGTAATTATTTTTATTACTGTCGTTGAAACGCTTTTTCTTCAGTACATAAAAGGTCTTATTTTCCGCGGCAGCGCCGGCGCCACGGGAGAAACTGTGCGCCGCAGATCTCCTGATTTGCTGCCTGCTCCCGTGTATCCCGCGGAATCTTCAGACAGCGCCGCGCAGTTAAACGATTCGCGGCTTCGCAATGATCCGCAGCTTCGCGGCGCACAGGAGCCGGTATTAACGCCCGCGGACAGGGAAACCGATTCGGAACAGAAAGACGATCAGATACTGGACAAGGTAATGTCAGGTGAAATAATCGATCCTGATATTAAAGATATGGAAATTCCCAGCGACGGCGAGATTGATGAAATTGCCGCGGGCGGGGATCCTGAGTTTACGCATGTCTTTGAAGAAGCGGAAGTTGCCGCGGCGCTTCACGGAGAAGAGCAAAAGTTAAAAAAATCTTCCAAAGCGCAGCGTTTAAAAAAATATAAGGTTCCTGTTGACATACTCAACGAATATCCTGACGGAGAATACTGGCTGATCGATCAGGCTACGCGGGATTCCGCCATTGCTCTTAAAGAAACGCTGAAGGAATTTAAAATACAGGCGGAAGTTACCGGCATCAGAAAAGGACCTGTAATTACCATGTTCGAGATTCTTCCCGCTCCCGGTGTAAAACTTTCCAAAATTGTAGGTTTGGCTGACAATATCGCGCTGCGCCTTGCCGCGTCTTCTGTGCGCATTGTCGCGCCCATTCCGGGGAAACACGCTGTCGGAATTGAAGTTCCAAACGAGAGAAGAAATATTGTTTCGTTTAAGGAAATAATCGAAGGGGAGATGCAGCGGTCTGACAGGCACATGGAAATTCCCCTTGTTATGGGAAAAGACATTACAGGGGAAGCGCAAACCATTGACCTTGTTCAGATGCCCCATCTTTTAATAGCCGGAGCCACAGGTTCGGGGAAATCGGTATGCGTCAATTCAATGATACTTTCGATACTCTATCAGCTTCATCCGTCGGATTGCAGGCTCATCCTTATCGATCCTAAAATTGTGGAATTGAAGCTCTACAATGATATTCCGCATTTGTTAACTCCCGTCATTACTGAACCTAAGAAGGCGTTCCAGGCTCTTCAGTACTGCATTTACGAAATGGAACGGCGTTACGCGTGTCTTGACAACATGGGAGTGCGCGATATCCGAAGCTACAACAGGCGCATAAAAGAGAAAAACGCCGCACAGGAACAGATGCCGTACATTGTAGTTGTAATTGACGAGTTCGCCGATTTAATGACAACCACCGGCAAGGAGCTTGAATCCACGGTGGCGAGGCTTGCCGCGATGAGCCGCGCTGTTGGTATTCATCTTGTGCTTGCCACTCAGCGCCCCTCAATTGATGTAATTACGGGGTTGATTAAGGCGAACATTCCAAGCCGTATCGCGTTTATGGTCGCGAGCAAAACTGACAGCCGCATTATTATCGACATGACCGGCGCGGAAAAACTTCTTGGCAAGGGCGATATGCTTTACGCCGGAGCGGTTGATCCTTTTCCTGTCCGTATGCAGGGCGCTTTTATTTCCGAAGAGGAAGTTGAAGCTGTTGTCGCCCATGTCAAGAGTTTCGGCGCTCCCGATTATATAGACGACGAGATATTCTTTGAGGAAGAGGAAGAAGATTCGGGCGCGTCTTTGTTCACGGACGGAGACGATCCTCTTTATGAAAAAGCGCTGGAAATTGTTATGCAGCAGGGAAAAGCAAGCGCAAGTTACATTCAACGCAGATTAAAAATCGGCTTTAACCGCGCCGCCAGGCTTGTGGACGAAATGGAACACAACGGAGTAGTAGGACCCGCCAACGGAAGCAAACCGCGTGAACTTCTGCGCGGGATGTGACTTTAATACCTTTATTCAGGCATATATTTCTGTTACCATTAACTATGGATATCCAAATAAAACCATCAATCGAACTTTTAATCAGCAACATCAGGCGGCTGATTTCCGTAGACGCCAAAAAGCTGGAGTATATCATCGCGGCTCAGATAGCGGGCGGGCATGTGATACTGGCGGATTCGCACGGGGTTGGGAAAACCTCCCTTGCGCGGGCGCTGGCTCAGTCTTTCATCTGGCGGAATGATGGCAAAGAGGCTTTGAAGAGCGCTTCCGGCAGCGGTGAAGCCATGATGGAAGGGTTCAGCCGCATTCAATGCACAGTAGACCTTCTTCCCCAGGATATCCTTGGGTATAACCGCTTTTTGGGACATTCGGAAGAGCTGATATTTAACAAAGGACCTGTTTTCGCGCATTTTGTATTATGCGACGAGATTAACCTGCTTACTCCAAAGACTCAGGGAAGTTTTTTCCAGGTGATGGAAGAGCAGAGCGTTACCATCGAGGGAAAATCGTATCGTTTGACCGATCCGTTCTTTATAATCGCGACAATGAACCTGAAGGGCGTTCACCTGTTCCCGCTTCCGACTCCGCAGCTTGACAGGTTCATGATACGTCTTTCGCTTGGTTACCCGGATGAGGAAGATGAAACCGCGATTATTAACAGGCACGGCAGGATAGACGCGTGGGATAATTTCAGGAGCGTGATCGACAGCGCGGATTTAATACGCTGGAAAAAAATGGTGGACGAAGTGCAGATGCATCCCGATGTAACCGCCTATCTTGTGAACTGTGTCCGCCAGACGCGAATTCATCCCGATATTGAAACGCCCGCGAGTCCCCGCGCCGGTGTCCGCATTTCGCGGCTTGCGCGTTCCCTCGCTCTCTGCCGCGGTATGGATTATGTCTCTGTTGATATAATAAAAGAAATTTTTATACACGCGATGGCTCACAGAATAATTACCCGCGATCCTTCCATACCGCCGGAAGCGCCGCTTGTGAGCATATTGAATTCTGTCCCCGTTGAGCCGAAACGGGAACGCAATTGACCGGAGCGGCTCTGTGGTAAACATCAGTTCAGCGCCGGACGCCGCGCCGCCGGAAACGAAGCCGCAGTTTCGCTTCAGGCCGGTTTTTACCGCCGCGGGCGGCTCCGTTCTGATAATCGCTTCTGTTACGCTTATCCGCTCCCTTTTATCGCGCAATTCCTACGAAATAGCACTTTCATCCGCGGCGCTTCTGCTTCTGCTTGTTCTGGGCATCCTGGGAAAGTGGAAATCGCTCAAAATGGAACCGCTGGAACCGGGCTGGAAGCCGCCTTATCCGATGACAGCTAACGCCGCGGAAAACTGTATACAGGTTACCGGCCTTGACGCGTCCGGCGCGGCGGCTGTGCCGCTTTTTTTCCGGATGCACTTTATTGTTAAAGGCCGTTTTTTTCCGTCCGGAAGGACGCGGGAAAATTTCCGCGGCTGCCCTGTGTTAGTTGAAACTTCAGTCCCGCGGGGAGAGACGGCCGCGCGGCTTCCTTTTGATTTCCCCGTATCGGGAGCGTTTCACGGGGACGGGTATTGCGTATTGCGCGATATATTCGGCTTTTTCTCGTTTCCCTGCGGCGTTTCAACGCGCCGGACGGTTAATGTCAGAAGCGCTCCGTGTTTCGGAACAAAGCTGCCCGTTAACCCGCAGTCGGGAGCGGAAGACAGGCGCAATAAAACGTCCAGCAGCGAAGAGCGTTATTACATGCGCGAGTACACTCCGGGGGATCGTTTCCGCGACATCAACTGGAAAAGTTCGGAAAAGATTGACGCTCTTATTACGCGCATATCACCTGATAACCAGGAGAAGGTAAGCCGCATTGAAATATACCTGCGCGGTTTCGGACCCGGTGCGGATAAAAGAGAAAACAGGGCGTCTCTTGAGGCATCGTGGCTTTTGGACAGAGCGAAGGCGAGTCTTGCGTATTTTCTGCGGAGCGTTAAAGAACAGAATTCTTCGTTTGTTTTTAACGTACGCTGCGCGTCCGGCAGCCGGGATATAGAAGACGATGAGGATATGGACGCTTTTCTGGAAGAGCTTGCGGGAGTTTCATTTTCGCCGCAGCAGAATGAAATTGTTGAGAGTGTTTCCGCCGTGGGTGATATTTACGTTTTTTCAACCGCGTGCGATACCGGACTGCCGGGATACCTTACCGCGAACAGCCAGAGACACGTTTCTCTTTTCCTTGTTCAGCCGGCGCAGGCTAAAAAAGAATCTGAAAATCTTAACATAAAAGATTTTATTCGCAAGGGCTGTGTTCCATCCGCCAGGTGGCTGGCCGGCGGAAAAACAGCGCCGTTGAGCGTCCGCGCAAACAGGATGGAGCTTATTTACGCGGGGGTAAGGCTATGAAAAAAAACCTTTTAATGCTTTTTTTCCTCAGGCTTTTTTTCTACCTGAGCGTAATTTCGCTTGTTACAATACATCCCGGCATAACAATTTCTTTTGATCGTATCGGCGTATTGCAGTGGTTTGTTATTATTCCGGCGCAGGCATTAATCGCTTTTATATTTTTTTCCGAAATGGCGGATTTCTCTTTCAGTCCGCGCAGAAAGGCGATAATTGTTTTATTGCCTTTACTTTTACTTTCAGTTTGGGCGGGCGGTTTTGGACCAGGCGCGCTGCAGCCTTTTGTCGCGGGGATTATCAGTTTCCTGTTGACATTTCTGCTGTTCAGCCATAAAGGCGGACCGCTTGTCAGAAACGCTGCAAAAATCGCCGCGCTTGAACCGTTCTTTCTGGCATGGGTGTGTCTGCGGCTCCTCGCGCTTTCCCGCTCCGGAGAGGAAATCGCCGGAGAAAGCGCGGGTCTTACGCAATTCATCCTTGTCTGGACAGCGGCTGTTTTTTTGCTTCACTGCGTTGTTGTTTATTTTTGTCTGTATCCGCGAAGCGCTCTTCCCGTTTCAGACGCTGGCGGCTCCCGCAAAAAAGGCTCAATGAAGGAAGGCGCGATTTTCTTTTTCTCCGCTGCCGCTGCGCTTATTGTTGTTCTTTTTGTGATGCCGCCAGATTTTATCCGTAACGCGGTGATCAACAATCTGCTTCAGGACAGGATGCCGGAGAAAAAAGCTTCCGATTCGGAAAACGGCATTCCAAAGGATTCAAGTTCCAGAAGAGACGGACGCAGGACTCTGCCAAGGAACGACGGAGACGGACAGCCGGGGCTGCGCGGAGTTCCCGAACACAATTGGCAGAACCGGACAGGCCGGGGCAAGGGAGGAAGCTCGCAGGATAACAGGCAGTACATGGTGATGGTTGTCGCTTCGGACAGGGAGCCTGTGTATATGGGCAGTTCTTTCCGCGGGCAGCTCGATAAAACAGAGGGATTCCTCACAAGCCAGGATGAGCCTTTGAATCACCTCGCCAATCAGCGTATTTTCGTAACGTGGTTTAACAGTGAACCGGATTTTGACGCAGGAAGGCGGCGGCAGGAAGTTTTTTCCCTTTCGATATTGCCGCAGAAGTATCTGCCCTACCGCCCTGTTTCAATTGATCCGGTAATACTGAGCGAAGGTTCC
>JGI24695J34938_10002656_pt1 | contig 13332 bp, 11 predicted proteins | sample TergutCo191P3_FD_34938 | JGI IMG/M metagenome (IMG submission 34938) | reverse complement strand
TCACAAAGCGTATAACGCAATTGTCAAACCCGCCGGTCTGGATCCGTTGGGCATACGGACCGAGTGGGCAAGGGCGGTAACCGGGCCTTACGGCTGGCTTGTGGCAAAGGCAATACATAAAAAAGAAATTTTCCGTAACTATGTTGGCCTTGATGCCTGCATGGCGGATTTTATGCGGCCCGCTTATTACGGCGCGTACCATCATATTTCCATTCCGGGAAAAGAAACAATGCCGTTAAGCGAAACCTACGATATAGTCGGCAGCCTGTGCGAAAACAACGACAAATTCGCCGTACAGCGGCAGTTGCCGAAAATTGATACCGAAGCGGATGCCGGGAATGGCGCAGACTTTGTCGTACTCCACGATGCCGGGGCGCACGGCAGGGCAATGGGTTTTAACTACAACGGCAAACTCCGCTGCGGCGAACTGCTCCTGCGGCAGGACGGGTCTGTCATACAGATCCGCCGTCCGGAAACGGTTGAAGATTATTTCGCCACGCTCATACCAGGGAGGAAAAATTAATGCGGCGCAATTCATGTATAGTTAATATTAAAGCCGGATACCTCTTTCCCGAAATCGCCAGAAGGCGGAGGGAATACGCGGCGGCTCATCCCGAAGCGAAGATTATCAGCCTAGGGGTAGGAAACACCACCGAGCCGGTTTTACCCCACATCAATGCGGGCCTTACTGAAGGCGCGCAGAGGCTGGGAACGGCGGAAGGTTACTCAGGTTACCAGGACGAAGGGCTTGAAGAACTGCGTCAAAAAATCGCGGCGGTTTTTTACGGTGGCAAATTTACCGCGAATGAAATCTTTATTTCTGATGGCGCCAAGTGCGACATAGGCAGGCTCCAATTGCTGTTTGGATCGGGGATACCGGTTGCCGTTCAGGATCCTTCATATCCGGTATATGTGGACGGATCGGTACTGATTGGAGCCGCCGGCGCGTGGGCGGGCGACGGCTATAACGGTATTATCTATCTTCCCTGCACTGTGGAGAATAATTTTTTCCCCGATCTTTCGAAGGTACCTTCGGGCTGCCTGATATATTTCTGTTCGCCCAATAACCCGACCGGCGCGGTAACAAACAGGGAACAACTTGCCTCTCTTGTGGAAACAGCGATCAGAAAAAAATCCATTATTATTTTTGATGCCGCGTACAGTGAATTTATCCGTGACACGGGGCTTCCCAAAAGCATCTATGAAATTGAAGGGGCGCGGGAATGCGCCATTGAGGTTAATTCCTTTTCCAAACCGGCGGGCTTTACCGGCGTGCGTTTGGGCTGGAGCGTAGTTCCGGCGGAACTTAAATATGAATCCGGCGAAAGCGTTAATACCGATTGGCACCGCATTTGCGCGACCGTTTTTAACGGCGCGTCCAACATTGCCCAGGCCGGCGGCCTTGCCGCCCTGGACGGCGAGGGGCTGCGGGAGATACGGGCTCTTACCGACTTTTACCTTGGCAACGCAAAACTCATTCGGGATGTCCTGCAGAGGAAAGGCATTGGCTGTACCGGCGGGGACAACTCGCCGTATATCTGGGCGCGTTTTCCGGGCAGGGACAGTTGGGAGGTCTTTGCGGAGATCCTTGAAAAATGCCAGGTAATTACCACGCCCGGCGCGGGATTTGGTCCGGCTGGGGAAGGCTTTATCCGGTTCTCCGCCTTTGGCCACCGCGCCGACGTGGAAGAGGCCTGCCAAAGGCTGTCCGCGTTACTGTGACCGATTCCACCCGTCGGATTATGGAACAGCTTCTCGCAATTCCCCAGGGCAGGGTTTCCTGTTACCGCGATATAGCCGCTAAAGCCGGTCTGCCCAATGGCGCCCGCCAGGTTGTACGGGTTCTCCATGCCCTTTCGGAAAAACACAACCTTCCCTGGTACCGGGTAATCCGTTCCAACGGCAGTATTGCCCTGGAAGAAGAGGCAGGCAAGGAACTGCAGATGAGCCTTCTTCGGGCCGAGGGGGTAGAAGTGTCCTCATCCGGCCGGATTGACATGGAACGCTTTGGGATATAAACGCCCTGGCAGGCGGTTACTTGCAATGTCCGTTCTTTCACTGTAGACTGAATGGCGGAGGATATTATGGCTCAACTAAAAGGCTCTAAAACAGAACAAAATCTCAAGACAGCTTTTGCCGGTGAATCTCAGGCGCATACCAAGTACCTGTATTATGCTTCAAAGGCTGAAAAAGACGGCTACCATCAGATTGGCGCGTTATTCAGGGAAACCGCTCTCAATGAAAGAGAACACGCCAAAATTTGGTTTAAACTTCTGCATGGGGACGAAGTGCCCGCAACCACTGTCAACCTTAAAGACGCGGCGGACGGTGAAAATTACGAATGGACCGATATGTATGAGGGTTTTGCCAAAACCGCGAAAGAAGAAGGCCTGGACCAAGTCGCCCTTCTTTTCCAGATGGTAGGCCAAATCGAAAAAGAACACGAAGAACGCTACCGCAAACTCCTCGCCAATATCGAAGGAGGGCTGGTGTTTTCCCGCGACGGCGACCGGATCTGGCAGTGCGCCAACTGCGGCCACATTGTTACCGGCAAAAAAGCCCCGGAACTTTGCCCGGTTTGCAAACACCCCAAAGCGTATTTTCAGATTCGTTCGGAAAGCTATTAGTCAACATTTCCGCGAAGACACGGAGTTTTTGGTACGAAAAGATATTTTCTTCCAGAAAACTCCGTGTTTTTTTGCCTTTACAATCCAAATATTACCTTGGCGATTGAAAAGTAAATAATCAACGAAAGCGCGTCTACAACGGTGGTGAGCAGCGGTGCGGACATAATCGCCGGATCAATTTTTAACCGTTTGGCAAAAATTGGCAGGATGCCGCCGACTGTTTTTGCCATAAGGATCGTGCAGAACAGGGACAGGGTAATGGTGAAGCACAGCGCCATATCCTTGTTATTCACGAAATAAACCCGGATAAAATTGATCAGCCCAAGCCCGATCCCGCACAGCAACCCCACGCGGATTTCTTTCCATATAATAATGCCAATATCTTTTAAGGTTATTTCGCCGACCGCCATACCGCGGATGATGANGNTCGAAGACTGGGAGCCCGCTATACCGCCGGTATTCATGAGCATGGGGATAAATGACATAAGGATGGGCAGAACCATCAATCCCTTTTCAAAACTTGAAATAATAGTTCCGGTTATGGTTGCGGAAAGCATCAGGATCAGCATCCACAGAAACCGGTGTCTGGCATGCTGAATAATGCTTGTTTTTATATAAGGATCGTCTGACGGGACAAGAGCCGCCATCTTTTCAATATCTTCCGTGCTTTCTTCAACGATAACATCGACAATATCGTCAACGGTGATTATGCCGACCAGCTCCTGTTCCTTGTCAACCACAGGCATGGCCAAAAAACCGTATTTCTGAAACTGTTCCGCGATTGCTTCCCGGTCATCGGTGGTAAAGGCAAAGACGGGGTTTGTGTCCATTATGTCGCCAATCCTGTCCTGAGGGCAGGCAAGCAACAGGGTTTTTGCGGAGATTACGCCGACAAGCAGCCGGTCCTTCTGTATCACATAGCATGTGTAGATAGTCTCCTTGTTCAGGCCGGTGCTGCGGATAGAGTCAAATGCTTCCAGCACGGTGGAGTCCTCGCGCAGGTCAACATACTCGGTGGTCATTATGCTGCCTGCGGAATCGTCGGGGTACTGCAGTATTTGGTTGATGAGTTTCCGTTTTTCCGGCTTTATGTTTTGCAATGTCCGTTTGACAACGCTGGCCGGCATCTCCTCGATAAAGTCTACGGCATCGTCCACGAAAACCTCGTTTATGATTTCGCCGATTTCCGTATCGGTTAACGCTTCGATAATGATCTGCTGGTGATCGCTGTCCATGTACGAAAAAACATCGGACGCGATGGCTTTGGGCAGAATCCTGAATAACTGGGTTTCTTTTTCCCTGTCCAGATCTTCAAATATTTCCGCAATATCCACGGTGTTCATATCGGAAAGGAGTATCTTCAGTTTTGATATATCAACGGATCCTTCGCTGATGAGTTCCAGGATTTCTTCTTTATCCATTTCGGTCCTCCTGCTGGTATTTCAGGTATTTATAGAGGACACTGAACAGCACGGGGCTTTACGGCAAAAAACTTTTGCGTAAATACGCCGTTTTAACGGTAGGATGCGGACGGTTCAGGTAAGCCCGCGGTATTGTTCTTACTACCGTAAGGGTCACTGTCCGTGTCGCCGGTTTTACGCAAGCTCACCTTTTACCTCCTGAAACTAATTTTTTTTACTGTTTTTAATTATGCCCGGGACAGGCTTTTTGTCAATAGGCGCTTTCGGAGGGCTTTTTTTCAGTTTTTTTATGTGTTTCTTTATCGCCCCGAATGTTTTTTCACTCATGGCATGTTCCATTTTACATGCGTCTTGCAATGCGGTTTTTTTATCAACTCCCAGAAAAACCAGCCAATCGGAAATAGCTACATGCCTTTCGTACATCGCGGCGGCGATTTTTCGCCCTTTTCCGGTCAGCGATATATACCCTTCGGGGTCTATGGCAATATAACCCATGATTCGAAGGTTTTTCATGGCAATACTGACGCTCGGCTTGCTGTATTCAAGCTCATTTGCAATATCAATCGAACGAACCGGGCTGCCCCTGAGACTTAAAACCAGAATTGTTTCCAGATAATTTTCCGCCGATTCATGCACCTGCATATCGGGTAATATACCACCCGATGTTTCTTCATGTCAAGCAAAAAAAAATTAAAAAAAAGGCAAAAGGCACTTGACAATCCAGTTAGGATACGCTAACTTTAATAAGTGATAAATAATAACTTGGTATAAAAGGTTAGTTTGTCCTAACTTTTTGGAAAGGCGCATTATGACATTAAAAGATCTGCCGATTGGTAAAAGCGGCGTTGTTCTGGCTGTGGGCGGTGAAAAAATACTGAGGCGGCGGCTTCTGGAAATGGGTATCACGCCCCACACAAATATAACCGTTAAAAAGGCGGCACCGATGGGCGACCCCATTGAACTGCTGCTTCGAGGTTATGTTTTATCCCTTCGTCTTGCGGACGCGGAAAGAATCACCATTGAGGAAACCGCATAAACGCATCTATATGGAGTAAATGTATGATTTTCGCCCTTGTGGGAAACCAAAATTGCGGTAAAACGACGTTGTTTAATCAACTGACCGGTTCAAACCAGCGAGTGGGGAATTTCCCCGGCGTAACGGTTGATCAGAAAATCGGAGGTATTACCGGCCAGAAAAATGTTTCTGTCGTTGATCTGCCCGGTATTTATTCCCTTTCCCCTTATACCAGCGAGGAAAATATAACCCGTGATTTTTTACTTAAACGGAAACCCGACGGTATTATCAACATCGTTGACGCGACCAGCATTGAACGGAACTTGTATCTGACGATGCAGTTAATCGAGCTGCAAATCCCCATGATACTGGCGCTCAATATGATGGACGAAGTTCAGGCCAACAAGGGAAGCATCGACATACAGCTTTTGAAAGATTCGCTTGGCATTCCGGTGGTGCCAATATCGGCGATTAAAAAGAAAGGGTTGTCCGAACTTGTGGAGCAGGCCATAGATACGGTGCGTCACTGTAAAAAACCTGAGCGTATAGATTTTTGTTCGGGCGCGGTGCACAGGACCATTCACGCTATTGCGCACCTTGTCGAAGATCATTCGCAAAAGATGGGAATCCCCGTGCGTTTTGCGGCGACACGGCTTGTCGAGGGCGATAAACCGATTCTGACCGGCCTTTCCCTTGATGAGAATGAACTTGACATGATAGAACACGCTGTCAGGGAAATGGAAGCGGAATTGAACACCGACCGCGATGCGGCGTTAGCTGATATGCGGTACCAGTTTATAGAGGATATTTGCAGAAAATGCGTTGTAAAGGCGGCAGAAACCCTTGAATACCGGCGCAGTGTCACCCTGGATGCGGTATTAACCCATAAGATATGGGCGTTTCCGGCTTTTCTGGGGATCATGTTCGCAGTTTTTACCCTTACCTTTGGCGTTATCGGAAACAGGCTGAGCGATTTATTGGTAACGGGAATAGGCAATGCAAGCGACCTCGTTGATAATGCCCTAACGGCATACGGCATTAATCCCGTTATTCACTCCCTTATCATTACAGGGATTTTTTCGGGGGTAGGCGCGGTTTTAAGCTTTGTGCCGATAATTGTTACCTTGTTTTTCTTTTTGTCCTTGTTGGAAGATTCAGGCTATATGGCGCGGGTGGCGTATGTGATGGACAAGCCCTTACGCAAGATCGGCCTTTCCGGACGCAGCTTTGTACCGATGCTCATGGGTTTCGGCTGTTCCGTTCCGGCGATAATGGCCGCGCGGACGCTTGCAAGCGAGCGCGACAAAAAACTGACGGTACTGCTGACGCCGTTTATGAGCTGCAGCGCAAAGATTCCCATATATGCCCTGTTTACTGCGGCGTTTTTCCCGAAGTATCAGGCGCTGGTAATGATCGGCCTGTATATCATGGGGATAATTTTCGGCATATTAACCGGCCTTATAATGGGAAAAACCATTTTTAAGGGCGCGCCAGTTCCTTTCGTTATGGAACTGCCCAATTACCGTTTCCCTTCGGTAAAGACCGTATTAATGCTTATATGGGATAAGGCGAAAGATTTTATACAAAGGGCGTTTACCGTTATCTTTCTGGCGACAATTATAATATGGTTTTTGCAGTCCTTTGATATGCGTTTAAACCATGTTACAGACGGCACGGGCAGCATGCTTGCGGCGTTGGGGCAGTTAATCAGCGGTTTTTTTGTACCGATAGGCTTTTCCGATTGGCGCGTTTCCACGGCGCTGATAACCGGTTTTACCGCGAAGGAAGCCGTTATCAGCACCTTGGCGGTATTAACCGGCGCTACGGTATCGGAACTCAGGAACAACCTGTATACATTGTACTCCCCGTTAAGCGCATTGAGCTTCCTGGTATTTACCCTTTTGTATACGCCATGCGTTGCCGCTGTTGCGACGGTAAAACGGGAACTCGGCAGTTTAAAAGGCGTTGTTTTTGTCGTCCTGTATCAGACCTGTTTCGCATGGTTCGCCGCCTTTTGCATCTACCGGATCGGCATGTTTATTGCCAACATTGTTGTATCATAGATATAGTCCGGTGTATAATAAAACAGGAGCAATTAATGGGTAATGCTGATATTGGCCTTATTGGGCTGGCGGTAATGGGTGAAAATCTGGTGCTTAACATGGAAAGCAAGGGGTTTTCCGTGGCAGTGTATAACCGGACTACGTCAAAAGTAGATGATTTTGTTCAGGGCAGAGGGGCGGACAAGAAGATCACGGGCTGCCACAGCATGGCGGAACTGGCGGCAAGCCTCAGCAGCCCTCGCAAGGCTTTTATCATGGTAAAGGCAGGGTCGGCGGTAGATGACGCCATCGAACAGCTTTTGGAAGTTTTTGATAATGGCGACATCATTATAGACGGCGGCAATTCCAACTATCAGGATACAATCCGGCGCACTGCTTATGTTGAATCGAAAGGGCTTTTGTATATCGGCACGGGCGTTTCCGGCGGTGAAGAAGGAGCGCTGAAAGGGCCGTCGGTAATGCCCGGAGGTTCTCCCGCCGCATGGCCTGTGGTTAAACCAATTTTACAGGCTATTTCCGCCAAGGTAGAAACGGATAAAGGTTCCAGCCCCTGCTGCGAATGGGTAGGCGAAAATGGGGCCGGGCATTTTGTTAAAATGGTTCACAACGGTATCGAGTACGGCGATATGCAGCTTATCTGCGAAACCTATGATCTAATGAAAAATGTTTTAGGGCTTTCCTGTGATGCAATGGGTGATGTTTTTGATGAATGGAACAGGGGAAGCCTGGGCAGTTACCTTATCGAAATAACCAGGGACATACTCCGTTACAAAGATGCCGATAATCAGCCCCTTGTCGAGAAGATTCTTGACACCGCCGGTCAAAAAGGCACGGGCAAGTGGACCGGCATCGCCGCGCTGGATTTGGGCATACCGTTGACGCTTATCGGCGAGGCGGTTTTTGGCCGCTGCCTTTCCGCCGCCAAAGACGAGCGGGTGCAGGCATCGGGGGNCTTTTCCAAACCAAAGGCCGCCTTTCCGGCGGACAAGGCGGGTTTTATAAAAGACCTGGAAAAAGCATTGTACGCCTCCAAAGTGGTTTCATACGCGCAGGGCTATCTGTTAATGCGGGAAGCGGCAAAAGAATACAAGTGGAATCTTAACTACGGCGGCATCGCGCTGATGTGGCGCGGCGGCTGCATTATCCGTTCGGTCTTCCTCGGTAAAATAAAAGAAGCGTTTGATAAAAACCCTAAACTTGACAACCTGCTGCTTGATCCGTTCTTTACCGGCGTGATTGAAGATGCCCAGGCTGCATGGCGGCGGGTCGTTTCGGCGGCGGTGCAGAATGGAATAGCAGTTCCGGCATTGTCCAGCGCCCTTGCCTACTTTGACGGCTACCGCAGCGAACGGCTTCCGGCGAATCTGCTGCAGGCCCAGCGGGATTACTTCGGCGCCCATACCTACGAACGCATTGACAAACCCCGGGGGGAATTCTTCCACACCAACTGGACCGGACATGGCGGATTAACCAGTGCCTCTACCTATACTGTATAAAGGCGCCATGTCCGAGGACATCAGCGCTGCGCCCCTTCATTCTTTTTTGTAAAAAGTGTATGATTGTTTAATGGCAGAAAATGAACTTGCACCTCTTCCGGCCGGTAGAGTAATACCGATTGCGATAGAAGACGAAGTAAAAACTGACTACCTCAATTACGCCATGTCGGTCATTGTGGCGCGGGCTTTGCCCGATGTGCGGGACGGCCTTAAGCCGGTGCACAGGCGGCTGCTCTACGCCATGGACGAACTGGGGCTGCGGCCCGGTTCGGCAACAAAGAAATGCGCCCGCATTGTCGGCGATACAATGGGTAAATATCATCCCCATGGCGATATGTCCCTGTACGACGCGCTGGTCCGCATGGCCCAGGATTTTTCCCTCCGCTACCCGCTGGTGCATAAACAGGGCAACTTTGGCAATATTGACGGCGACGGCCCGGCGGCCATGCGCTATACCGAGGCAAAGTTATCCAAAATCGGCGATGAAATGCTCCAGGATCTCAAAAAAGAGACGGTGGATTTTATCCCCAATTTTGACGAATCGCTTGATGAACCGACGGTACTGCCTGCCGCAGTGCCCAACTTATTGATCAACGGTTCCAGCGGTATTGCTGTCGGCATGGCAACCAATATGGCACCCCACAACCTGGTTGAGATCTGCGATGCGGTATGCGCCCAAATCGACAACCCGGACATTTCCATTGATGAACTGATGCGTTATGTGCAAGGGCCTGACTTCCCCACCGGCGGGGTGATTTTTGGCCGCCGGGGAATACGCGAGGCGTATAAAACCGGACGGGGCAAGCTGCTGGTCCGGGGCAAATTTAATGTCGAAACCACCAAACAGGGAAAAGAAAAAATCGTCTTTACCGAGATTCCGTATGGCGTGAACAAAGCGCCGCTGCTGGAAAAAATCGGCCAGTTAATGCGGGATAAGGTAATTGATACGATTGCCAATGTAAACGATGAATCGGATCGTGAAGAAAATATCCGCATTGTTATCGATCTGAAAAAAGGCGCGATTGTCAAAGTTGTGCTTAACCAGCTTTTTTCAAATACCCAACTGCAAAATTCCTTTGGTATTATCAACCTGGCGCTGGTGGGAGGCAAGCCGCAATGCCTTAACCTGAAAGAACTTATTCACTACTTTATAGAACACCGGGTAGAAGTGGTAACCCGCCGCACCCGCTACGAGCTGCGCAAGGCCGAAGAACGGGCCCACATCCTCGAAGGGTTGATTATTGCCCTGGCGAATATTGACGAAGTGGTTGCCATTATCAAAGCCAGCCGGGATGTGGCGGCTGCCCGCCTAAAATTGCAGGAACGCTTTTTGCTTTCCGAAGCCCAGTCCGAGGCAATTGTCGAAATGCGCCTGGGCCGCCTGACCAGTCTGGAAATCGAGAAGATACAACAGGAACTGGAAGAACTAAAGGTTCAAATCGCCTACCTTAAATCCCTGCTGGCCGATGATAAAAAACTGCGCGGCGTGATAAAAGACGAAACCAGAACCATTGCCGAAAAATTCGGCGACGCACGGCGCACCGAAATCGTTGCCGGCGAAGTGGAAAATATCAATATTGAGGATCTGATTAAAAAAGAAGAGATGATGATACTTATCTCGAATCTTGGTTATGTGAAACGGGTTCCGGTTTCCGCCTACAGGAATCAGGGCCGGGGAGGCAAAGGGATGCAAAGTGCTAAACTTGCGGAAGATGATTTTGTCGAACAGATTTTTGTCGCGTCTACCCACGAGTACATTATGTTCATTACCAGCGCGGGCAAAGCGTACTGGATGAAAGTGCATGAATTGCCGGAGGGCAGCCGTACCAGCAAGGGATCGCACATCAAGAGCCTGCTTACCGTTTCGCCTAACGAAGATATTACTGCGGTTGTTTCCCTTAAGGATTTCAGCGATACCGAGTTCCTCTTTATGGGGACTGCGCGAGGGGTTGTCAAAAAAGTAAAAACAAGCGAATTTGTCAACGCCAAAACCAGGGGCGTTATCGCCATTAATCTTGACGACGGCGACAAGCTGGTAAGCGCCCTTTTGACCAAAGGTTCTGACGAAGTGGTGCTCATTTCCCGTCGGGGCCAGGCTCTGCGCACCCACGAGGATCACGTCCGCGCAATGGGCCGTTCTTCGCGAGGCATTACCGGCATGAAGTTATCGAAAGGCGATGAATTGACCGGCATGCTTCGGGTAGACAGCCGCGAAGACAGTTCCGGCGAAAAGATGCTGATACTTTCCGAATACGGCTTTGGCAAGCGGGTCGGCTTTGCTGAATTTTCTTCACACGGGCGCGGGACGGGCGGCCAGCGGATCTACACCGTAAGCGAGAAAACCGGCGAAATTATCGGCTGCGTCAACGTGCTTGAGGATGAAGAGATAATGTGCATTACCAGCCAGGGAAAATCGATCAAGCTGAAAGTTGCGGAAATCCGCGTGATGGGCCGTACCGCCCAGGGCGTAAGAATTCTGAGCATCGACAAACCGGATTTTGTTATCGGCCTTGACCGTATTGTCAAAGAGGATACCGCCGAAGGAGAATAGAATGTGCCGTTATGCGGTTTTTTTGCTGTTTACGGTGACCGTCTTTGCGTGCGCAAGCGTTCAGGAATTTTCGGATGTGCAGAACAAGGACTGGAATCTTTCTGAAATACGCATTAAACCGGAAAACATTACTATAGATCGTGCCAAACTTGCGGAAACAGGTTTCAAGGAAGCGTTTACCCTGCGTTTCGACAAGGAGCGCGTTAACGGCATCGGGGCACCAAACCGTTATTTCGCCCCGTACCTGTTAACCGAAAAACAGGGAATCACCATTAAAACGGTTGCGAAAACCCTCATGGCTGCCATTATCGAACCGGAAGGTCTCACTGAGCATCAATTCTTTATTTATCTCCAAAATGCCGTCAAATGGAACCTTGTAAAAGGAAACCTTGAATTGCACTCAAAAGCAGAAGACGGCACAGAAGCGGTTCTGGTATTTACGCCTTCCGGCGGATGAGTTAGTTTTTAAAGGTTCCCAGAACTCCACCTTGTGAAGCGTGTTCAGTTCAAAGTATCAATGTCCAAAGTAGGATATAAAGATACCGGCGATAATCGCTGAACCTACCGTGCTTGAAACAATCGGTCCCATAGCGTGCATCAAAAGGTGGTTATCGGGGTTGAACCGCTGTCCCATTTTCTGAGAAATACGCGCCGCCATCGGCATCGCGGAAACGCCCGAGTTGCCGATAAGCGGATTAACCTTTCCTTTTGTTACAAGGCAAAGCAGTTTCGCCACAAGAACGCCGCCGACTGTGCCGAAGGCGAATGCCAAAAGCCCGCTTGCGAGAATTATCAATGTCTGAGGCGTAAGGAATCGGGCTGCTGTCGCCGAAGAACCGATGCTCAATGCGACAAGGAAAGTTAAAATACTCAAAAAGTCATTCTGGAAAGCGCGAACATACCGATCCGTTACCCCGCACTCTCTGATCAGGTTACCAAGGCACAGCATCGCTACAAGAGCGCCTGCTGCGGGCACAAAAAGAAGAACAACAAGAGCCAGAATGATCGGGAAAAGTATTTTTTGTTTTCTGGTAACTCTCTTGGGTTCGGGCATTACGATCACGCGTTCTTTTTTTGTTGTAAGAGCCAGCATAATAGGCGGCTGAATGAAAGGCACAAGCGCCATGTATGAGAAAGCGGCAATCGCTATTGCAGGTAATAGATCCGGCGCAAGGCGCGTCGCCGCAAATATCGACGTTGGACCGTCCGAGCTTCCAATAATACCGATAGCCGCAGCCTCTTTTAAAGTGAAACCGTCAAAACCCGGGAATAAAGGAGCAAGGGCGTTTCCAATAAAGAAGGAAACTGCCATTGCGATAAAGATACCAAGCTGGCCTCCAAGACCTATAAGCGCGCTTCTTGGAGAAGCGATAAGAGGCCCGAAGTCTGTCATGGTTCCTATGCAAAGGAATATGAGAGGCGGATAAATAACCATACGGATACCGGTGTAAAGGAAGTTCATAAGGTTTTGAAGAAAAGACGTATGGTGACAAATATCACCCGGTTGATGAGCATTACATACCTGCCCGTCAGGCAGAGGCTGACCGACTAATTCCTTAAACCCGTTTGGGTTAAAATCATACGCGCCAAGACCGACTATCGGAAGGTTCGACAGTATTATTCCAAAGGCAAGCGGCAAAAGCAGCAGCGGCTCGAATTTTTTTACAATGGAAAGATATAAAAAGAACAATCCAAGCAAAATCATTATTGCCTGCGGTATGGTGAGTCTTAATAAGCCAATACTGGCGACGATACTTTCTCCGATTGACATGGGGTTTTCTCCTTAAAGTATAAATTACAATGCAGGGATAAATTAGTCAACAACCTGCCTGGGGGATTTTCGGGTTAAGCGGCAATTAAAATCCGCAGGGCTTCTACTGCTGTTTTGATTGCGGGTTCGGTGTCGTGGCAGCGGGGGTTGCTCATACCGGCTTTTTCGCGTTCCTGGTTCCATACAACGTTGAGCACACAGCCGGCGCGGGCGCCGAGGATCTGGCTTACAATATAGAGGGTGGAACTTTCCATTTCCGAGGCAAGGCATCCGGCTTTTATCCAGGCTTCCCATTTGTTTTTCAGTTCAAAGCCGGCCGGCATACGGTCGGGGCTGTGCTGGCCGTAGAAAGAATCTTTGCACTGGACAATTCCGGCATGCCATCGCT
>JGI24695J34938_10002653_pt1 | contig 13349 bp, 3 predicted proteins | sample TergutCo191P3_FD_34938 | JGI IMG/M metagenome (IMG submission 34938) | reverse complement strand
CCCACAACTGACCATCAACAACATCCGCAGCGAGTGTCGTTGCAACCGGAATGGTCATGGTGAACGTCCTCGCGGTGCCATCAACATCCGCTTGTACGTTAGGGGCAAGACCTTGTGTGTCCTTTCGGGTGATAGGGGCCACCGCCGTGCCAGTGAACACGATTACGCCATTGCCCAGATTCAGGGCGCGAAGACCGGCCAGGTCAAACGCCAGGCCGTTGTTATGGGCATGCTCACCAGAGCCGCGACCAGAAACCAGGATTCCGTCGAGGGTAGCCGTTAAAGTCGCACTTCTACCGCTTAGATAGGAGGAAGCCAGCACGGCTTGCCATTCCCCCGCAACACCAGCGTCTCCACCACCGCCAGCCGGCGGCCAGAAGTTTTCGGTGGCTTCAACGTTAACGGTATTGGCAGGAACGGCCGCAGGCTGGAAGAGATCGGTACCTACTATGATGCTGTAGACGTAGAAAGACAGCCTTCCAGCCCTTTCCGCTTCGGTGCCGGCACCGCCCCAGGCGTTAACCGCTATTCTGATACTGGTGGCACCGTCGTTAACCGTGCCGGTCAGGGTAAACATGTCGCCCGTATTAAGCCCCCCTATCCCTATTGCCGGGCCGGACCCGCCGTCCTGGAATTGAAGATTACCACCGTCGCCGCTCTGCCAATCCCCGCTGGTTCGCCCGGTTGCCCTTATACTCTGGACACCCGCCGCAGGAAGCCCGGTGATATCAAGGCCGTGCCAATTGAGACTTCTGCCACTAACATGCAGGAAGTTGCGCCCTTCATATCCGTAAACCGTCACAGTTGCATTGTTACCATACAAGCCGACACCCGCAATTGCACCGGTTTGTGAGGTGCCGGGAGGCAAGTCTTGGAAAGCGGTGTTGGTATTCAGGTTGAAGAAAATCACTTGGTGGTCAACCACCGGGCGAAAGACTATAAGGTCGTCGATGCTGAAAGCAAAACCGGTAAACCTGTCCACCCATTGGTCGCCGTCGCCAAAGCCCCAACTATTGGGGACTATCCTAAGCCCGGCATTGATGTCCGCCTGGGTCAGTTCGTATGTAAAGGTAAACGCGGGCGGTATCGATCCGCCGTGAATAGCGGCCTCGCCCACGTTGGCGCCGGCAGCGGAACCAATATGCCCAAGTTCAAGCCTGCTGTTGGCAACCGTACCCGTGGTTCGTCCCGTTACACGCAGCATGTCGCCCGCTTGCAAGTTCGCAAGGCCGGGTGGCAAAACCTGCAGACCCGAAGTATTGTTGGGAATATTATGAGCAAACACATAGCCCGCTCTGGCACCCATTGTCGCAGTACCCACGGCGCCAAAATGCCCACCCGCAAGCAAGGTCGCCATGCCCGTCGCGTCGCCGAGTACGATGTTCACACCCGTGCGAAGAACGGTTCCCGGTGTCCCTACGAGCACGGGGCCCGTAACCACAGCCTCCAACCCATCACGCGCCAAATTCAGCGAAGCCAGCGCAGCCTCAAGATCCACCACCGTTGCGTCGGCGTTGGCAATCGCGGCCTGCGCGTTGCTAAGGGCCGTGGAGAAAAGCGCCCAGGTTTCCGGGGTAAAGCCTTCCGCGGTTAGGTTTTCACTTGCGATCTGGGCCACGCGGGCAGACAAAGCGTTACGCGCCGCGGTTACCGCCGGGTTGTAAGTGCCTTCCCGCCTTGCGTCGTTGTAGAACGTTGCCTGGGCGTCCAGAAGTTGCCTGCGGGCGACGTTCAGCTCGGCCGCGGTAGCGGGGGGGGCCCTGTCCAGGACGGCTTGCGCCGCGTCAATCGCGCCAGCAAAGGCGGCCCTGTCTGCCGCCGTTGCCCAGAAGGATCCAATCGGGATGCCGAGGCCGTCTTCCGATGCAGACACCCCGGCAAGAATGCCTTGGGCGACGGTAATGGCGGCGGCCAGAGCGGGGCCTCCCATCTCGGCAAAGTCGCCAGCCACAAAGTCCCATTCGAAACTGCTTGTCAGGTTTCCAAAGACGTGCAGGTTCATGTCAACCATCACCATGCCGGCGGGGTTTTCCAGGGTGATAATCACGCGGTACTCGTCGCCTGCGGGCAGGTCGAATTCACCTGCCCACTCACCCGTGGCGCCGTAGCCGCCGGGAAGGGATATGCTGGCCCCACCGACAATGTGTATGTAGCCGGCGGTAACATTGCCGGGAAACCTGAGTATCCAGGCGAATGTGCCAATGTCGGCGTCGCCGACAAGCGGGCGCAGTATTACGCTGGTGGGGGTTATCGTCCCCGGCTCCACGTCCACGTCCGCCGTGCCGGTCGCGGCAACGGCCCCGCCGTAAAGCGCGTCCACCCTAACGGTCCACTCGCCGACCGCAAGCTCGACGTTGAGTTCAAGGTTCCCGCCGTCGGCCCCAAGGCCAAGGCGTTCGACATTATCGAAGCCGGCGCGGGTAAAAACGACGTCAAAGGCGTCGAAGTCATCCAGCCCGATATCGGGCCTGATTGCCCGCGTCAGGTCCAGCCTTTCCACCGTCAGCGAGACGGTGCCGGTACCCGGCGCGTCCACTTCCGCCTCCGCGTCCGGCCTAAGCGGGCCTTGGCAGCCCGGCAGCAACAGCAGCAAGGAGGCAGCAAACATCAGCGCGAAAACGCCTGCGTTACGAACATTCATCATCTCTCTTCTCCTTAATGTGGCCCGGCGCCCAAAACCCGGGCGCCGGTGCCAGTTTACGTGTCGCCCCTTACGGATTCACGGTAATTGCTAGAATCTGGCTGTAAACCGTGGCGCTACTATCCCTAGTCGCCCGCAAGGTTACCAGATACCTTCTTCCTGCCACCCCGGAATGGAATAGGCTAACGGGGAGGGTTGGCCCGCCGTGAATCCGCGCCGCATTGAAGTACCACCCTACAACGGTAAAGCCGGAGGGCAGGGCCGGATTAATCGAGGCACCAACGGCCATGGCCCCTCCCTCAATTTGACTAAGCGGGTTGTTCAGGGTCTCGAAGTCTATGTTGATGGTAACATAGTCCATTATGGTCCTGGGCCCGACGCGCTCAATTACGATGTAGGTAACGCGGAAGGGCATTGATTCGTGCGGATGGGGTCCACCCTCCGCCCATGGGCCGCTTTGGATGCGGATGTTCTGCGTAAAGCCGGCGGCCAGTTCGCCCATAAACGCGAAGGTTCCATTCTCCCCAGTTATGTTCGGGGAATCGCTAATCCATACCCCGCCGGAGCCTTGCAGCGCTATTTGGGCGGCCGCGGGCGGGGTACCGATTACCCTGCCACCGACATGCACCCTGTAGATGTTCTGCGCCGGGTTCAGGTTCAGATAGGCCGGACCAATATGGATGTCCAGCCCCTGGTGGCCTTGGTCACGGCTGGTTATGTTTATACCGCCGTTGGCCACGGCAAAATTCGCGTCCGTGCCGAAGTTGGCCTGCAAGGGCCTGGTTGTATTCGTGGGACTGGCGTTGGCGTTGTCCGCGAGCCAACTGGCCATCGTCCACACCACGGCACCACCTACCACGGGAGCGTCCGGGCCTTCCGGGAACGGCGGTAACGTCGTTACAGGCGGCCAGAAATTTTCGACCACGCTGATGTTAATGTCGTTCCCGACACCGGTCGCCGGAGGCTGGCCAAAGTTGCGACCAACGATGATGCTGTAGATGTAGAAAGGACCAGGGACACCACCAGGGCCCGCGCTACCGGTTCCTACCCTGAAACTCCCCCCATAATTGGAGCCTGTCAGTGTAAACATGCCATCATTCGCAAGGGCATTCGTAATCAAATAACCACCAGTGCCTCCGTCCGTGAACTGGATAGAGCCAGTCTGTCCAGTCCAATCGCCACTTAGCCGTCCGGTTACCCTTATGTAAGAGCCCTCGGGAACGCCCATGACGTTAACCCCATGCCAGCCACTCACTCTTGGCCCCACATGCATGAACCTGCGACCGCCCTGTTCATGTATCGTTACAGGAACGGGATTCGCATCTGTTCCACCGCCCTCAATATTCAGCCTGGCATCGCCAATCTCGGCCCGCCAACCAGTGCTGTATATGGTTTGCGGGATTAAATTCTGGAAAGGCGCGTGAGCCTCCAGGTTGAAGCTAATGATCTGGTAACATCTGCAGGGGAAATATCCGCAGGGGCCACACACGCAGGGATCCTGCAAACACTCGTCACATTGGCCTTCAGGGGCGCGGATGATTACCAGATCGTCAACGCTGATGGTAAACCCGCTTGTGCCGGCAACTAGGGCAGGCCCAAAGGTACCCCAACCATTCCACCCAATACTAAGCCCCGCCTCAATATCGTCCGCGCTTAAGGTGTGTACGATTGTAAACGGCCCTGTCGCAAAAGAAAGGTTTTCGCCAACTATAGATGCTCCCGTAAACCCACGCCTAAGCCCACGTGCAGCGCCACCTTCGAATGCAGGAGAGGGGGGATCGGAGGGGAAGCCAAACCTTCCCACTATGTGAATCGTGTAGCCGACACCTATTCCGTCCTGGTCCGCAAGCAGGAAACTCAGGGGCGCCCAGTCATTACCAAGAGGATCGTTGGCTCCAGAACCAGTAAAGTTGGTAACGAGCGCTATCAACCCGTGGCTGTCGATTTCATACGCGAACACCGTGCCTCTGTTGGAAGTACCACCAACCTCACCGAAATGGGCGACGGCTGCGTCTGTGTCCGCAAAATCCTGCATGTCGAAGGCAATGTCCTCGGCATCGGTGGTGTCGCGTAAGTCATCCAGGTTTCCGGGACTGCCAGGCAGCCTCGTGAAGTAACCGTCCACACCGCAGATGCATTCATCATCCGGGCGCTGACAGCCAGGGCAAATTACACCCACCCTCTCGAACGTAACATTCGTGATTACAATGTCCGTATTTGCCGGTCCCTGTATCCTTATCGCGGTGGCCGCGCCTAGATTAGCCTGCGTGAAGCGCGAGGTTACCAGGGTAAGATCGGTGGCCGGGCCAGTAGCGGTCCCGGTTACGGCCCAACCAGCGGCGTCGTGCGGGTTCCTGCTTAGTTCCAGCGCACCCGTGCCGGTTACCGTCATTTGGTATACACCGTCGGCGGTAAAGCCAAGCTCGCCTATGCGAAGATCAAGGCCGTCCCAGCCGTTTGCCCTACCTGTCATGCTAAGGGCAATTTCGTCATCGACGTCAATCCATGCCAATATCGGGCCACCGGAAGCCAGCAGCGGTTGGCCATCGCCAACATATACGGCACCCGCCCGTATGTCACGATTCTGCCAGCCTTGGTCAGGCATATCCACAAGGGTTATGAAATCGCCCAGGGTGGAAGGCACGAAATAGGGATCGGGCCGGTAGATTGTAATGCCGTGGACAAAGATATCGACGTTGTTGGCGGAGCCTTGGCCTTGAAGACGAATCCCCGTGCCGTTTTCTATGGCTTGCACATCGGCCACGCTAAGGTCGCCGGTTGAAACATTAACTATCCCACCGGCATTGGCCTGTATCTGGCCTCTCTCCACATTATAGCCGGCGCCTGTATTAAGGTTCAGGACAAGTCCACCCCAGTCGGCAAGGGGCGGAATTCTGGCATGGAACGTTACGATATCGTTGGCCTGGAAACCAAATGAATTAAGCAGATCGAGTCCAGCCCAGGCATTAGGATACCTGTCGAATACCCGAAGGATAAGCCCGCCGTCGCCGTATTCAACCCATTCCAGTCGGGCGCTCTCGGAACGCGCCAACGGGCCCAGTGCCGTGAATATCTCGCCTTCCGTTATGTTGTCCTCATACCAGGCAAAATCGTCACCATCAAGGATACCGGTAAGGTTTATGAAATCATACAGCCTTCCCGTAAAGGGGGGGCGGAAGTGGTTGGCCGCAAACCTGTGCTCAAGATGGCTTGGCATCTGGAAGTAGGGAAGGATATGCAGGGCCATGCCCAAGGATGCGATTTGGCCACCGTTGACAACCCTGACAAGCACATTGTAGCTACCCACGTCCAGTGGCATGTAACTGTCAGGGTCGTCAAGAAGATTCACAGTGTGCAGAACGTTGTGAATATTGTCAAAAGACCTAACCGTAAGCGTGGCAGCGTAAGGGGCGCCTTCGAAGGTTATGTCCCAACTGAACGTTCCCGGTTCGGTGGAGGGAATCGGGCTAAGCGCGATGGGGGCAACGGTGATCCCCGTCGCCACCACATTGACGGGCGCTGTGGGCGAGCCACTCAGCACGGCGGCCCCGCCTTCCGTCAGGTACGCGGTTACGACTAAGTTCCAAGAAGTATCCACGGGCAAGGTGGCCGAGGCGGTAACGTACGCAGCCCCTTCAGCCACTCCGGGTACGGGGAAGTTCTGTGCGGTTCCACCAGCCGTGGGGGTAAAGGCGAGGTTGAAGCTGTGGAAATCGGCCAGCGTGACCGTCGGCAGGATCGCCCGCCCGACGGGGGGCATTTCCAGCGTAAGTTGGACGGTGCCCGTGGCGGGCTGCTCGCTGTCCCGGGGCCCAAGCGGGCCCTGGCATCCCGGCAAAAGCAACAGTAAAGAGGCGGCGAACATTAGCGCAAAAACGCCGATGCTGCCCTTTATCGCTTGCAGTTTTCTCATTTATCGTTTCTCCTTTGCTATCCCGCCCGACATGGGCCGGGCGGGGGTTTTGCTAGTTGCCAGCTCCTGCCGGGGGGTTTCTCACGTCCACGACAAGACTGTATGTTCTGACTACGTCTCCAGTTTCAACTTCCGCCCAGACCGTTACGACCGGTGGCATGTTGTTCCTTGTAAGAATCGACCCGGTACCAAGCCTGCTCAGGCCCTCGTACCAACGGATGTTGAGCAAGCGGGCTGCGTCATCCCCCATAACGGCAAGGGTTCCACCGGCGGCGCCATCCGAGACAAAGCTGATCTCAACGGAAGCCATCTGGTTCGTGAACCCTGGCCAGGTGATGGTGAAGTTGCCAGATGCCTGGCCTACCAAAGCGGTCATTGCGCCAGACAGGGCCGTGCCCGCGGCTTGAAGTGCTGCCACGGTTTCGGCGTTGGTAATGGCGGTTATCGCGGCGGCACGGGCTTCGGCGAAGGGTGTCCAACTCGCTGGGGTGTAGTTAGCCTGGGAACGCAAATTGGCGGCGTCTATGATAACCTGCAAGGCCGCGCGGGCACTTACCAGGGAAATCAAGTTGTTCATCGCGGTTGTCAAGTTGTTGCGCGCAGTATCAAGCTCNCCCGCCGTCGCAGTGGCGTTGTCGCGTGCGGCTTGCGCGTCGGCAAGGGCATTAGTGAAAGCCAACCTTACAGCCGGGCCGTAGTCGAGTGGGTTACGTGCTTCCGCTAACGCTATGGCAGCCACCAATGCAGCGCGTGCCGCGTAGACCAGGGTTACCCGCCCACCGAATGCCGTGTTCAAGTTACCAAGCGCATCCTCAAGACCGGTCAGTATGCCGGCAAGAGCCGTATCCGCCAGAGCCAAATCCAAGGGGTTGGTTCCTAACAAGGTGTTAGAGGCACCAATGGCTGCGACGACAGGGGCCCAGCTAGCCGTGGTGTAGTGAACATATTGCGGTGCAATTTCATTAACACGATCCCCCAACGCATCGTGCGCCGCCACAAGCTCCTGCCTGCCGGCCCGTCTTGCGTCGCGGAATGCGTTATACGCGGAACGAAGAACACCATACGCATAGTCCACCTCGCCCTGGGTCGCATCATCGGTTTCGTGGGCTTCCAGAACCAGACCAGCGGCAGTTCGCGCTTGCTCAAGGGCATCGCGCAAGGCTGGCGTAGTCCACAGGTTAGCCATGGGGATATTAGCACCATTGGCCGATGCCACCGCCGTTCCAAGCATAGCAAGGGCACCGGCATAGAGGTCTTCCAACTCCTGCGTAACCACGACACCGTCCTCCGCAAAAATTATGGGTACGGTAACAGTGGTGGTATACGTTGTGGTGTCAGTGCCGACAATCACAACGGTAAACACGTAGGGGGCCTCGGGTATCGCAGCCCCAGTGGGGTTCGGTGCATCGGCAAAATTCACGGTTGCCGTTGCGTTGGTAATTGTGTCGTTAACCCGTCCACTTACCGTTGCTGTTGCGGCGTTAAGAGTAGCTTGGGTACCGGCAGCAAGCCACGGCTGAGTAAACGCTGCCTCGATTGTCCCAAGTGCACCAGTGATCGCCGCCAAAGCCGCTTGTGCGTGCGACGGCAGGAAGGCAACGCTAACGGTAATGCTGGTTTCCTCACCACCAACCGTAACGGCAAAAACTATATTCGCCGCGGGAATACCAGTCTGGCCGGGGGTCGGAGCCGCGGAATCCCAGTCCACTACGGCTGGTGCGCCAAGCCCGGCAACCACTGCATTAACCTGCGCCTGTACCTGCGCCAGCGCGCCGGCCGCGGTTGTGGCGGTATCCGTGACCCATGCCTGATTCACCGCGCCCCACGCGGGGTGATCGTTGATCGCGCGTATCGCCCGTTCCGGGGCGGTGGCGGGATCGAATGCAAGCGTCCTGTCAAACACGCTTACCATGTTCCGGTAGACGCGAAGGATTGTGCCGGGTCTTGCGGTGTGCTCGCCATCCGTCAGGGTAAAGTACACCCAGTACGTGCCGGACGGCAGATCCCCATGGGAACCAGTAACCGTGACGTTTCCGCCGGACACGCTCCAGCCCGGGGTACCGCTTTCGAATTGCCTGGGGAAGCCAGCGAGGCTATCGCTATCGCCATCGGCCAGCCATTCGTCAAATTCGAAAACATTGACCGTAAACTGCGTGACGGTATCGGGGAAGGTAACATCCCACCGGAACTCGCCGTAACCTCCGGCTACGGGGCTAAGGCTAAGTGCCTCGGTGGGGCCGTAGGTGCCGGTGGACGCGATGTTAAGGCCAGTGTAAGTGTAGGATGCGGTTGGCTCGGTTTCGCCCTCAAGGTACGCCGTTACCGTTAGGTCCCAATGGCCCACGGGTATGCCGGGGATCTGGATAAGACCCAAATCTCCGGGTCTGGTCACGGGGGCAAAGGTTCCGGTGTTCCCCGGGACGGGGGTAAACGTAAACACGAGTTCGTAAAAATCGTAAACCAAATCGCCGCCGGGCAGGGCCGTGCGGGCTTGGGCCCCCGGGGGGGGGCCTTCGACCGTCACCGACAGGGTGCCCGTTCCAGCCGTTTCCTGTACTCCAAGCGGGCCTTGGCATCCAGGCAAAAACAACAGCAGACTTGCGGCAAGCATTAGCGAAAAAACGCCAGCTGCGCCGCCTTTAGGCGTTGCAAACTTAATCATTTATCGTTTCTCCTTTCTGGGGATGGCACGCGGCCATCCCTATGGTTTAATTCGCCACCCTAAAGGTGATGATCCTGCTGTAAGTTCTGTCGTCAATCTCAACAATCAGCGTCACGTTATTTGTCCCCAGGTTAAGCTGGCTGGCCTGTAGGGTAAGGGAGTTGCCCGTGGACATGCCTCCACTGTGTACCCACCCGACTACGTTGAACGTCAAGCCGTCCGCGTCCAGGGTAATGGTTAGCCCTTCGGCCGGTAGACTTGCAAGGCTGACCTCAAGGCCAACATCGTAATCAACGTCTTCCGCCAAGTCGGCGAACTCCCTAAGGTTAACGTTGATGCCGCCGGTGCCAGTGGGTACGTAGATACCAGGCTGCCTTGCGTTCATAAATGCAGTCTGCGCACCCTCAAGGGCGGCAATCGCCGCGTCTATTTGCGCACGGGTGGTGGCTGCAGTCAGGGCTGTCCCGGCGGTAGTTACCGCGCCTTGGAAAGTGGCAATCGCCGCTTGCGGTGCCCAGTAACCGGAGGTAATACCGATGCCATCCGCGGATGGCACTGTTCCTACAAGCAGGCCTTCTGCGGCGGAGATGGCGGTTCCAAGCCTGCCCGCATCCAGTGGCGCACCGGGCTGCCTTAAGCCCTCGAACGTCGTCCGTGCGGTATTCAGAGTCGTAACCGCAGCGTTCACCATTGCCTGGGTCGCATTAACATTACCCATGACACCCTGGGCCACGCCAATCGCGGCGTACAAGGTGTCGCGCACCCCTTGCGTTACCCACTGCTGGGCGGGGGGTACGTTCGCGGCGGCCGTGTTTACCACCGCCGTGCCAAGCGCGGCAGTGGCGGTGGATATGGCGGTTGCGAGCGCGGTTGTGTCAGGCGGGGGTAGGTCGCCAACTCTGGTAACCGAAATGCTGTCGATGATGAAGTGGGTTACCGGGGTAGCGCCGGCATTGTTGTGAACACGTACCTCCACGCCGTCAGCACCCGTGTGTGCCTCCACAACCGGTAACGTCAAGGTAAAGGAGAACCCGCCGGCCCCAGGATCGTGGTCAAAGAACGCCTGATTGGAATGAGGTTCCCAGCCACCGGAAGTAGCTATAACCATTGCCCTGTTGGTACTATCGGGCGCAGGACCGCCAAAGGCCCTTCCCGTAACAACCAGTTCGTCGCCTAGCTGGAGAACGCTGCGAATCTGCGGCCCAAAGTTGGCACCAGTTCCGTTAACCTGCATGGAAAGCCCCGTGCCACTTGGATGTGCAACCCATCCGGCAGACGTGGTATTGTTCCAGGTTCCAAAATGGAACGGATCCGCGTTCCCGTCAACGGCAGTGTTTTCCGTTATGGCCTGGGTAGCCCAGGCAGGGGTAAAGCCCACTGTCTGGAAGAAGACCCCCAAGGTGGACGTTATAGGGGGAAGCTCGCCGGTAGCCGGCGGCCAGAAGGCTTCGGTGGCGGTGACGTTAACGGTCTCGGCGGGGATTGCCGCCGGCTGGTCAAGGTCGGTGCCGACGATGATGCTGTAAATGTAGAAACTCGGGTGAATAAAACCACCAGGAGCGTTAAAGGCGTTGACAGCTATCCTGAAGGATGTACTTCCTGGATTTACCGTACCTGTCAGGGTAAATGTAGTCCCAGCCGCAGCAGCAGCACCCATCGGGATGTTGCCACTACCGCCTTCCATGAAGTGTATCTGACCGCCATCGGGGGGCGCATTCCAGTTTGCCCCGCGCCGTCCAGTTACCCTTATAATGTCGCCAGCATTAACACTGGTAACATTTAAGCCATTCCAGTTATCGGTTCTGCCACTTATGTACAGGAAGTTACGATCTGTAAAGGCACCGTAAGTTGCGGTGCGAACCGCTGCACCTCCACCAGAGAGAGTTAAGCCCGTACTGGCTATGGCACCGGTTGTTTGGAATACTCCTGCCGGATCTGCCAGGTTAAACCTAATCGCCTGGTTGTCGATTATGATTGGCTCGCGGAAAATTATAAGGTCGTCGATGCTGAACGCAAAGCCTTCAAATCTCTCCGCAAAGTTGGCGTCGCCTGATCCTGCTGCTCCATAACCCCAGCCATTGGGGGCTATCCTAAGCCCTCTCGTGGCATTTGTTGCGGTCAGTGTCCATTCCATATTAAAGGATACTGGAATGGATCCAGTGTGGACGGCATTATCGTTGCCCAGATTTCCACCAGCACCGCCATCAAGATAATGAAGCTCAAGTCGGCTGTTAGCAACCGTGCCTGTAGTCCGTCCCGTTGCGCGTAACAGATACCTGTAGCCAGGTGTCATTGTTATGAGACCGGCTGGCAGAACCCGTATACCCGAACCGTTGTCACCCATACTATGGACAAACACGTAACCGCCCCTGGTGGCCATTTCCGCAGTACCCACGGCGGCAAAATGCCCGGCCGCAAGCAAGGATGCCATGCCAACGTCATCGCCAAGGACGATTTCCACATCCACGCGGCTCACCGTCCCCGGGAGACCCACCAATTCAATACCAGGATCGTCCCCGTCGCCTAGGAAATGGCGCGCAAGGAAATGCCGCGCGAAATGGCTGGGCATGTTCTGGTAGGCAAAGACGTACAGGTCCATGCCCACGCTCGCCACCGCGTCGTTGGCATCGTACAGACTGATATCCACGAAGTAGGTGCCGGGTGCCAGTTCCAGGGAGCCCGTCCACGAATCGCCGTCAAGGTTAAAGGGAATCGGGTCGGAAATGGCCGAGTCGCCAAAGTCACCTGTGTCGGCATCGACATAGAAAACGTTCAGCGAGCCTTGGGTGACCTCGATGCCGTCGGCAAGGGTTATGGCCCAGGTAAACATTCCATAGTCGCCGTCGGCGGCGGGAATCGGGAAAAGCTGCGCGCTGACGGGGGTTATCCCGTCGGCCGTAACGTTTACGGTGCCGGTCGCCCGCGCGGCCGGGGCGGGGGTTCCGTCAGGCCCGGGCAGGTACGCGGTTACGGTAAACGTCCAGCCATCGGCCACGGGGAGCGTGACGCTAATGCCGACGGTATCCCCTCCCCCCGAAACGGTATCGGAAACGCCGTCATTGGGGAACCCGGGATGGGTAAAAGAGTATGCGAAGCTGACAAAATCGCTCAACCCAATCGTCGGCATGATGGTTCGCCCAAGGGCGGGCTTTTCTATGGCGAGCGAGACGGTGCCCATGCCCGGCTCGCTTTCCTGCGGCCCAAACGGGCCTTGGCACCCTGGCAAAAGCAACAGTAAAGAGGCGGCAAACACAAGCGCGAAAACACCCATGCTGCCCCTTAGCGCTTTCATATTTCTCATTTCTCGTTTCTCCTTTGCAAAATCCCGCCCGTTGCCGGGCGGTGGTTTTTAGAATATGGTGCCAGCGTAAGTATCGATTACGATACTGTACGGCCTGCCATCGCCAATCGCCCTAATCGTCACGAGGGGCGGTAACGGGTCCACTGTAATCCCTGTATCGGTGCCGCCGTCGAGCGGGGTCATACCGACGTACCACCGGACGTTCGCCAACTGCAGGTCCACCCCCGTAAGGGTAATGGCCCCGGTGGCTGGGTTCACGTTGATGTTTACCGATGCCAGCGGGTTATTGAACCCGTCCCAGGTGATGTTCAGCGTGCCTTCCGCCGGAAGCGCGGGGATTACCAGGCTTACCGTGACCGTCGCGCTGGCGTTGCCAACGTCCAGGCTCACAACCGTAAGCGTGATTGTGCCTGTGATTAGGCCCGGGACCCCAATGCCCGCGGGGGGAGCCATCTCAAAGGCGACGGTCCATTCCGCGCCAACATTGTCGGCGATTGCGCCGGTAACCACGGCCATTATGCCGGCTGCCGTTGTCGCGTTAGTCGCGGCGATGGCATCCACGGCGGGCTGCGCGAGATCTCTTGCGGCATTCACCGCGTTTTGATCCGCAACGGTAACCAGGTTGGCCCACGCGGCTTCCAAGGTCTCGCGAGCTTCGATAAGCTCCTGCTCCGTGGCGGCACCGTCGGCATACACTCCCTGCGCGGCGGCAAGGATTGGGGCGAAGACAGTCCAGGTGGCCGGGGTGTAGTCGTCCTGGTCGCGCCATCCAATGGCAAGCCCTAGGGCAGCTCGCGCCGCAGCTACACGGGTAACCAAGTCTTCGTATGCC
>JGI24695J34938_10002651_pt1 | contig 13353 bp, 14 predicted proteins | sample TergutCo191P3_FD_34938 | JGI IMG/M metagenome (IMG submission 34938) | reverse complement strand
TTCGGTTCTTTTGGTGATTTCGGGAATTTCGGCGGATTTGGTCAGCAAAATACAGGGTATGAAGAAGATAATTATTTGCGGGCAGCAGGGAATTATTTACGCAACGGTTATTATCGGGAAGCCCGAACCGTGCTTGATAATATTCGGGAAGCCGACCGCAATGCGCGTTGGTATTATTACAGCGCGATTTCACACAACGGCTTAAGCAATCAGGTCCGGGCGCTTGACCATGCTCGTAAAGCAAACGCTTTAGAACCCGATAATATGGAATATCGCAGTCTCTTATACCAACTGGAAAATGGCGGCACATGGTATCGCCAGCGCCAAAGTACATACAGCAAACCCTATTCAGGCGGAAGCAACTTATGCATGAAGCTTTGTATTGCGAATTTGATTTGCAATGTTTGTTGCGGTGGGGGGATTTGTTGTAATCCGTATCGGTGATGTTGACTGTGTTGGTCAATTGGGTGGGGTTGTTAATTCGTTGTATTTATTCATATCTTTGTTTGCTTCTGCTTCATTTCCTAAACGCTTATGTAGTATGCTTCTGTTTTTATAAGCACCAGCAAAATTGGGGTTAAGTTCTATGGCTTTATTATAATCTGCAAGCGCCTTTTCTGTATTTTCGATATCGGAGAATAGTACCCCACGATTGTTATAAGCTATAGCTATATTAGGGTCAAGTTCTATGGCTTTGTTATAATCTGAAAGCGCCTTTTTCATATCAACAAGCTTGAAGAATAGTAATCCGCGATTGATATAAGCTTTATCAAAACAAGGGTCAAGTTCTATGGCTTTATTATAATCCGAAAGCGCCTTTTCTGTATTTTTGATATTTTCATACAAATTAGCCCGATTGAAATAAGCTAACTTAAAACAAGGGTCAAATTCTATGGCTTTGTTATAATCCGAAAACGCCTTTTCATTATCACCAATACACTCATACAGGATTCCTCGTGAATTATATATATATTTATTCTGACTATCATATTTTATAGCCATATCAAAATCTGCTAAAGCTTTATTAATTTCTGCTTCCGATTCAGATATTTTTAGTAAATGATATTTTTCTAGTTTATCTAAGACAACAATAGCTCTCAGAAGATAAGCTTTAAAATCCGTAATATTGGAACGCAAATGCGCATTTATATGTTCAATTGCTTCGTCAAACGAATCAAGGCATAGTAAGGAAACAGATAAGTGATATTGCAAATTTTCGAAATTCTCATCAATTTCGCATACAACCCTAAGATTTTCGGTTGCATCAATATAGTTACTAAAATCATACAAGAACATTATACCTAATAAATAATGTATTTCAATTTTAATTTCTTCGTCATTTTTGCAAATATTAATTGCCCAACTTAAATCCGCGATACCATCTGTATATTTTTTTTCGTACCGCTTGCAAACCGCCAGCGCATATAAATTTTCACATGAAATAGGTTCATTTTCAACCTTGCGTTCCACATCTGCGCGAAATTCCTCAAATGACTGCTCTTTTCGCAAGCAATTCAATACTTTTTCAACATAACTTGATATATCATATTCAATAAAATTGTGTTTGGGCTTATTAAATATCGCTTTCCTCTTAGCTTCAATCACTTCCGAGGGAACAATTTTAGTTATTAACCGAAAATAATCGCCGTTTATATTGCTGTAATTATCATCCTTTGAGCGGTCTTTTAATACAATTTGTTCGTCAAACTCTATTCTTCTATCAGAATGGATAACCGCAATATCAACATGTTTTAACTTTGGATCACCAACTGTTTTAATTAATTTATCAACTGATTCAGATTCTTTTGTTAAAGAATCGCCTGATTCAGGCATCGGAATCCTGGTTAAAGCACAAAAAGCATTCGTTTTCTTATTCCCAATATTAAAATTCGATGAGGTAATTTGATGGTACATTAATCCAATGCCATAACGATTCTCCTCATTATTCGCAGATAATAATACCGTCGTATCCGCAAGCGCCATGCAACACGCCCTGCTAAGAATGGTTATGCCTGAACGGGAATCAATAAAAAGATAATCAGGATTTATTTGCGTTTCGATTTGCTTTTTAAGGCGATTGAGAATAAACAGCCCCTTTTTGTCATTACCGAAAAATACATCATTCCAATCTATAGACGCAAGCTTCATCCAATATGCCAAATCCAGTTCGCGCCCGGCACTCATAAGTTTAATGTACCCGCCATTGGGGGTAATTCTATATGTATGGAAATATTCAGAAATAGATTGCGGCGGTTCAGAATCATCATCAATACATGCATGTATATAGTCCAGTACACCCAGCTTATCAAAGTCAGGATTTTCATCAAGCTTATAAATAATACCAGGGGCTTCCAAATCCATATCCAAAATACATACCGAAAAATTATTTTCCGCCAGATAACGTGCTGTATAAGCCAACGCAAGGGTACGGCCAACCCCGCCTTTATATGAATAAAATGTTACCGTTTTCATATGTATAGATTCTCCTAACAAGTTAGGGAATGTCATTCTGACTTATAATCAGAGTGCATAAGTCATGCAACAAACCCTAGGTTTTCGGCAAATTTTTCGGCAATATCGCATAATTCATCAAAATCCGTTTCATCTTCACAAATTTTGCTCAGTTGTCTTTTTTTTACGTTTTTAATATTCTCACTGAGAATAGTATCTATTTCTTCAAGAATCTCCAGATGTTCCATTTCAAGAATCTCGTCAATAGTTCTATTCTCTTCTTGAGCGATTTTTTCTATGCGTGCTAAATCATTTTTAAGTTCATTAACAAAATCAGAATCATTAAGAATATTTCCAAACATTATTTGGCTCCTTCTTTGTAATGTTTAAATATAAAACGTCCTTTATCTGCGCGTTTACAAATATTATCAAAATATAGTTCATCAATAATTCTAAAGTAGGCCGCCTGAATTTCATCGTTCGCGTTTTTAAGATCTTCCGCAGTATAATTATTTACCTGTAAGCATTTATTTATTATATTTTTATATAATTCTCTTAATGAGTTGAGAAGTTTTTCATTTTCATCATCACTTATTTTAATAATGTATTGGTCTTTTTGCAAAAAATAAAGATTGCCGATATGCCCGCAAACCACAATATTTTTGAATGGATACTTTAAAAACACATTTATATCATTATAAGAGGGAGCTATGCTTTTAGGATGATTATGAGTAATTGACAACGGAATATTTTCTTTTTCATTAAATGCTTCACAAATATCGTCCGATATGTGTGTATTACCCGTATCCCCTGAAACAAACCTTATAAAGCCGTTATCGCCCCAAAAATATGCACACTCTATTCCATTCTTAATCCCAAAATCAAAAGTCAGCAAAAGATATTTATAAAATTGCTTTCTTTCCGGCTCACTTAAATATAATGCGATTTTAGAAAAATTATCTAATAGCCTATTTCGGGCTTTTTGTTGTTCGTCTAATGTATTTATCATATACTATCATCTCATGAGTATTTTAAAGGAGATAAGCGATATCCTTATCTCCGATAAGTTTAATTAATACGAAATTCTTTAATTAATAGATTGTCCCTTTTATTCGCAAAAAACTTCCAAATAACCTCGCAGTTTACTATAATCATATTCTGTAAAGACAGGCATATTGGGATCATAAAACTGCCCGTCATAGTGAACCAAATAGTGACAATAAAGCCCCATTTTCTCCATCATAATACAGCATTTCGGAAGCGTTACTTCTTGACCTTCGGTATAAATAACAATATCACTATGATTAAGCCCGTAATAATTAAGCGCCGAGATCATTTCGCCCATCTTAGCCTGCCACTCATGAAGCCGCATAACATTCATAACTTCGGCAATCGTTACTCCGGCGAGCATTGCAATACAGGTTTGACTGCATAAGCCATCGACAGGTTGTTTGATTCCTTCCATGCTGTCAATTTTTCTGATTGGATTATCGAAACTATAGGGGCTATTGGCATCCATCTTAATCAGGCTTTCGTGAATTTGGAGCAGAATTTTATATTCCAAATTAAGATTGATGCGAGCGACATCCTCTTTTTTTAGATGGATTATGTATTTTCCCTTCTCCATGGGCATTAATTCACAATCAATCATGATATTATCAAGAACGATATTCGCAACAATAACATCGCGCTTTTTACATACTTCCCAGACGTTAAAAGGAATCTTAATTTGATAAACTTCATCCTTTTCTTCAATTTTGCCATTAAAAAAATAACGCATCCTGTTACCCCCTAAATCCGCTTCTTTATAACTATTCCGAATCGCTTTCTTTATTTTCTTCAAGTATACCTAATTTTTTGCTCGTTCCGATCGAAAAAATCACCACAAATAATACAAGCAAAGCCAGTATTACACAGATTAACAGAAAAAACTTCATAACTTAGCCCATTCCCTTTCCAACACACAAACGTGAAGCCTGACGACACTTCACACATCACTTAATTTATTGTAAATCAAATTAGTTTAATTTTCAATCATTATTTCGTGTTGATTATATAAAGTTCAACCGGACTGTATTGAAATTTTTATAGTCCTTCGAAAGATGCTTTGGAATAGACTTCAATAGGGGTATGCATATTTTATGCGCGAATAAAATGTATCGATAGCTTAAGACCCCTCATTCTGAGCCGAAGGCGAAGAATCTCAATTAAGTTAACGCGAGATCCTTCGCTTACGCTCAGGACGACTAAATATTTCGAAATTTGTTCCCAGAAGCCAAACATGACGAAAACGCCAGTCTTACCTTATCCTGATCTATTTAATACTTTGGCTTATATTTATCCAAGAGCTTATATGTGTCGCCGGAATAATCGCATTCAGGGTCATAATCATTGCTGATTAGCTTCTGTTCCGTTTGATTATCTTCAATCCCACGCTCATATGCATAAAACTGATATTGCGCTGTGATTTCGGGCTCTTTTTCAATATTGGATTGAATTGGCTCCGATTCCTGCTCTATTTCTATAATTGGCGGGCTAATTTCCGGCTCTGATTCAATAACCGGCGGGATAATCTCCGGCGGGATAATCTCCGGCTCTGATTCAATAATTGGCGGGATAATTTCCGGCTCCGCTTCAATAATTGGCGGAATAAACTCCGGTTCTGCTTTTATTTCATTAACCGGATTCATTACTGCTTCGGTTAGAATCACAGGTTTTGACATTCTATTCGGATGGATAACTATTTTCATACCGATTCGTAAATTATCCGCATCTATTTCGGGGTTTGATTCTTCTATGTCTTCGACCGTTGTGTTGTACATTTTAGCGAGCCAAAATAGCGTATCTCTCGGTTTAATCATATGATATATCTGCTGTTCAATTTTTTTTGATTGATTCATGCCTAATTCCACTTTGCTTTTATTGTACATTATGCTGATAAATAAAAAATGTTAATTACTTATCAAAAGTCGCATGATATTCACTTCAAAACATGTTCATACACAATCAAACTTAAATCACAGGAATGCTTTGTATTTTCATGAATCGTTATTTCACTTACGTTCTCACTGTATCTTTCTGATTTAATTATATTAAAATTAATATAATTAAATGTAATCAAAAATAATTCTTCAAATATTTTGTTCATTTTATTTTTAAGTTTAACTTACCTAATTGCTCTGAAGAAAATAAGAAATCGGGGTCGAAAGCCAATAAATTATAAGAATTTTCCTCGAATGAGCCAATTACATCCGCTATGTTATCATCATTAATGATGTGCATGATATTTAAATTGATATCATACTCATAATACGAAAACGCATTAAGCGACTCATTAATAAGTAACTTATTATTGCTTAATTCCAACATTTTATCTTCCGCAAGCTCTATTTTATACAATTCTTCATGAATTAACTGCTCATCTTTTACTGACAAGTACCCATAATGTTCTACACCACCACCCCACCAGACAGTAAACAACCCGGGATAATTCGGCTTACTGGAATAAAGCATAAGGGAAACTGCAATCTTAGGATCGGTATAAGACCCGATCTCAATGATATTATCAACATATGTAAACACTGTTACCAATCCGTCATATTCACCTGCCTGTAAGATTAATAGTTCTGGGATGCCATTTTCGTCTAAATCCCGTAAGGAAAATTCCGGGAGACGAAAATCGGCATTATTGTATTCTGAATCAGCAGGAAAGTCTTTTAAAAAGAGTGTATATGCTTCCTGCCATGATTCTTCTCCAATTTCGAGTTCTTCAATTTCGATTATAATTTCGGTTGATGCTTCATTTGCTTTTGGCAGTTCAGATTCGCCATTCTTAGATACATTATTTTGCCTACAGCCTGTTATTATTAGAGTTGTTAGTAATATAACGGTAAATAAAATCTTTTTCACTTTTCGCTCCTTTCCGATTCCTATTCACCACCATAAGTAAAATATCGAAATGTCAAATCTCATTCAATGGACAAGCAAGGAATCTGGCTATGTGTAAAATCTAAGGATACGCTCATGAGTTTGAATACCATATCGCTTAAAAACTTTGTTTGAAACTAGCCTACTAAAATAGCAGGGCGGTCGGCTCATTTACGGCATAAATAAAGCGTTTTAGCTATACAGAAAGGAGCTGCTTTTATCATAAATCTCTGATTTCAAGAGATTCCAATTTATGTTTGCACCGGCTACATAGTTATGTTAATATAACTTTGTAGTTGAAGAATCAAAAGACTAACGCATTTTTATTATAAAGCCAAAAATCAGTATTGGCAAGTAATGAAGTGTCGTGCGTAAGGTTCTCCCATCGAATAACCGGCGGGGTAGTAAGTGTGGTTACATCCCCGATTATACAAAAAAGCAGGGCATCGTTCATACTAATATTCTACTGCCGGAAAATGCCCCGTCCACTTTTATGACCGTGCCGTTGATTTTTCAAAGACCCGAAAACCGATACCAGGAGTTTTAAGAAATCTCAACGAGGGAGTCGCCAATACCGCCGACATTCAGAATGGATAAGTAATTTCAAAGGTTTTGATAGAATATAAGAAATTTGCGCAAAAAACAACGAGGAGGCGTTACGATGTTTGGAATCAAGTTCATCAAATTTCAGCCGAGTGAGTATGTACTCAAATACAAAAACGGCAAGGTCGTTAAGGAAGGAGCGGGCATTTCATTTTACTACTATGCGCCTACAACTTCCATTGTCATGGTGTCCATTGCCAGCAGTGATTGCCCATTTATGTTTGAGGAAGTCACGGCTGATTTTCAAACCGTCTCCATTCAGGGACAGGTTACTTACCGCATTGTTGACCGTAAAAATGTGGTCGGACTTCTAAACTTTACGTTAGCAATCAAAAACGGAAATAAAAGTTACATATCAGACGACCCACAAAAACTCCCTGTGCGGGTTAGTAACCTTGTCCGGGTTATGGCTAAAAAGCATTTAGAAGATCTCAAACTTTCAGATGCAATCCGCTCAAGCGAGTCGCTGGCGAATAACATTCTTGAAGATATGCGCGGAAATGAAGAAATCCGATTGCTTGGCATTGAGATTATGGGATTAACGGTTTTGGCCGTTCAACCGAACAAAGATACTTCGCGGGCGCTTGAAGCGGAAACAAGAGAAAGAATATTAAAGATGTCCGACGATGCAATCTATGAACGGCGGAACGCTTCTATTGAACAGGAACGCGGCGTTAAGGAGAACGAATACAATACTGAAATCGCTATAGAAAATAAACGTCGCCAAGTACGCGAAACGCAGCTTGATGCCGAGCAAGCTGAAATGAAAAAACAAAACGAATTAAAAAACGAGCAACTTGACGCGGAAATCAATCTTGAGGAAAAAAGGAAAACTTTGATTGCGCTTGCTGCTGAAAATAGCAAAGCCGAAGCAGATGCAAAAGCGTATGAATTAAAAGCAATGATGTCCGCGCTGTCCGGCGTTGATACCGACGTTATCAGAGCATTGGCCGCCATAGGTATGCAACCGCAAACTCTCATAGCAAATGCCTTTCAAAATCTGGCCGGCAATGCAGAAAAAATCGGACACTTGAATATAACGCCCGACTTGATTCGTGAGATGATGATAGAATGATACATTTATCTGAACGTAAAATCGTAATTGTAACAAAACAGACCCGCGCCGACGAACTGGTCAGAAGGTTCAACAACATGACGCAGGCCGCATTTTATGTTAAAAATATGGGCGGTGATATTGACGAGTATGTTGAAGAATCAAACATCTATAAAGGCACTGTTTCCGCTTCGTTCAATCGTTTGCAAGACATGGCGCGGGTACAGCAGATCGACCGGGAGTATGTGCCGAGTTTTATATTCGGCAAGGATGATATTGTGGTTGTTATTGGACAGGACGGATTGGTAGCGAACACGTTGAAATACTTGAACGGTCAACCACTTATCGCCGTGAATCCTGATCCGGCCAGATATGACGGCGTGCTTTTACCGTTTCGGGAATCCGATCTTCCACATATTGTCCGAGATGTATTGGTCAACCACAGACCAAAAAAAGAAATTACAATGGCGATTGCCGAATTAAATGACGGGCAAAACCTCTTGGCTGTCAATGACTTTTTCATCGGTAGGCAAACCCATGTTTCAGCGAGATATTGCATTAGAATCGACGGGCGGGAAGAAAACCAATCATCCAGCGGAATTATCGTGTCCACCGGTCTTGGTTCAACGGGCTGGTTAAAAAGCGTTATCACCGGCGCGAAGGAAATTGCCGAAACCATAGTCGGACACGAAATACACGGCGAGGTTGGCACACCGAAATGGGACAGCGATTATCTGTATTATTCTGTGCGTGAACCATTCCCCAGCAATACCACCGGCACAAGCCTTGTTTTTGGAAAAATTGAAGGTTCATCATTGCAAATTGCTTCGCAAATGCCGGAGAATGGTGTGATCTTCAGCGATGGAATTGAACAGGACTTTCTGAAATTTAACTCCGGCATTGAAGTGAAAATATCTATTGCGTCGAAGAAAGGTTATTTGGTAGTGTGATGGTTTTAATTGATTACTGTTTCTAATCATTGTGCAAAAACCGTCAAACACGCATATAGCCGTTCGTATTGGTAGTTATTGGCAAAAAATATTATCGGCACTTTCATATTGGATACGTTTTATTGTCGGCTCAGAATGACAGGGGTTAACGGAGGTCAGCAAAGTGTTTCGGTTATGGGCAAAAATTTTTGCGGAAAATAGAATGGTTAAAGATACCGTCATCTGTAATGATGCTGACGATACCCGTACTCATAAGGTTATGAATGCATTGGAGCGGGTTTGTTATGATTTCGATTTAGGTAAGCCCGTCTGGCTGGACGTCAACATCCGCGATTTTAAGCGCCATGCCAAAGTCCGTTTTTATCAGGATAATTTCATTGAAAATATTGAATTTGATTTTCTGGAAATCCAAGTTATTGAAGAAGATTAATACCCGCATAAATGGTATATTAACGAACATATTAACAAACTTTTCTAAATAAATGAATATTTCTATTGACATCGGAAATAATATGACATAGTATACTACTATATCGCATGTAGTTTTCAATGCTAGATTATATAATTTCGGAGGTCATTATGCAAATTACTATTCGTGAACCCGGTAGTGCAATCACTCATTTCATCGGAATGATAATGGTTATGCTGGCGGCGATACCCCTTCTAACTAAAGCGGCAAATGCCGCTCATACATTAGCACCCATCTCATTATCGATTTTCATTTTAACAATGCTTCTTTTATATGGAGCCAGCACGACATATCATGCCGTTTCACTTTCCGATAAAAGCATCAAATTTTTTAAACGGCTTGACCATATGATGATTTTCGCCTTAATCGCGGGTTCTTATACCCCCGTCTGTATGACGATTCTGGAAGGAAAAATTGGCGTCAATCTACTTATCGCGATTTGGTCTTTGGCAGGAATCGGGATGTTATTTAAGTTGCTTTGGGTTACATGCCCTAAATGGTTTTCGTCGCTTATTTATATTGCGATGGGGTGGGTTTGTGTCGTCGTCATCGGCCCCCTTGCCGCTTCTCTTGATGCCGCCGCATTATTTTGGCTCGCCGCAGGTGGGCTTATATATACCGCCGGCGGGATTATATATGCTTTAAAGCTTAAGCTTTTTAATTCCCGTCACCGAAGTTTCGGTTCACATGAAATTTTTCATATCTTCGTAATGGGCGGAAGTTTTTGTCATTTTATTTTTATGTTTTTTTATATAGCTTAGTATAGGGGGCTGACGAAGGGGGCATCAGAATGACATATCTTTTGGTTTTTTTTCAGAAAAAATTTCATTCAGCATCGTCCCCCCGAGGATCAGAAAACCACCAACCACCTGCAAAATACCCATTTTCTCGCTAAGTATTACCGTCGAAAGAATAATCGCCGTCAGCGGGTCGATATAACTAAGCAAAGCGGCCGTCTGCCCTTTTAACGCATTAAGACCTGAAAAATACAAAAAGTACGCAAACCCTGTATGAATAATTCCGACTGTTAACAATAAAATAACGCCTGTTATCTCAATCGCTTGCCCATCACTCGGATATGTAAGCGCAACATAAGGCAAAAGCGAAGCCGAGGCAAAAAAGAGTTGAATAACCGTCCTTTCAAAATCAGTCACATGGCGGAAAAATTTATTTAAGATAATTACCGAAGCATAAAATAAAGCCGCACCCAGTCCATAAATAATCCCTTTAAGATCATTCGCGCCCTGCTCCTCGCCGATTCCCGTGATAAGGATAATTCCGGTTATCGCCGCCAAAATACAACATACTTTAATAAATGTCAATTTTTCTTTCAGGATAAAGGGGGAAAGAAAAACGACGATCACAGGGGCGAGATAATAACAAATAGTCGCATTTGCTATTGTCGTATAACGATAGGCTTCAAACAAAAAAATCCAATTAATCCCAATAGCGGCGCCTGATAATATCAGGATGATAAGGTCAGCCCGAACGCGCTTGAAAGAAATTCTTTTTCGTAATATGAACATCATCAATAGCAAAAAGAGACAGCCGATAATACCGCGCCCTAAAGCAATACCGGAAGACGGCAGGGGGATATACCGGACGAATAAGCCAACGCTTCCGAAGATTAGCATTGCGGATATGTATTTGAGTCTCGCTTGGTTCACTTCCATACCTATATATTTTCAGACAAAGCCTGATTTCCTTTACATTTTCGCTTCCCAATTCGCACCAACTCACCGGAAAATCATATCACAGAGTATTATAATTTACAAAACAATAAATTTCAACATCTGTGTCACCCGCACATCAATATCCTTTAACTTTCAGTACTTGCATTCCCCACTCACATCCAGCATAATATAAAACATGAAAATACAAACCGTCAATCCCAAATACATTGAACAGGCACAAATCCTCCACCGCGATAATTATGTCGCTGATGCACATTTAGATTTAGCAGGTGAAATTCTCCTGCGTCACGGGAATGGTGAAACCGATATTATCCGCCGCTATTATCTGGATAATTTCCGTGCCGCAGGGCTTAATCTGGTTATGTCAACAATCTATGTTGATGATGCCGTCCTGCCTGAAGCAGGGTTAAAAAATGCCCTCCTTCAAATCTCCGCTCTTCTAAAAGACCTTGAAGGTGTCGAAAATGATGTCATACTCGTCAAAACCGCGGAAGAGCTTGATATCGCATACAAACTAAATAAAATCGCCATTATCCTATACATAGAAGGACTTGATTTCATTGGCCTTGATCTATCGTTGCTTGATGTCTTTTATGAACTGGGTGTCCGCGGCGCTTCCCTGACATGGAGCCGCCGCAACCTTCTCGCCGGCGGTTGTTGCCGCGCCCGAGATAATTACCCTATTTCCGGCGGTCTGTCGGAGCATGGTTTTGCCGCTTTGGAAAAACTCACGGCACTCTCCTGCTTCATTGATGTAAGCCACTTAAATGACGATGGTTTCACAGATATTATGAAAGCGGCGGATAAGCCGATTATCGCCACCCATTCAAATGCGCGCACCATTCACCCAAGCTACCGTAATCTGACCGATGAGCAAATTCGCTCCTTATGCCGCCGCGGAGGAATAATCGGAATAAATGCCCTAAGTCTCATCGCCGGTTCTTACGAAGACGAAAATCATCTTGACATGCTTTGCCGTCATGCGATGCATATCGCAAATCTTGTCGGCAGTAAACATCTTTGTTATGGCTTTGATCTTTGTGATTCCTATGCCCGTGCCGAATTAAAAGAATGCTCCGCATACTCCTATCAATTAAATGAAAAACTGGATTGCTTTCGGGATCACAGCGAAATGCCATTATTAACGGCGGCTCTTTTAGAATGCGGTCTGCCCGAAAACGAAGTAATCGGCATTATTGGACGTAATATCCGCGAATTTCTGCGCGAATTTCTGCGTTAATAACCGCCGGACTGCACCGGAGGAAACCGGGCAATGGGCAACTATTAGTGAATTTAATCTTTCAAAAACCTTCCTTCTATGTTATACTTTTACCGTATCTATTTCTTAAATTTCCATTTTTGGAGGTTTGTAACTACATGTCAATATTTGATTTTCATTTAAATCAAGACATCAATACTAACGATGTTCCGCTCGAAGTCAAATCAATGTTTGATTTCAGTTTCCAAACTCCAAAAGAATTTATTGATGCCACTCGCGGATTATTCAAAGGTAAAAGATTACTGTTAGTTGAAGATATGGCATTAAACCGCGAAATCGTAAATTCATTACTCGGTGATACGGGGGCGTACATAGATGAAGCGGAAAACGGGCTTGAAGCTTATGCCATAATCAGGGCATACCCTACGCGCTATAATCTTGTTTTAATGGATATCCATATGCCCGATATGGATGGATTCGAAGCAACGCGAAAAATAAGAGCTATTTTACCCGATAGTTTTGATGTGCTTCCGATTATCGCTATGACCGCCGATAATAAAATCGAAAGTATTATGGAATGCCTTTCCGTAGGGATGAACGATTTTCTGGGTAAACCGATTGATATGAACGCAATGCTTATGACATTAAAAAAATATTTGGGATAAATTTAGGGAGGTTGGTATGGACTACCAAAACGCTTTAAAAAAGCTGGATGAAACGAAACAAGCACATCTGCTTGCTTACTATAATGAACTTACGCCCGCTAGTCAGGTGAAGCTGCTTAAGCAAATCGAAGAAATTGATTTTTCCGTTCTTGATTCATTAAAAAATCATGCGGTCATTGCGGGAAAAGGGGTCATTGAGCCGCTTAACGCAATGGAACTTGATGAAATAAATGCTCGCAAGGACGACTTTACCGCCATTGGTATCCAAGCGATTAAGCAAGGAAAAGTCGGCGCGGTTTTACTTGCCGGGGGAATGGGGAC
>JGI24695J34938_10002649_pt1 | contig 13353 bp, 6 predicted proteins | sample TergutCo191P3_FD_34938 | JGI IMG/M metagenome (IMG submission 34938) | reverse complement strand
ATAGTGTAAAAATTTTCCATTTTTTCGAATTTTTCGCGTACCTTCTGCAGTCTTGCAAGCTCGCGTTCTATCGTTCTCTTGTAATTCAAAGTGCCATTTTCTACCCTGTACGCTTCATCAATCCAGAACTGAACCTTTGGAAGCTCTATCCATCGGAAACGTCTGTTGTTGGCTTTTGCAGCCCAGGAAATAACATCGTCCCAGTAAACAAGAGCAGTGCGGTAGCACTGTTCTGCTATTGCAATGCTTTCAAGGTTTTGCTCTTTAAAAGGAGCATTATAAAAGTACGCATTGCGTTTATTGTATTTGTTGCCCAAAAATATGTATTGTTCTATCATTTTGATGTTCAAATGCATGTTAAAAAGATAACGGTATTTTTCCCATTGGTTTTCATCTTCGATAAGAGCGAGAGCATGCAGGGGATTTGCGAAAGGCGCCTTAATTGCCTGTTCAAGCCAATGTATATTTTCCATTGTGTCATCGGGATATTGAATATAGTGAACATGAAAAAGCCTGTAATACTGTTCCTTGAATGTAACAATGTAAGAAAATAAAGGCGCGCAAACTGCAAAGAGAAGGAGAAAAACTGCCGTTTTAAAGAGTGCTTTCACTGTATATTAAGTATCGGCATTTGAGAGATTATGCTCCATACCTGATCTGAAAGTTCATTTACGCTTTTAGAGGCATCAAGTATTTCCACCCTGGCTCCATTACCGCGGTATCTTTTTATTAATTCCTTATATTGAGTTCTTACCTTTTCCTGGAATTCCTTGTATTCATAAATTTCTACCGTTTCGCGCCCTTTCATTCTTTCTATGGCAATTTCGGGGTCAATATCAAGAAAAATTGTAACTTCAGGCGCCGGAAAGTCCTTGTTCAGCATAAAGGGCAGGCTGTCTCCGCATTCAATACCCTGATAAACAAGTGAAGAAAGGGCATATCTGTCGCTTATTACAAGCTCTCCGCCCTTTGCATGGGCTAAAATACCGTCATCGCCGTAAATATGTTCATTGCGGTCTGCTGCGAACAGCATGGCAAGTGTTTCAGGCTTTAAAGGGAGTTCTTTTTTAAGAGCAGAACGTATCAATTTGCCGATTTGACCGCTTGTAGGTTCGCAGGTAGGGTAAAAAGTCCTTCCCATAGCCTTTAATCGTTCTGAAAGCATACCTAGCTGGGTAGTGGTTCCGCTGCCGTCTCCGCCTTCAAATACTGCAAAATTGGTTATAATGTCCATTAATTGGCAATAATAACATAATTTTTGATACTTGTCAGCTTTATTTTGGTTATATAAGTGGTATAATTATAGTAAGCAAATATTAAAAGGGGCAATTTTGTCAATTTTTTCTGAAAAGAACGGGAAAAAAGTGCTTTCCAGTTCTTTCTATTTTAAAATTCTCATTTTTATTGGGCTGATCTGCGTGTCAGTCTTAGGAATGATGCCTTTGCAGGCTGCTCTTGGTCTTGGAATGGGTAATATCCGCGACAATTTTATAAAAAAGCTCGAGGATTTTTCAGGATTGGAGATACATTATTCATCAATAAGACCTGTTCTTCTAAATTCTTTTGATATAAGAAACCTTAGATTCGAGAAAAATGAAGAGCAGTTTATAACAATTTCGCGCATAAAAATAAAATATTCAATTCTTGAATTGCTTCTTGGAAAAAAAACATTTATACATACTGTAATAATCGAAAGTCCTGTTTTGGAAATTGACGCGCAAAAAGATAAAGACACTTTCGAAATATTATCATCGTTATTTAAAAAAGAAAAAAACGGATCTTCTCAGACAGGTACAGATGCAGTTTCTCTTTCTGATTTTCTTCCGTATGACGCTGATTATCAAATTCAAAACGGTTATTTTTTTCTTATTGATAACGGAACAGAATATCAGATTGAAAACATGCACATGTTTATAAAGGAGAATAATAAGCAGATAGTTCTGAACGGCTCTTTTACAGCAGTTTATAAATACGCGTCTCCTTTTGAAAAAAATTACATTGTAAGAACTGATGTAAATATGAAAGGGTTATGCGCTAATGACTTTTTAACAGGAAACGCAGACGTTGCCTTTTTAAATTTTACATGTTCGCAGCAGGATGCGGTAAGAAAAAACACTTCTTTCTTTAAGCCGCCTCAAGCTTCGATAGAAAAACCTAAAATGCTGTTTTCCGTTAATCCGTTTAAAATTAAACTTACCCTGGAAGATGATCTTTTATGCGCTTTCGGAAATGATGAAAATGCGCNNAATAATTATCTTTTGCAGTTGGATACAAAAACAGGCGTAGTTTTCTCTGAAATTAAATTTGCAGGCTTTAAAATGGCGGAGCATGTTGTTTTTCATAATTATCCGGAAGAATTTAAACCTTTNCTCTCGTTTCAGCTTGACGGTTCTGCTTCGTTCAGATATGAAAACAAAGATTCTTTTGTTTATAATGCAAATNTAAAAAGCGGAGATACTGCAAAAGCAAAAAANAATCCGCTTACAGATGCCTTTCTTTTAAGCGCATACGGCGATGAAAAAACCGTCCATGTAAAAGAATTNCTGGCTTCNTCTTCTTCANCTGCGGAAAAATCAAAACTTTTCCGCGGTAAAATGGATTTTTCGGGAGAAGTTAATTTTGATACNTTTAAAATTAACGGAGATTTGGGTTTTGATCATTTCAGCCTAAGCGGAAATAACTCTTTAAGCGCTCAGTTTGATATATCAACAATAAAAAAAGAAATACAAATTTTAAGCGATACTATTTTAATTTCTCAAACGCAGATAGACGATTTCAGTCTTTTTATGTATCCGGCTGAAAAGGATATAGCAATTGCTTTTTCATGTTTTGCCTCAGACGGAGGCGAAATTATAATGGACGCGCTTTACAACAAAAAACAAAAACAGCTTGAAGCGTCTCTTTCATTAAGAACCCTGTCCATTTATGAAATTACAGAGTATATAAGTCCGTTTTCAGGCATTGTCTCGTCTGCTTCTTTTATNAACAAGGGAAACCTAAAAAATTCTTATATTGATACAGATATATTTATGCAGACAGATTTTAATAATATAATTTATAATGCGCCCAATATTGTTTTAACCTTCGGTGAATCTTCGGGCAAATTTGCAGTTTCCGGCACAGACAAACGCCTGACATTAAGCGAAGGATTAATTTACTTTGATAAAGACAATGAATTATTCATTTCATCAAATGTAAATTTTTCTAACCCAATGGATTTGTTTTTTGATTTAAAAGCAGGCTTTAAGGATTTATCGTGGAATGTCGAAGGACAGGTGCTGGACAGGTCTACTTTAATTGTGCGCGATCCAAACGGGCTTAATATATACGGAAATTCGTCAAATACAGGCGAATTATCGGGTTACATCGAAGGAAAGGACTATCCTTTCCTTGTTAATACGCAGACTGTATATTTAAATTTTTACAGCACACTGCGTTATACATCTGTTAATTTCTGGAATCTTGATATAAACAGATTTACTGTGCGCAATATTAGCACGGGCAGCTCGGAAGAAATAATAAGAATTTCAGGCTCTGCAGATCAGGACGGAGCGAACTTCAAGGAGATTGTTTACACAGACTCTGTTGGTACGCTTTCAGGAGGCGCTGATTTTTCATGGGATTCAAAATTTTCCTATATCGAATTCCTTGTTAATATCAGTGACGGACGGGATGCAGGAGAATATTATTACCTTGATGGCATAGTAAAAGATGATCATGTTAAATTAAAAGCCTCTGTTTCTGAACTGCATTTAAACAGATTTTATAAAAATTCAAATCCTTTGCTTGTCAGCGCAGATATGGANATTACCTGGGANTCTATCGAATCTTTTAATGCGGATATTGACGTTAAATCATTGAGAACAAGAATTGANAATGATGTTATTCTTGCTTCTGTCGGCGTTAACTTAAANAATGATGAATTACTGGTAAGAAACTTAAGNCTTGATTTCGGAGGNATAAAAGGAATTTTACCCGAATTTAAATTAAGCCGCACAGAAGGCATCGCAAAGGCAAAAGCGCAAATATCAGGTATTGCGCTTCAAAAAGTGCTGGAAAGCCGAATCGATATAGATTTTAATTTTATGCAGGTTAATTCGTGGTTTGAAATAGCGCAGGTTATAGAGGAATTTAACGGAACGATTTTACTTGCGAATGTTCAATACGGAGATTTAAAACAGGATAGCATTGCTTTTAATTTTAACGGCAGCAAAGGAGCCTTGTCAGTTTACGGCGGTATAAGAAACATGCTTAGGCTTGAAATGGAAAGCGACGGAACTTTCTATGCAGGTCTTTCATCTCCTTTTCCGATACAGGGTACTGTAATAGGCACATATAACAAAGGAAATATAAATGCCGCCTGCAGCAATTTCTTTTTAGATCTGTCATCGCTGTACTCATTGGTCGGAAAACCGGACGATTTTAATATTTTGGGCGGTCATGTAACCGGCAGTATGGAATTCGTCGGTCCTGTTTTAAACCCGGAAATGAACGGTTCAGGAGTAGGATCGAGCATGCGTTGCAGTGTTCCGGGATATATAAGCGAAGATATATGTCTGGTTCCTTTCTCCGTTATTGCGCAAGGATACGAAATGACATTCGGACCTGTTACCGCAGCTGTGGGAAACGGGGGCAGTGAAATATCGGGATGGTTTTTATTTGAAAACTGGGCGCCTGTAGAAATTGGTCTTGATATAAATATACCGATGCAAACCCCAGTACCGTATAATTTTAATATAACGGGATTTTTGGCAGAAGGAAATGCATCAGGTAATTTATTAATTAATGTTAACATTAATGAAACTTTTATAGACATAAAAGGAAATATTTTTACAAATGATGCAGACCTTGGAATGAACATGGAAGAATTATCTTCTGGTCAGGAAAACGGAAATTCAAAATTTAATACAAATGTTGATATGAAAATAACTACAGGCTCCATGGTTGAATTTGTCTGGCCTTTGAATAACCCGATTATAAGAGCCAATCCCGTTATGGGAACTGTTATTTATATTACAAGCGATACTGAAGCAGGTCAATTTTCTTTAAACAGCGATGTAAAGCTTCGTTCAGGTGAAATTTTCTATGTAAACAGAAACTTTTTTATAAGACATGGAAATATTGTTTTTAAAGAGACAGAAAGCAGTTTTAATCCCATATTCAGCGCCAGGGCGGATATCAGAGACAGAGTTGACGCAGGTCCTGTTGTTATTTCGATGATTGTAAATAATCAGCCCCTTTTGGATTTTATCCCTCGTTTTGAGTCAAATCCTAGCATTTCACAGCTTGAAATTTATTCGATTTTAGGGCAGAATTTCGGCGTAGCCCAGGGAGAAGACAATTCAGAACAGGCGCAGAGGTTCCTGCTTTCTTCGACGGCGGACGTTTTAACCCATTTAATAGGGACTTCGGACGTTTTGTCGCAATTTGTCTTTTTTAGGCAATTTGAAAGACAGGTAAGAGACACTGTAGGATTTGATATGTTCAGCGTCAGGACAAGGTTTATTCAAAATCTGGCTGTAACCGGTGTTTCAGGCGCTTTGAACACCTCAAGGCAGGGACAGCCAAACGTTGATAGGGATGTAAGAAGCGGAAGTTTAGGTAACTATTTTGACAATACAAGTGTTTTTATAGGTAAGTATATAGGTCAACACATGTTTATTTCTTATATGGGTACCTTAAAGTATGATGAAAACAGCGATGTGCTGGGCGGTGTAAGGTTTGAGCAGGATATAGGCATAGAATTGGATAGTCCTTTTGTCAATATTCGATGGGATTTTTTCCCGAATAACCCTCAAAATTGGTGGGTAACAGATCATTCAATTACTCTAAGCTGGAGTATGTCATTTTAAACCGGGTTTTATAAACTTTGGTTTTTAGGAGTTTTGATGAGATTTAGAGTATTTGCTGTCTTTTTGCTTGCTGTGTCAGTCTTTGCATATGCGCAGTCGGACGAATGGTATCAGGGAAAACCGATAAGGGATATTATTTTCTCAGGATTAAAAAATATTTCTCAAAAAGAGATTGATGATCTAATGAACCCCTATAAAGGGAGAGTATACAGCGATAATATTTTTATGGAAATTCAAGGAAAGCTTTATGCCCTTGAATATTTTGACCGTCTGGAGCCTACCTTACTGCGCGCCAACTCTGAAGGAAATGAAGTAATAATAAGATTTACGGTTACAGAACGCCCGACAATAAGCCGCATTAATTTTGTCGGTATAAGCGGTCTGCGAAGACATGAATTAATGGACGTTATTACATCTAAAGTAAGGGATATTCATAACCAGGCAAAAGTAAGAACCGACATCGAAGCCATTATAAATAAATACAAGGAAAAAGGTTATCCAAATGCAGTCGTTACCGTATCGGAAGCTGCATCAGGCGATTCTAATATAATACTAAATTTTCACATAACAGAAAACAACAGAATATCAATATCAAAAATCGAGTTTCAGGGAAATGAAAAATTTAAAAGCAATACGCTTAGAAATCAGCTTTCTTTAAAAGCAAAATCCCTTCTTAATGACGGCGCTTTTAACGAGGCAAAGCTTCAGGCGGACAGGGAAACAATAACGAGATATTACAGCGACAGAGGGTTTATAGACGCGGTTGTAAGGGATGTTACTACGACCATAGACAACACGGATAATAAAACCAATATGGTTCTCACATTTATGATAGAAGAAGGGCATGAATTCAGATTCGGCGGAGTTACATTTGAAGGCAATATAATTTTTGCTACAGAACAGCTTGAAAAATTAATATATTCAAGAAAAGGCGATATTGTTAATATGACCAGGGTAGAAATGGATTTACAGCGCGTAGCGGATCTGTATTTTGAAAACGGTTATATTTTTAATTCGCTCGTCAGAAATCCGAACAAAGATAATTTTAATCTTACCCTTTCTTATAACATTATTATTGTGGAAAGAAGCAGGGCATACATAGAAAATATTATTGTATTGGGGAATACAAAAACAAAAGAACATGTAATAACAAGAGAAATACCGATGGAACCGGGAGACGTATTTTCCAAAGCAAAAGTAATGGATGCAATGCGAAATTTATATAACCTTCAGTTCTTTTCCATGGTTATTCCCGATACGGTTCCCGGAAGCACCGAAAATTTAATGGATTTAATTATTACNGTAGAAGAACAGCCCACCATAGACCTTCAGTTTGGTTTAACTTTTTCNGGCAACGCAGATCCTGATACATTCCCGATTTCCGGTATGTTAAAGCTTAATAACCGCAATATAGGCGGAACCGGCAATGAGCTGGGAGCNGAAATCAATTCATCTGTAATTGATACAACCTCGGTTTCCGGAAATTACCTGCACAGATGGGTACTTGGTCTTCCTCTTTCTCTGGGTATTGATGTGTCGGCAAATTATACAAGGCGTTTTGCAACAATGAATAACGGAGGTCCTAATAATCCGATTTTTAACGGCGATGAGGATTATGCCTATCCTGACGGTTTTTATTCTTACGGCGAATACAGAGCCAATAATTTTACTCCGACAAAAGATTATCTTATGCAGTATAACCAATGGTATTTATCCATGGGCTTGTCTACAGGATACCGCTGGCCGACATTCCTCGGTAATTTCGGCATTAACGGCGGTGTGCGCATGGGTATAATCAGAGTTTCCTATGATGAGATTTACAGACCCTTTGATCCTGCGTTAAGGGACGGAAATAATGTCTGGGTTCCCAAAAATTCAGTGTGGCTGTCATTTTCCCTTGATCAGCGCGATATTTTCTACGATCCAAGCAGGGGTTATTACCTGTATGAAAGAATAGGTTATTACGGTTTATTGGAAAATGAAAGAGAACATTACATGCGAAGCGATTCTAAAATACAATTTTTCCACACCTTGTTTAACGTTCCTGTAACAGATTCATGGAATTTTAAATGCGTTTTCGCAATCAGCGGCGGTTTATCGCTTATATTCCAGCAATTCGGACGCGATGAACCAACTATAGAAGATGCAAACAAGGTATCCGTAGACGGTATGTTTGTCGGCAGGGGCTGGAGCGAAGCCTACCGCTATAAGGGTCTTTTGCTTCTTGATTCATGGGTGGAACTGCGTTTCCCGCTTGTGAGGGGTATACTTGCGTGGGATTTTTTCTTTGACGCTGCAGGCGTTGATAACCCCGAAGGTTCTTATTTTGATAACTTCGGAATAGAGAATATNAGNTTTAGCTACGGCGGAGGTTTCCGCTTTACAATGCCGCAGTTCCCTATTAGATTNAGTCTTGCAAAGAGATTTACGATAGAAGACGGTAAAATTAACTGGCGCAGAGGAGCGCTTTTCGGCGATTCCGACGATCCGTCCAAAGGTATGGATTTAGTTATGTCATTTGTAATGTCATATTAGGAGGTATTATGTTAAAACGTACAATTGCTTTTTTATTATTAAGTGTTTCAGGTCTTTGCTTTATCTACAGCCAGCAGATAACGAGAATGGCGGTTGTGGATTTGCCGCGCGTTTACACAGAATTCTTCGCTGAATCAAAGGCTGTAAGGGATTTTCAGCAGCGCTCGGCAAGAGTTCAAAATGACATTGACAGGATGAACAAGGAAATACAGGATCTTAAAAACAAGCATGCCGATGCAATTTTAAAAGATGATACATCCGAAGTGCTTAGATTGGAAAACCAGATTAATACAAGACAGGAAAACTTCCGCGTTTTTTATCAGACAAGAATGGCAGAGCTTGATAAAATGAGACAAGGTTTAATGCAGTCCAATACTTTTTTAAATCAAGTTCATGATGAAATACGCTATATCGCAGAAAGCAAGGGGTTTACGGCAGTTTTTGATATTAAAAGCACTCCGGGAATTATCTGGTACAGTCCAAGCGTTGATATAACCAACGATTTGATTCAAAGTTTAAAAAATAAAGCGGCAAGAAGTAATTAATTCAAGGTTTGTATAATGGACCTTTCTAAAACCAGTCCGATGCTTGAGCAATACAGGCGTATTAAAAAGCAGCAGACCGGTAATATTTTATTCTTTCGCCTGGGCGACTTTTACGAAATGTTCGCTGAAGACGCGATAGAAGTTTCGCAGGTATTAAACCTAACCCTTACAAGCCGCAACGGTCTTCCCATGTGCGGCGTTCCCTATCATGCGGCTAAATCTTATATCGCGCGTCTTTTAAAACTTGGAAAAAAAATCGCTGTCTGCGAACAATTAACCGACTCCTCAGCTGTCAAACAAGGCAGCAGCAAGGTAATTGAGCGCGATGTTGTAGAAATTATTACGCCGGGAACCACTGTAGACGAAGATTTCCTTGAAAAAGGAAGCTCCAATTATCTTTGCTGTCTTTCCTGTTTTAAAAACATGCTTTCTTTCGCATATATCGATCTTTCTGCCGGAGATTTTTTTGCGACAAGTTTTCCCAAACGCGGCGAAGATTTGCGCCAGGAGCTTGAACGCCTCCAGATAAAAGAGATATTGGTTCAGGAATCGCTTTTAGAAGAGGAAAAAGAAATCGCCTCTGCCGTATACGAAAGAAGCGGCATGGTTCTTAACCGATGGGCGGACTGGCTTTTTGATCCGCAGCAGGCAAAGAGCAGGCTGGAAAAACAGTTTGGGCTTAGCAATTTAAAAGGTTTTGGACTGGATGAAGGCAGCATTGAAATAATTTCTGCCGGAACTTTACTTGACTACCTTGATACTACATCCAAAAGCCTGCTTCCCCATATAAGAAGTTTAAAAGTTTACAGGGACAGCGAATATGTAGGTCTTGATGAATCAAGCCAGCGTAATCTTGAACTTACTGCAAATCAAAGGGACGGAGATGTGCGCTTTTCGCTTTTGGAAGTAATGGATGAAACGCGCTGTTCCATGGGACGCAGGCTTTTAAAGAGGCGTATCCTTCATCCGCTGCGGGATTTAAAAAAAATAAACGCGCGCCTTGACATGGTAGAAACCCTTTATAAAGATCAGGGAAGCCTTGGAAAACTGCGTGACCTGCTTGGAAAAACTCCTGACTTGGAACGCCTTTGTTCAAGGCTTGCCATGGATAAGGCTCATGGCAGAGACATGATCGCGGTAAAAAATGCCATAAAATTATACCAGGAAATAATCGAAATAGGAGTTCACAAAGGATTTGAATCAGATACTAATGAGTTAATCGATTTTGATGATCTGGATAAAATATATAAGCTGCTTGAAATAGGTATCTGCGAGGAACCGTCCATACTGTTTAACGAAGGTAACCTCATTAAAAACGGCTATAACGAGGAATTGGACAGCCTTCGTTCAATGAGGGACAATTCAAGGCAGATACTCGAACAGTATCTGGAAGAAGAACGAAACGAGACAGGCATATCAAGTTTAAAAATACGCTACAACAAGTTAATAGGCTATTTTTTTGAAGTTACAAAAACTAACCTTGAAAAAGTGCCTAAGCATTTTATCAGAAGGCAGGGTATTGCAGGCGGCGAAAGATATTCAACAGAACGCCTGGCAGCCCTTGAATCAGAAATTAACGGAGCCAGTGATAAAGTAATCGAGCTTGAAAGAAAGCTTTTTTTAGTGATACGCGAACAGACAAAAAATGCGCTTGTTCCACTGGGCGCGGCAGCGCGCCGCCTTGCTGAGATTGATGCCGCAGCCTCTCTTGCAAAAGCTGCATCCATAAGAGGCTGGACGCGCCCTGAATTAAACGAAGGCGGCAGTCTGGAAATAATTGAAGGCAGGCATCCTGTTGTGGAAGCTCACTTAAACCGCGGCGAATATATTCCCAACGATATTATTTTAAGCAATGAGAACGGCGTATCTTTCGCGATGATTACAGGTCCAAACATGGCAGGGAAATCAACATACCTTCGCTCTGCGGCTCTTATTGCGATAATGGCGCAGACAGGCAGTTTTGTTCCGGCTTCAAAGGCTTGTATAGGTCTTGTTGACAGGGTCTATTGCAGGGTGGGAGCTTCGGATAATCTTGCGCGGGGAGAGTCGACCTTCCTTGTGGAAATGAATGAAACGGCTTTTATTTTAAACACTGCCACAAATAAAAGCCTTGTTATTATGGACGAAGTAGGCAGAGGAACAGGAACCAATGACGGGCTTTCTATCGCATGGGCAGTGAGCGAGGAGCTATTAAATAAAATCGGCTGCAGAACGCTTTTTGCGACTCATTTTCATGAGCTTTCGCTTTTATCGCATGAACGTCTTGCGAATCGCTCCATGGAGGTTCTTGAAAAAGGCGAAAAGATTGTATTCCTGCGTAAACTAAAAGAAGGTCCTGCGGCTGAATCCTACGGCATCCATGTCGCAATGCTTGCAGGTCTTTCCCAAAATGTACTAAACAGGGCAGGGCAGATTATGGCTTTATTAAAAGAGCGCGACGCCGATTTAGAGCTATCGTCTCTTAATAATAGCCAAAGAGTTGTTACTGAGCCGCAAATCGCGAACCGGCATGAAGGATCGGTTAATAATATTCCCAAAGTTGATACCTCCATGAGCAAAACAAAAACAAAGAAGAGCAGCGAAGATGAAACGCCGTCATTATTTGACTAATTTAATTCTAAATATCAAGGACTTTTTATTTCCCTCAGTCTGCGCTCTTTGCGAAAAAAGCTTAATAAACGAAGAAGAAATTGGTCTTGGTCTTTGCGCTGACTGCAAAGACACATTAAAAATTGCAGACACAAACAAATGCGCTGTTTGCGGTAAACCTCTTGTTTCCGAGATTGATACATGCCTGCCTTGCCGCAACAGCGCACAGCGTTCCTTTGAACGCCTCTGGGTGCTTTACCCTTACACCGGAAAGTACCGTAAACTTTTAACAGCTTATAAATTTCATAAAAGGTTATCCATTGCCAATTTCCTTTCGCAAAAAGCGCTAAACCTTATTAACAGTGAACCCTTGCTGCAGGAAGCGGTTATTGTGCCCGTTCCGCCTCGTCCCGGCAAGATCAAGCATTCTGGCTGGGATCAGGTAGAGTATCTGGTTAAGGTAATCGAAAAACAATCAGGAGAAAAAGTCAGCCGCGTCTTAAAGCGAAGGAAATCCAAGGTACAAAAGGAATTAAACCGCTCTGAGAGGCTGGAAAATTTAAAGGGGCGCATTTACACCGAAGGCAGTGCGCCTGAAACAGCCTTAATAATTGACGATGTTATTACCACAGGCTCCACAATGGAAGTATGCGCTCAGGTTTTAAAAGAAGCAGGCGCAAAAAGGGTATACGGTCTTTGTCTGTTTTATGATTAAGCCGGTCTAACAAGCTCTCCGTAGCCTTTTTTGCCGACCAGTTTCCCGTCGCGCATTACAAAGGCGCCTCTTACGATAACAGCAACAGGTTCTCCCTTAACTTCCATACCATCGTAAGGTGATGTTTTGCTCTTGGAATGAAGTTCGCTTGCCCGGATAATTTTCTTTTTATTCATGTCAACTATTGTAATATCAGCGTCTGCGCCGGGCTTAAGGTTTCCTTTTTGAGGATATAAACCCCATATTTTTGCAGGTCTTTCGCTGGACAGGCGGACATAGTCGTTAATTGTCAAATTGCCTTTGTTAACCTCGTTAAGAAGCAGGTTAACAGAAGTTTCTACGCCGCAAAGCCCGGCAGGAGCTTCCCATCCGGGCAGCTCTTTCTCGCTTTCCTTATGAGGCGCGTGATCGCTTGCAATTATATCTATTACGCCTTTGCGAATACCATTCCAAAGCGCATCCTGATGGCCATCGTCCCTTATCGGAGGTAATACCTTGTGGGTATGTTCATTACAGTTAAATAAAAGATAATGAGGGCATGTCTCCGCCGTAATATCCATTTCTTTTTCTTTGGCTTCTGCGATTAAATTTAAGCCGTCTTCCGACGTAACATGATGAATGTGTATCTTTGCGTTTCGTTGGAAAGCCAAACCAATAATTGTCTGAATTGCCTGTATTTCAGATAAAACAGGACGGGCATAATCAAGCCAAAAGCCGTCAGGGGTATCTGTTTCCTTTTTTGCTATACTCGTAAAGTTCGCGTTTAATTCATTAGACTCCGCATGAAAACCAATACGTATACCCAATTCTGAACATTTCTCTATTTGCTTTACAAGCACATCAAGCGAAGGAGCGGCAATGTCTCCTGTGGAAGAGCCGAAAAAGACCTTAAAGCCAAGAACGCCTGCATCTTTTAAATTTTCCATTTTATCAAGATTGCCGTTATTTAAAAGTGCGAAAAGCCCAAAATCTATATAAGACTTTTCCTTTGCAATTTTTATTTTTTCGTTTAAATCTTTTACCGACGCTGTAACGGGAATAACATTGGGCATATCGGCTATCATGGTAATACCGCCCATTGCCGCAGCCATACTCCCGGTTTCAAAATCTTCCTTAT
>JGI24695J34938_10002648_pt1 | contig 13354 bp, 8 predicted proteins | sample TergutCo191P3_FD_34938 | JGI IMG/M metagenome (IMG submission 34938) | reverse complement strand
GTCTCAGCGCTCACCACCTGAAACTCATCAGGCAAGTTCTCCCCCCGAAAAACCGCCATCTTCACACTACCGGGGAAATACCCTAACTGATTCACCATAATATTGGGAACACTCTTAGGTACCACATAATCAATCTCCGCCTCCGTCAGCAAACTCTCAAACTGATGCTCCCCGCTCTCCGCCGCCGCATCCAAAGGCTCAGGCAAAACATCCCCCCCGCACCCCGAAAGAGTTAAACCCGCAATTATAAAAAGTATTAATATTAAGTATCTTCTTTTATTTATCATGTTAACCTACTGAGATCGCAACCTCTCGCTAACGAGAGGCGGTCAAGCCAATCAATCACCCACTCCCAGTATACCGACATTCCCCATCCTTGTCCATAAAAACAATCCTCCCCTCAATCCCCGTAACCAAAACCCTGCTCCGCGTCTCCAGCGGATCCCCCGCAAAAACAGCAAAATCCCCATCCTTCCCAACTTCCAAACTCCCCACTCGGTCAGAAACCCCGCATATCTCCGCCGCATTAATCGTAATCGCCTTCAAAGCCTCCATATAATCAAGCCCCGCCTTAACCGCCAAAGAAGCACAAATCGGCAAAGACTGAATAAGCGAAACAGGATGATCCGTCATAATCGCCGTTTTCACCCCCGCTTTATTAAGTACCCCCACCGTCTTAAAAGCCAAATTCTGAAGTTCAATCTTACTCCGGTTCGACAAGTCAGGCCCGCAAATAGCGGGATACCCCGCTTCCTTCAATTCCTCGGCAATCAAATGCCCCTCCGAGCAATGCTCGATCGTCATCAAAAGGTCGAATTCCTTCGCAATCCGAATCGCGGTATAAATATCATCAACCCGGTGCGCATGTGCTTTAAGCGGAATCTTCTTCTCAAATACAGGACGCCAGCACTCATACCGAAAATCCGCTTCATCCTCACCGACCGACTTATTTAAGTACTGCCGCGCTTTAAAAAGTTCTTCCCTAAGTAATCCCGCGATTGCCATCCGCGTCACGGGTAATCGCGACTGATCGCCATAATTCGTCTTGGGATTTTCGCCAAAAGCAATTTTCATTGCCGCAGGAGCCAAAACAATCAGATCATCGACACACCGTCCATGAGTCTTAATAAACGCGAACTGCCCCCCGACCACATTCGCGCTCCCGGGGCCGATCATCGCGCCTGTTATCCCCGCACTGAGCGCATCGCTAAAAGCCGCATCCATCGTATTGATTGCATCAATGCCCCTCAGCCACGGCGTAACCGGTTCAACATTTTCATTACAATCATCGCCTTCACGCCCCTTCTTTTCTTCAATTATACCCATATGGCAATGTGCCTCAATCAAACCCGGCATCACCGTCAATCCTGTCGCATCAAGCATCCTTGCGTCCACCGGAAGCTGATAAAGACAATCATCCTCCAATGGTCCGATTTTAACGATTTTTCCGTCTTCGACGAGCATAAATCCTTTTTCATAGACCTGACCTGCCATCGTTATAATCTTTCCATGTTTAATACAAAGCATGACTGTCCCTTTCAATTTACGGCAAAGTTACTGTTCGGCAGTAACTTTGCCCACATTTTTCTAAATCTTACTTTAACTTCGTCAACGGATTTACGGGACTTCCGTCTTTTGTTAATTTGAAATATATATTCGTCCCCTCGACACTAAAATATTTCGTCGGCGAAGCGACTTCCGCAACAACATCCCCCGCCGCCACAAAGCTTCCTTCCGAGACAAGGATATTCTTTAATTGCCCGTAAGTGATCTCATAACCGCTTCCCAGTTCCATTGTAATCGCATCGCCTATCTGCGGATCGTTAAAAACACTTGTAACCTTACCGCCTGCCGCCGCGGTAATAATATCACCTTCCGCCGCCTGAATAATAATCGCGGGATTATACTTATACTGCTTAAGGGTCGGGAAATAAACAGACTTGTCCATACTATAATTAATCAATACATTCCCCACCACAGGCCAAACCAGATTATCAGTTTCCTTAAAACTAAGCGACGACTGCATCGAAGTAGAGATTGCCGGAAGGCTTGCGCCCGCATCAGGAGTAGCTTCCGGTTTCTTTTCCTCTACAGGCTGTTCTTGCTTCTTAACATTTGCTCCCTGTTTTTCTTCTGTACTCGCTTCAGGTAGTTTCGGTTTCGGTAATCTGTCTTCCGACGCCATGATAAGTTCACCGATGTCTAAATCATTTGATGTTATCCCTTCAAGGATTGTTTCGATATTCGCAATTAACAAATCAGGATCCATCCCGCCGATTTGCTCTTTAAGTTCATCGGATAACCTTGATGCCGGTTCGGCATTTTCGACATTAGTTGTGCTTGTCTCTTGGTAAAACGGGTCGTAATCCAAATAATCCGTCGGCATCGGATGATCAATGACAGCCAAAACATCCGGATCGATATCCGTATAAGTGTCATTGTATGTCATTCTGTTAGCGCTACGGTCAAAATCTTCTAATGCCGTAAAATCGACAATGTACTCATCATAGGTTTGATTGCTGAGATTACGGACATACACACCTGTTAATGTAAGCGCTCCCAAAACTACTAATGAGCCTGCCGCCATTATCCAGCGCTCTCTCGCGAGTCCGGACCTGTTTTTTTTCTGAAAATTTTTCATTTGGTTTTTCCTCCTGGATAATCACAATAATTGCACTTAAATTGGTACATTTCTCTAGTTTTTCCCAATTCTTGCCTGATTATTCAGAATTTATAAGCAGGTATTTATAATTTTTCCATCATTGTCCCCGCGAAAAAATATTCCAGGATTGTCATATAGTCATTATCCGCTTTAGCCATCTCATTGGCGGCGAACTGGCTCATACCCAAACCATGCCCGACCCCCCTTATACCAAAGATAATTTTATTTTTACTTTCATCAATCGTAAAGCACGAAGAGTTAAGCCCCCAAATATAACGGCATTCTTCACCGGAGAGTACAATCGGTTCCGGCGCAATATTAATTGTCAGATCAATGATATAATTACCCGAATCACGATTTATATTTATCATTTCAATTGACAAATCAAAAGGAACTTCGGTTTTGGCGGTCTTTTCGATTGCGGCGATGAATTGACTTTTATTCATTACTTTTTGTGATGTATAGTTTTCAGCCAGAAAGTCGCGGCTGCAATCTACGGATTTAAGATACGGCAAATCCGTTTTTCCCAAAGCTTCACCCGATTCCCTCGTTCGCCCGTTACTGACGGCGAAGTAAGCTACTTTTATCGGTTGGTTATGATACTTAAGGATAATACCCTGAGTTGAATTAACAGCCAAAAGAACATTTTCATTTATAATACCGCGCCCATACTCCGAATCACCGGCTTTTATGATACCGCTGACCGCGCCGTTTAAACTCCACAGTTCGTATATTAAAGCTGTCCTTAACAAGACCGCCTGCGCTTTCAGGGCTTCCGGATGGTAATCGGTGTTGATTGACCTTGCCAGCTTGTCAGCCAAATATAATTCTAAAGGAATCCTTTCGCGCCCTGCGGCCGTAACGTTTTCGATATAAATTTTGCTCGCGCTTGCCTCTCCCCAAATGATTTGATTATTTTCATTAACCTCGCCATCATTTACATTTCCCCACAAAGAAGTAATGATATAAGGAAGTAAAAATAAAAACAAAAGAACCGTTCCGATAATTTTAGCATTAAAGCTGTTCTTATCCGTCACGATTCTTTTATTTTTGTAAAAGACGTTTTCGTAGACTTTCGCATCCATGTTCGCACCCTCTCACGTTAGTATATGTCAGGGTGCATTCACTTGATGAATCAAGCTTCAAACTTTACCACATCAACCTGTTGAACACTTCCGACCGCTCCCGATTCATATAGGAACAGCCCTGTACTGCGGATTTTGGCCTGCGCTTCATTGACTTGATTGGTCAATGTAAAGTCGGTTGAGAGATTTCCCAGATAAATCGCCCCAACCCCCTTATCCGCCAAGCTATAAAGAGTGCTTGAGCCATCCGTTTCCATAATCCAAATCATTAATTTCGACCATATTTCGTCCGCTTCATCAATCCATCCGTTACCATCCAAATCATGTAATGCTAAATCCTTAAACCCATTACCTGACGCCGTACCGAACAATTGCTTACCGCAGCGGACAACCCCGTCGTCATACTTATCCCATGCCAAATAACCGCTTTTGTTGGAAAGAATGGGAATCGTACTTTTTTCCCCGTTTCCTTCAATATCGAAGACAAAGGTTTGGTCAGTCATTTCCGCAGTAAATGTATCAAGGTTAATAACCAAAGGATCCTTGAAATTTTGTACAACCTGAATGAAAGTTTCTTCATAAACCGCTTTAAATTCCCGCGTCATGATTAGATTCAAGTTAAATTCAATTTCCCGCCCGTCAGCCGTTTTGACCAAACCCTGAGTTGTGAAGGTGGTCGACTCGGATTCACTGTACTCAATTTTTCTTTGCACCCCCGCGATGAGAAAATTATTCGCGCTCGGTATCGGCACCGGTTCAATATTCAGCGGTTTTAAAAGATTATTATTCTCGGTTCCGAAATTCCCGATTTTTTTCCCCTTACCGCGGAAAAGCAACTGAAATAAAAAGTCGATACATTGCTGTCTGATGCTTCTCATTTGTGAGTTCATATCGCGGTTTGTCCCAAGAACCATTGCCCTTCCTGATAATCTTTGTGAGGAAAAGCCGTTCATCTGAGTACGAAAATCTTCAAGCCGGCCGCCTGCATTTAGTCCCTCATTTTCTTTTTCAGCGGTATCCTCCTGTTCACCGCTTTGGTCGGGCAACATATTGCCAAAGTCAAACCCTGTTTGTGTAAGCTGCCCGGCAACAGTAAAAAAATTAAAGCTTTGCTTTGTTTGTGCCTGATAGCTTCTGGCGGATTCCATTCCTATTGCAGCGGAATCAATTCGCATTTATTATATCCTTTCTGTCTTATGTTTCGCCCTTTGCCCGGCATGCGCGGCCCTAGTCTCCTCCATGATTATAGCGGATAAAAATCCAAAACAAAAACGGATGGTCACCGGGAATATCCATTATCCCGAAGCGTCCATCCGTGGGGTCAACCATTAATATTAACAACCGACCGCATATTGGCCGATATGATATCGGTTGTTAATAATATTATCGGTAAAATTTACCGAAACTTTAGGTTCATATTGCCAATTTCGCAATTTTGTATTATACTATCTGATTATATAGACATTAGAGTATAAAGGGTTTCGTAAAGGAGAATTCAATATGGTCAAGAAAGCATCACCCCCTGCCTTTGCTTTTGACAAGGATTTATTCAAGCGAAGTGTTGTTTATAATGTCCGGACACTTTATCGGAAAACTATGGAAGAAGCGAGTGAGCAACAAGTTTTTCAAGCTGTGTCATATGCTTTAAAAGACGCGATTATCGGTTTCTGGATGGACACTCAACAAGAATATGAAAAACAAGACCCGAAGATGGTTTATTACTTATCAATGGAATTTCTGATGGGACGTGCGTTAGGAAACAATATCATTAATCTGAAAGCAATTAAGCCTGTTTCCGAAGCTTTGGCCGAACTGGGCCTTGATTTAAACGTAATCGAGGATCAAGAGCCTGATGCCGCTTTGGGTAACGGCGGCTTGGGGCGGCTTGCCGCTTGTTTCCTTGATTCACTTGCGACATTGGGCTATGCGGCTTATGGTTGCGGTATCCGCTATCGTTTCGGTATGTTTAAGCAAGAAATCCGTAACGGCTTTCAGGAAGAAGTGCCGGATAACTGGCTTGATACTAATAACCCCTTTGAACTGCGCCGTCCTGAGTATGCCAAAGAAGTTAAATTCGGCGGCTATACCGACGTTGTTATCGACGACGGCGGCCGGAGCAATTTCGTGCAAAAAGACTATCTGTCCGTGCAGGCAATCCCTTATGATATGCCGATCGTCGGTTATGGCAGCGGCATCGTTAATACACTGCGAATCTGGGACGCCCAGCCGACCGAATTTTTCCTTTTAGATTCATCAGACCAAAAGGACTATCACAAAGCGAAAGAGCAAGAGCATCTTGCCCGCAGTATCTGTGAAGTTCTTTATCCTAATGATAATCATTATGCCGGAAAAGAGTTACGGCTCAAACAGCAATACTTCTTTATCTCCGCTTCGGTTCAGGAAGCTGTCGCCAAGTATATGCGTTCACATGATGATATCAAGAAGTTCCACGAAAAAGTAACCTTCCAGTTAAATGATACTCATCCGACCGTAGCGATTGCCGAACTTATGCGGATTTTGATGGATGAGAAATATTTATCATGGGATGAAGCATGGGCAGTTACAACGAAAACATGTGCTTATACGAACCATACGATTATGTCGGAAGCGCTGGAAAAATGGCCGATTGAATTGTTCAGCCGGATTTTACCGCGTATTTATCAGATTATCGAAGAAATAAACCGCCGTTTCGTCGCCAAGATCGAACAAAACTATCCGGGCAATCAAGAAAAAGTCCGTAAAATGGCGATAATTTATGACGGTCAGGTCAAGATGGCTCACTTAGCGATCGCGTCAGGTTATTCTGTCAATGGCGTCGCCAAGTTACATACGGAGATTTTGAAAAATCAGGAACTAAAAGATTTCTATGCCCTGATGCCTGACAAATTTAATAATAAAACAAACGGCATTACGCAACGGCGCTTTTTGTTACACGGAAACCCGTTGCTTGCGGAATGGGTCACTAATCATATCGGCGACCAGTGGATTACCGACTTATCTAAAATCAGCAAGCTGAAAATTTATGCCGACGACGAAAAAGCGCGGCATGAGTTTATGAATATTAAGTACCGTAATAAACAGCGGATGGCGGATTATATTCTAAAGAATAACGGTATCGTTATTGACCCGCGTTCAATTTTTGATATTCAGGTCAAGCGTTTGCATGAGTATAAACGCCAGCTTCTTAATATTTTACATGTTATGTACCTTTATAATGAATTAAAAGAAAAACCTGATATGGATTTTTATCCTCATACTTTTATCTTCGGCGGTAAAGCGGCGGCGGCTTATCAAAACGCTAAGTTGACGATTAAGTTAATCAACGCTGTCGGTGATGCCGTTAATAATGACCCTGTCGCGGCAGGAAGGTTAAAGGTTGTGTTCATTGAGGATTACCGGGTTTCAAATGCCGAAATGTTATTCGCTTCCGCTGATGTTTCCGAGCAAATTTCAACCGCCAGCAAAGAAGCTTCGGGAACGGGAAATATGAAGTTTATGCTTAACGGTGCTTTGACAATCGGAACGATGGACGGAGCAAATGTTGAAATCGTTGAGGAAGTCGGCGAGGAACATGCCTTCATTTTCGGAGCCAGTTCCGATGATATTATTCGTCTGGAAAATTACGGCGGATATAATCCGATGGAGATTTTTAATAATGACCCTGATATCCGCAAGGTGTTGATGCAGTTAATTAACGGTACGTATTCACCGGGCGATACGGAATTATTCCGCACTATTTATAATTCATTGCTTAATACCATCAGTACCGGCAAGGCTGACACATATTTTGTCCTGAAGGATTTCAAATCATATGCCGAAGCACACCGAAAAGTTGAAGCTGCTTATCGCGATGAAAGAAAATGGGCGCGAAGCGCGATTTTGAATGTCGCAAGTGCAGGAAAGTTCTCATCTGACCGAACGATTGAGGAATATGTTAATGAGATTTGGAAGTTAGATAAGGTTGTCATTCCGGCTAAGAAGTAAACGCAGGGATTAAAGATTATGTCATTCTGAGCGAAGCGGAGAATCTCGTTTTGGATTATACTAAAGTGAGAACCTTCGCTTTGTTCAGGATGACACTTAATAAATTCGGAGGTTTTATGATAGAATTATACAAAAGCGGTGCGTATCTCATTAATGGAGTCGATTTAGTAACGGATGAGCCTGCCGCGGCGGCGAAGTTTAATAAAGAAGAAGCCCAAAAAGCGACCATGTCATATGATATTCTGACTTCTCATAATACATCTGATGATACCCGAAAGTTAAGAATTAAGTTCGACAAGCTGACCTCACATGATATTACTTTTGTCGGTATTATTCAAACCGCAAGGGCATCGGGGCTTACGGAATTTCCGCTTCCGTATGTGCTGACCAATTGCCATAATTCACTTTGCGCGGTCGGCGGTACTATCAACGAAGACGACCATATGTTCGGTCTGTCCTGCGCCAAGAAGTACGGCGGCGTCTATGTTCCGCCCCATCAGGCGGTTATCCACCAATATGCCCGTGAAATGATGGCGGGCGGCGGACTGATGATTCTCGGCAGTGATTCGCACACCCGTTACGGCGCTCTCGGAACGATGGCGATGGGTGAAGGCGGCCCTGAACTGGTCAAGCAACTCCTTAACCAAACTTACGATATCAATATGCCCGAAGTTGTTTTAGTTTATTTGTCGGGAAATCCTTCTTACGGAGTCGGCCCGCAAGATGTCGCTTTGGCGATTATCGGTGCGGTTTTTGATAATGGTTATGTTAAGAATAAGATTATGGAATTTGCAGGTCCCGGGGTTGCTAATTTAAGCGCCGATTTCCGCATTGGTATTGATGTCATGACGACGGAAACCACTTGCCTTTCATCAATCTGGACGACTGATGATGAAATCCGCAATTTTTATGAAACTCACGGACGGGCATCTGATTATAAAGAATTAAACCCGGGGGCGGTTGCGTACTATGACGGCGTTATATATGTCGATCTTGATAAAGTAAAGCCGATGATCGCGATGCCTTTCCATCCGAGCCATACTTATACTATTGCCGAGGTTAATGAAAATCTTCTCGATATTCTCGCCGATGTAGAAAAGCGGGCTTTAGTCAGCTTAGATAATGCCGTACCTTTTACCCTTAAGGATAAAGTGCGGGACGGCAAGTTTTATGTCGATCAAGGTATCATTGCGGGATGCGCGGGAGGCGGGTTCGAGAATATCTGCGCCGCCGCTGATATCCTGAAAGGGCAATATATCGGAAATGACGGCTTTACCTTAAGTGTTTATCCCGCTTCGACCCCGATTTATATGGAAATGCTAAAGAATGGTTGTGCCGCCGCTATCTTAGGAACGGGCGCCATACTCAAAACCGCTTTCTGCGGCCCTTGTTTCGGTGCGGGAGATACGCCCTCTAACGGCGCTTTCAGCATCCGTCATTCGACTCGTAACTTCCCGAACCGCGAAGGGTCAAAACTGCAAAACGGGCAAATATCTTCCGTCGCCTTAATGGATGCGCGTTCGATTGCCGCGACAGCCGCATTCGGCGGGCGGTTAACCTCCGCCGCCGATTTGGATGTTCCGATCGGAAAATACAAGTATCATTTTGACCAAAATATCTATGCTAACCGCGTTTTCGACGCCGTCGGAAAAGCCGAACCTAAGACGCCTATTAAGTTCGGTCCGGGTATTAAAGATTGGCCGCCGATGATTGCTTTGACGGAAAATCTGCTCTTAAAAGTCGTTGCGGAAATTCACGACCCCGTTACGACGACCGATGAGCTGATTCCTTCGGGAGAAACCTCGTCATACCGCTCTAATCCCCTTGGTTTAGCCGAATATACGCTATCGCGGAAAGACCCTAATTATGTGCGGCTGGCAAAGGAAGTAAGAGACGCCGAACTGGCGCGTGAGAAGGGCTTGGCACCTGAATCGGCGCTTAGTGAGATGGCGCCGGTATTTGATACCTTACGAAAAAGTTTTCCTGATATTAAGATTGAAAATATCGGGATTGGCAGTACTATTTTTGCGGTTAAACCGGGCGATGGTTCGGCGCGTGAGCAAGCCGCTTCCTGTCAGAAAGTCTTGGGGGGATGGGCGAATATCAGTCATGATTATGCGACGAAACGATACCGCTCTAATTTGATTAACTGGGGGATGCTGCCATTTCTTATTGAAGCAGGTGATTTGCCGTTTAAGAATGGTGATTATCTTTTTATCCCCGGTATTAAAGACGCGGTGGCTTCGAAACTTGAGATTATTAAAGGGTATACTGCCGACGGGGATACTTTACGTGAATTTACGCTTCGCCTCGGCGATTTAACCGATGAAGAGCGGCAGATTATTTTGTGCGGTTGTTTGATAAATTATAATCGAGTGTAGGGGGTCTCCCCCTACATAAGTCACACGGCTTTTTTGCGTCCTTGCTTCTTGGGAGGTTCTTGCTTTTTCGCGGTCCCTCTTTTCGGCTTCTTACTTTGCTCAACGCTTAATTTAAGCGCTTCCATCAAGTCTATTATGTTACTTTGGGCGGGTTCTTTGGGGGCTTTGATTTCTTTTCCCGCTACTTTGTCATCAAGCAACTGCTTGAGTTTCGCCTGGTACTCATTAAAGTAGTTATTGGGGTCAAAGGGGGTGTCCATCGAATCGATTAATATTTTTCCCATCTTTAACTCTTCTTCATTTACATCCGGTTTTTGATATGATTTCGGTATTTCTTTAATCTCATCTTCGAAAAACATCGTTTGGATGACTATTCCGTCATCACGCGGAATAATTGCCATAATTTTTTCTTTACTGCCGAGAATGGTTTTGCCGATCGCTATTTTTTGTTGCTCCATTAAAGCTACTCTGAACAGTTCGAAGGCTTTATTTCCGCCTTTATCAGGTAAAACATGGTATGCCTTGTCATAATAAATCGGGGAGATTTGGTTTAAGTTGGCGAAGTGGATAATTTGGATTGATTTTTCTTTCGCGGTTTTAATTTTTTCAAGTTCTTCATCGGTGACGACGACATAGTTATCCTTATCATATTGATATCCTTTGACGATATCTTCTTGCTTTACCTCTTCATTGCAATGCGCGCAGGTCTTTTTGTAGCGGATGCGCCCTTCATCCTCTTTATGAAGCTGATTGAAATGGATGTCATTATCCTGAACGGCGGTATACATAGCAATCGGAATCGCTACTAAACCAAATGAGATCACGGTTTTATTGGCTACTGGCATTTTGGCGGTGTTCCTTTCTGAAATTTCTTCGGGGTTGACATAAACTAATACTAGTATGGTAATAAAATTCGAAAATTATTACAAAAATATATATTGACATTAAAGTTCAAAACAGTTAATATTAAAGTAGGTTTACCGCTAAACCTACTTGATCTTGAATCTGTTTTTTCCAAATAAGGATAGGGAGGATTTTCATTATGAAAAAGCGTATCTTATTAATTACTACTGCCATAGCTATGATGATATTCATGACGGCTTGCGGATCTGATTCCGACGGCAGTGCCACAGGCAATGATACACCGATCGGAGGAGTGGCGCCGACGACAGAGAAGGTGGCTGAACTGGATGATATGTCGGTCGATGTTATCGATGCCGATCTTACCGCAACGATTACGTTAGGAAACTGGCCGCCCGATACTGCGCCGGAAGCCGAAATCGCCTTATGGTTCGGCTATAGTGACGTTATGAAACAACAATATCCGAATGTAACCGTCATCCCCCAATACTTCTCATATACCTTAAGTAACTACGTACCGATGGCAAAGGGCGGAACCGCCCCCACAGTCTTCCAGCCGCCGTTTACCGACCCGCAGCTTTTGATAAGCCAAGGGCTTGCCGCCGATGTAACGGACGCGCTCGCTGAATTTGGTTTGCTTGATAAGTTCAGCCCCAGCTTCATCGAACTTCTGGGCGATGAGAACGGGCGGATTTATGGATTACCGCGTGACGGCTATGTCCTGGGACTGCATATCAATATTGAACTTTTCGAACAAGCGGGGCTTATGACCGATGACGGTCTGCCGATGTATCCGCGCACTTTACAGGAACTCGCTGAATACGGTCAAATCATCCGCGAAAAAACAGGCAAGGCCGGCTTGGTTTTCCCTGTCAGCGAAACTTTCGGCGGATGGCTCTATACCAACATCGCATGGAACTTCGGGGCCGTCGGTGAGTTCGCACTCCAAAGACAAGACGACGACGGGCGCTGGGNGGTTAACCTTACCTCTGAACCTGCCGTTCAAGCGCTTGATTATATCCGCTCACTCCGCTGGGAATACGATATCTTAAATGCCGATGCCACGACGACCGACTGGGCAGGCGCCCATACCGCACTTGGCACCGGTGAAGCGGCGATGAACTTTGCCGCCGATGATTCCGTTGACCAACCAACTGCGGGTAAGGGTTTACCCGTTGATAAGTTCGCTTTGATTCCGTTCCCCGCAGGACCCGCGGGAGCATATGCACTTACGGGCGGCACCTGCTTTATGTTCGCTCCCAATACTACTATTGACCAAGCCGTCGCTTCTTTGGCGTTTATCCGCCTGACAGGGATGTTACCGTTCTTGGATGATGATATCATCGCCGGTATGCGCGCCGATTCAGCCGCCAAACGTGAGCGCGGAGCCCCCGTTCTGCCGCGTATCCCCGCTTGGAATGACGAGGAATATGTTTCCGTTCAGCGTCAGATAGCAGACGAATACTCGAATGTCGATTGGCGTCTCTACAGTGATTTCTTCGATTCCTTCACTGACGGTTCGATGAATTTAAAAGGTGAAGAACCTGTCTTTGCCCAACAGCTTTATCGCGATTTAACTTCCGCGATCCAAAGGATTATTACCCGTGAAGATGCTGATGTTTATGCCGCGCTTGAAAGAGCGGAGAAAAATTTTCAAGAATATTTAGATGATGAAATTAATTAAATGGCATCAGGAACTTGTCCATGTTGATTTTTGCGTCATGCCAGGCATGACATGGAGGTTATAATGATTAAATCCAAGAAACGCTCTGCTGCATATTGGTTAAGGCAAGGATCATCATGGCTCATCATGCTTCCGGGGATCGGTCTGTTCGCCTTCTTCTTATGGTGGCCTTTATTACAGGGCATACGAATGAGTATGTTCAAAACGAGGAATATTGAACTTGTTGAATTTATTGGCTTCGAAAACTATGTCCGGGTTATCAGCCGTGAAGATTTCTCGCAGGCATTATCCAATACCCTTTCCTATACGTTTTGGTCACTTTTAATCGGCTTCGTGATTCCGATTCTGATGGCTTTGTTCATTGGCGAAACAGTCAGGGGCAGAGGGTTCTTCCGTACCGCCGCTTATATTCCCAATATCTTACCCGGTTTGGCGGCTGTCCTGTTATGGAAAGCATTTTTCTCGGCGGAACGAACAGGCGTCATCAATATTTTGCTCGGATATCTGGGAATTGAGCCGATTGCATTCTTATCGGAAGCGAATCTGGTCATTCCCCTGATTGTGATAACGGCAACGTGGAAAGGGGCCGGCGCGACCGCACTCATTTATATGGCGGGGCTAGCGGGAATTAATCCTGAGCTATACGAAGCCGCGACCATCGACGGCGCGGGGGGTCTTAAGAGAATCCGCTATATTA
>JGI24695J34938_10002647_pt1 | contig 13360 bp, 10 predicted proteins | sample TergutCo191P3_FD_34938 | JGI IMG/M metagenome (IMG submission 34938) | reverse complement strand
GGAGCAGATGTAGCAGCAACAGGCTGCTGAACAACTGGAGCCGGAGATGTGACCACAGGCGCAGGCGGAGCGGACGGTGTTACGGCAGGAGCAGATGTAGCAGCAACAGGCTGCTGAGCAACAGGAGCCGGAGGGCTAATTTGCCGGGGAACAATTGCGATTGAAAGCGCATAGAAATCTTCCGCTTCTTCTTCTGACATAACAGTTGCCGGATGGTAGGTTTCTCCCAGAACAAATTCTTCATCATAATCTTCCGGGACAGTGAAAGAAGCCGTTATTTCTACAGCTTTTTGAATCTCATGCCTATATCTTGAAGCTGTGTTCCATGCTGTATTCTGCTCATCATTTTCATAGGTTGAGTACATTACAAGGGTTTTTATATTAAGAGCCTCAAATGCCGCCGCCATCGCGTAGTATCTGGCAGTTGTTTCCTGAGTTTCACGAAGGGTAGAAGTCATAATCTGACTTTCTGTTACAAGAAAGTGCGCTGCCGCAATTTGATAATCCACCGGGAAAAATAATTGACTATGTATATCAAATGCCTGCTGCTGCGCGGCTATTGCCCGGGCTGCCGCCGCTTCCATCGTCTTTAGTGCAAGATCATCGGGAGGACTGTTTTCTCTGTCAATTAAAGTTGTATTTATCGGCTCCGCTGCCGGTTGAGCGGATTTGCATGTAAGCATGAAAGTTAAACTGAGGAGTATCACGATAAAAATGTACTTTTTTTTCATTATAATTTTCCGAATTATTGACTATTACAAATATATAGCTTTTATTATCTAAAATCAAATTTTAACATTAAAGCGAGCTTTATTTCCTCTCCTTTTGAAAGTTCTCCGGGAAGAATTACCGGAGAAGACGGAGTTGGAGGCAGTAAAAAACCCGCTTTAAGAAATTGATGAAAGAGCGTGTCCCATTCCTCTGTTTTTTGTTTTTCCTGTAAATTGAGGTAAATACCGCACCTTTGCCAGCGGCTATGCTTTAATGCTTTTGAAACGCGCGGCAGTTCAGGATTTGCCCGTTCCGGCGCGGCGAGGATGTCGTAAATTCCACGGGTCGCAATTGCCAGTATAATTGGTGAAAGCGCATCATCAGGCGGCAGCCGCGATAGCAATTCTTCGGATGCCGCATTTCCTGTCAGAGCGGCAACTACGCACAAACCCATTGGTAAACCGCCGCGCCATGTATGAATGCCCGGCAGCACGGGAATAAGGAGCGGAGTATCATCAACAGCAAACGGATTTAAAGGATCTGTATAAGGCCGCCACAGTTTTATATCTGAGCATATTTTTCTTTCATCTTCTTCTTTAACTCGCGCTAATCCGTGTAAATTCATATTTTCTGAAAATGACACAAGATTCTGCGGCGGCGCGGCGTAGAGACGAAAACTGCGACCCGGTAAAAGTTTGGACAATGCTTTAAGAAAACGGTTTTCCGTAAAGTGGGGAAGCGGAGCGTAAAGCCCCCTGCTTGCGGTGTTTTTTAATTCCCTCAGCAAACTAGGCGGAGTGTGGCCAAGGACTGCCGCACCGCCATTTAGCCAAAGATCGACCAAACGGCAGTTGTTTGTTTCTTGCGGCGAAGTTCCCCGCGCAAGGTAGAGACGGAAATTTCTGGCACGCAGGACGTGCGGTATCTGGTACATGTATGTTTTAATTATAATCTATTTTGCGAAAAATAATCTTTATAATTTTAGTATTTTATGTTATAATTATTGTTAATAAATTGGAGGATATAAATGAAAAAAATCTCTGTATGTATAATTATCATTTTATGCGTTTTCTATGTTTCTTGTGATACACTTTTTGGAAGAATAGGAAAAACCAGTACCTTTGAACAGACATATGGCGCTAATGTTAATGCAAATACTTCTTCTTCATCACAAAGAAGTTCATCAAATTCAACAAGCCAACCATCAGGAAACAGGGCAGCTCAGGATACGGCAAATTGGAATATCGCGGCTCTTGATACAGCTGCGAATGCCAGTTATTTATCAGGTATAGAAAAAGACGTTATTCTTGAAACGAATATGGTAAGAACAAACCCCAGAAAATATGCCGAATTATATCTTAAACCAATGTTAAGATATTTTAACGGAAGAAGTTATTCAGTTCCCGGACAAATTACAATTGCAACAAAAGAAGGCGCCTCGGCTGTAAATTCCTGTATTACTGCTTTAAACAGAGCAAGCGCCGTTGGAATATTAACTCCGGAATCAGGTCTTTCGCGCGCCGCGAGAGATCATGTAACAGATCAAAGCAGAACCGGACAAACAGGACACAATGGCAGCAATAGAAGCACCCCTGAAACACGAATGAAACAGTACGGCGCTTTTGGTCGTTCATTTGCTTTTGGTGAAAATATCGCATATGGAGACACTACCGGAAGAGATATTGTCTGTAGTTTACTTATTGACGACGGAGTTCCAAACAGAGGTCATAGAATAAATATTATGAATAGCGCGTTTACTCAAACAGGCGTCGCGTTTGGCACTCATAAGCAATATAGAACATCATGTACAATAACTTACGCGAATGGCTATACAAGTAGATAAAATATACTGGATGCTTTAGTATCGCCGCAGTTTGTTTTTAACAGTCCTCTCCGACCTTCTCATAAGCTCTTCCCTGTATATCGCTTAGAAAAAGCTTATCCTGTCCATTGTCGAAATGGACATGAACAACCGGACCGTCGCCGCTGTCTTTAACGCTCATCACTGCGCCGTAACCATGATTGTCGTTGTAAATGCGCTGACCCCTGCGCCAGCCGCAGCGTTCTTCAAGAAGCCGGTCGCCGCTATTTTGGACTCCACTTTGCGGAGAGTATTGATTAATAAACTGACGGTTGACATTTTGAGATGAAAAATAATTTCCCGCGCCGCCTTTTTCGTTTTTTATACAGCTCTTGTCAATTTCACGGAGAAAGAGCGACGGTTCCATAAATGAGGTCTTTCCGTACATTCTACGTTCCCTGCATGTAGTAAAATAGAGTTCGTCCATGGCTCTGGTCGCGCCGACATAGAAGAGGCGGCGCTCTTCTTCAAGTTCGTCGCCTTTTTTATCTTCTCTTGGGAAAATACCCTGCTCAAGCCCCGTCATTATTACACGCTTAAATTCCAATCCCTTTGTATTGTGAAAGGTGATGAGCGTTACGGTGTTTTGTTTATTTTGATTATCTGAATTTTCTTCCATTGAGCGATCCAGTTCGATGTTCTCCAAAAATTCAAGCAAACCTTCGCGGGTGCTAGGGTAATCGCTTGCCGCGTTTAACATTTCCTGCAAATTTCCTGTTTTTGAATTGCCGGAAATTTCATCCTGCATTTCATGATATTCCGCAATCCCCGATTCGGTTAAAAGTTTTTCTACTAAAACAGAAAGACCTTTGCCGGATTTGAGACGGTTGTGTTTCGGAGCGTTTCCGCTTTTTTCGCTGTATACATTCGCAGAAGTTTTTTTTCTTTTTATATCAAGGGGAGTTGCGAGTTGGGAGTCGAGAGTCGATGATAGGTTAGCCGGAGCCTCTTCCTGCAAACATGATTGGGCATTTTTTATTACATTCAAAAATGTGTTTAAACCGGAGCGGGCTTTTTTCGAGTAATCTAGTTTACGGGATGTTTCCAGTAAATCTTCATTGTTGATAATCGATGTCTCAATTATTTTATGAATCGTAACAGTTCCGACGCCTCTTGCCGGCTTATTCACAACACGGCAGAAGGCAACTTCATCGCGGGGATTAACAAAGATTGATAAGAGAGCAAGCGCGTCTTTTATCTCTTCCCGTTCGTAAAATTTGAGCGAGCCTACAACGCGGTACGGAATACTTCTCTTTAAAAAAAACGTTTCAAATCCAAGCGACTGAGCGTTGGTACGGTAAAGAACTGCCCAGTCCGACCAGTTTGTTTCATTTTTTTTCACGGAGTTTTGTATCTTTTCTGCGCAAAATTCCGCTTCAGCGTCCTGATTGCTCAAGTACGCAAGTAACGGTAACGGGCCGCCTCCCTTTTCGGCGCGGAGTGTTTTTCCTAACCGTCCCTGATTGCAATCTACCACGGAAGACGCTGCTTTTAAGATTGGAGTTGTGGAACGGTAGTTCTGTTCAAGGCGGATAATGTCAGCGCCGGAAAATCGGGTTGGGAACTCAAGGATATTTTTTACTTCGGCGCCCCTGAAACGGTAGATAGATTGATCGTCATCGCCTACTACACATACATATGTTGACGGGCCGCACAGCTCTTTAAGGAGCCGGAACTGCGCGACATTGGCGTCCTGATACTCGTCCACCATGATCACGGAAAATCTGTCATGGAAACGCTGCGCGACACCAGGCTGGCTGCGGAGAATCTCAACTGGTTTTTTGATCAAGTCGCCGAAGTCGACATTGCCGATTTGAGCCATGCGTTCTTCATAACGCGCGTAAATACTTCGGAACTTTTTATTGTGGTCAATCAACGCAAGTTCGGGATCATCGGGGGAAAGAAAATAATCTTTCGCGCGCGAAATATTATGCGCGTAGTGTTTGATCTCCGGCTTGGGAGTATTTTCCAACATACCGGAAAGGAGGGAAACAACGTCGTCGTCATCATAAATAACAAACTCCGAGTTAAGACCGGCAAGGCTTCCGTTGCGGCGCAGAAACCACGCGCCGAAAGAGTGGAATGTCCTTAGCATTGCGTCTCCCGCGCGTTCGTCAATCTGACGGGCGCGTTCCGCCATTTCCCTTGCGGCTTTGTTTGTGAATGCAACCGCCAAAATGGAGCGCGGATCCAACCCCTGCTCCCTGATAAGCCACGCGATCTTTGTGGTGATCACCCTTGTCTTGCCTGATCCCGCGCCTGCAAGTATTAGCAGAGGTTTTCCTGTATGCAAAACGGCTTTCCGCTGTTCGGGATTGAGGGGCTCAAGATAAGCCGGGTAATCAATCGGCATTTTTCTATTTTATCAGGTTTTTTTCTTATTGTGCAACAAATGGTCGGACATTCTTATCAGATCGACTGCTACATCCGGCGCGACGGCGTTTATAACAGTTTCACGAACGTCTTTTTCTCCGAGAATTGAGCCGACCGCCGCAAGAAACTGAACATGGATGCTGTGAGCTTTTTTAGGAGACACTAAAAGAATAAAAAGACGCGAAGGCTGTCCGTCAAGGGAATCAAAATTGATACCTTCCTTTTTTACTCCTACAGCTACCGCTGTATCGGCTATTCCGTCGGTCTTTGCGTGGGGAAGGGCGATTCCGTGCGCCATGCCGGTGCTCATGGTTTTTTCACGTTCAAGCACGTCCGCGGTAACCATTTCGCGGTCAAGAAGTTTGCCTCCGTCCGCGAGCATGTCAATCAATTCTGTTATAATTTCTTCTTTTGTTTCGCCTTTTAGTTTCATCGAAAAATATTCAGGGTCGATCAGCGCGAGAATGTCTTTTGTAGTACGCGCGTCTGTATCGAGCAATTCTTTTCTCATTTCTTTAGTATCGGCTGTCTTTTTTAATTTTTCGATGTTATGTGACAATTCGAGAATTACTTCGTAGATTTCGTTTTTTACAAACGGCATATCTGTTTTTGATGTTGTTATTGTAATTGTTTTCGCGTGTTCTGTAATGAAGAGCGATACGTCGTCTTTGCGCGCCTGCGAGAGTCCCTCGTCAATGTTCATTGTTTGAACATAGAATCCTTCACTGCGAAGTTCTTCCAATAAATTCGCCATGACAAGGCTTGCGATTTCGCCGGATTCAAATGGCCACTCTTCATGAACGCTGTCTTCGTTCTTTACCTGCTTTTTCGTTCCCTGCCGGGGAATTCTCAGCGTTACACCTAACAGCACCGGAGATACTACAATGGTAAGAAAGATCATCAGTATTGCCGTTGAAAAAAGCTGGTTGTCAAGAGCGCCGATCGCAAGTCCGATTCCGCAGGTAATCAGCGCTCCTTCGCCGCGCGGGATCATTCCTGTTCCGATACGGAGCGCTCCTGTGCTGTTAAAACCTAAAAGCAGAGCGGGACCGCCGCCGCCGATTATCTTTGCGAGAATGAGAGTTAATGTGTATATTCCGCAGAAGATCAATACGGGCGGCGAAAGTATTTCTTTTATATTCACCATCATGCCCATTATCGCGAAAAACATCGGTACAAAAAATTCGTATAATCCCCGGATGCGTTCAAGAATTACCGGAGCTATGTCGGTCTTTGAAAGTGAAAGCCCCGCGATGTACGCGCCGATGATCAGCGCCAGCCCCTGTTTTTCAAGAAGCCCCGCGAGAATTAATGCGAATCCTAAAGCAAGCACAGAAAAGTCAAAACTGTCTTTAAAGAATTTCAAAAATGAAGCGAGGATTTTTGAGCAGAGGAGGAAAATAACCGTAACGCCAAGCCAGATGCCGAAAACTCTTCCCGCTAAAATTAAAATTGACAGAGCTGAGAATCCGGTGTCGTGTTGTCCGCCAAGGATTGAAACAATGCCAAGAACAACAGCAAGCATGATGATCCAGATTACGTCATCAAAAACCGCAGCGGTCAGAATCGTCACGCCTTCGGGGGAATCCATCTTTTTACGTTCAGAGAGAGTTCTGGCGCTGATTCCTACCGAAGTGGTACAGCCGATTACGCCCAGAAAAAGGCATCGGGGATCAAGAAAGGAAGAATCAAAGATAATAGCGCCGCATAAAGCTCCGGCTACAAAAGAAAGCACCGCTCCGCTGATGCCGATAAGGCCGCCGGCGATTGAGTAACGCAGGAACAACCCCAGATTTGTTTCAAGGCCGGAAGCAAAAAGCAGCACAATCGACGCGATAGTGGCGATGGCGTATAATTCGGTGCTTACAGCAAGGGTATGGGTTTGCGTTAAGGCAAGCGGGATAATGCCGTCATGGAAGCCGGGGATCGGTATACCGCCCAGCGCATACGGACCGATTATTACACCTGCCAGCAGTTCCCCCAGTACTGCAGGTATTTTTATCTTCTTCGCAAGTTTGCCAAACAGGCGCACTGCCAAAATAATTATTCCAATCTGGAGTACCAGTCTGGAAACAAGTTCAGTAATATGCATGTTTCCTCTCTATATGATAATATAATAATTTTTTGCTAAATAGTCTACTGTAATAAAAAAACCTAAATGTAATAATTATCAATTAGTTGAATTTTACCGCCTTTTTTGTGATGATTAATATACGGAGGATCAATGCCAAAGATACTTCAACCAAAAGAGATGAGAAAATGCCTTGAAGGTAAACTAGACGAAGAAACCGCGTACAGGATGATTAAAAAGTATACGGAAAAAACTGACGCGCTGTTGCAGGAAGTTTTATAAATGATGAATGAGCGATATTCCGGACAATTATTGATTCCGCAAATTGGGCTTGAAGGTCAGGAAAAACTTTCGCGTTCTTCCGCTCTTGTTGTAGGTGCCGGCGGATTGGGCTCTCCCGCGTTAACATATCTTACTGCGGCAGGCGTTGGCCGGCTTGGTATTGTTGATTCGGATACAGTCGCGCTGAGCAATCTTAACCGTCAGTTTTTGCATAATAACGGCGATATTGGGCGTTTTAAGACTGATTCCGCCAAAGAAAAGCTTTCCTGTTTGAATAATGAGATTAAAATAAAAACTTATAATGAACGATTGACTGACAAAAACGCGAAAGATATTTTTTCCGGTTACGATATTATCCTTGGCGCGGCTGATTCGTTTGAAACGCGCTTTGTTATTAACAAAATGTGTGTTTCGCTTCGAGTACCGTATATCGACGGCGGCATTAACGGCTTCTCCGGCTGTGTTATATTTTCCAATCCGCCGCGTACGCCTTGCCTTAACTGTGTTTTCCCCGAAACGGCGGCAAAGAAAGAAACTGTTGGCGTTCTTGGCGTAACAGCGGGCGTTGTCGGAACAATTGAGGCTAATATCGCCCTGCTTTGGCTGCTCGGTCTGCCGAACCCGCTGGAGGGCAAACTTTTGTTATACGATGGGTTATTGATGGGGTTTGATCTTGTGGAGATTAAACGGAATGAGGAGTGTTCTGTTTGCAATACCGGGATGTGAGGAATGATTATTCTGTCTTTTATATATTTTTCTTTTATGTTATAATTAGTTATGGAAATACTGGAGATAACGGAAAACAAAGAGCAATATATGGAATTGCTTTTGCTTGCCGATGAACAGGAAAGTATGATTCAAAAGTATTTACAGCGAGGAAGTTTATTCGCCTTATATGAAGATTTTGATTTAAAAACAGCTGCCGTTGTTACCAAAGAAGGTGAAGATACATGCGAGCTTAAGAATATTTCGACATTTCATATTTATCAGGGTAAAGGATATGGCAGCGCAATGATGAAACATATTATCCAATACTATAAAAATAAATATAAATTTTTAATTGTCGGAACCGGAGACGACGAAGATATTTTACTTTTTTATGAAAAGTTTGGCTTTGCGTATTCGCATACTGTAAAGGATTTTTTCATTGACAATTATGACCATAAGATTATTGAAAAAGGAAAGCAATTGGTAGATATGCTTTATTTTAAGTTGGAATTGAAATAATACTATTTTAAATTTGTACTTCCAAATCAAATCCGCGGCGCGTGGTAACCTTACATTTCGCGAGAGTCCCTACCTGTAGATTTTTCCCGCTTACAATTACAGCCGCACCGTCAACGTCAGGTGCCTGACAGTAGAGCCGTCCCAGCCAGAGATTTTCTGTATCGTCTGTATCTTCACCGCATTCTGAAGGCGCGTCGCATCCGGCAGGTGCGGAACTGAATAGCTCTTCAATTAATACATCAAAAATATGACCGATAAAGCGCTCCATGTTTTTTTCTGTAATCGGAATTTGCCGCTCTTCAATTATCTGTTTGCGCGCATTGGCGATTCTTGCCGGCACGCGCTCTTTCATTGAATATGCCGCAGTGCCCTCTTCGCGCGAATAGGCAAAACACCCAAGCCAGTCAAGACTGGCTTTTTGCTGAAAATCAAGCAGCGCCGCAAAATCTTCTTCTGTCTCTCCGGGAAACCCAAGTAAAAAAGTGGAACGTATAACCGCGTCCGGCAGCCTGCCGCGAATAATTTCGAGTAAGGTGACATATCTTTGCGAAGGATTTTGTGATGGAGCGGAATTGTTACGATTCATAGCCGTGAGTATTTTAGTCGATGCGTGTTGGAATGGAATGTCAAAGTAAGGCAAGAAACGTTTATCCCGCTCCATAATATCAAGTATTTCCAATGGAAAGTGATCAGGGTGAATATATAATAGCCGTACCCAAAACTCCCCCTTTAACTCTGAAATAGCTTTGAGCAGTTCCGGTAAACCCTGAGCTTTTTCTTTTTCAAAATCCATCCCATAAGCGCCGATATCCTGCCCGATGATGTTAAGCTCTACAATACCGCGATTGAGAAGCGTCCGGCACTCTTCCACAATGTCAGGGATCGCGCGGCTGACAAGTCCTCCGCGAATCAGCGGAATCGCGCAGTATGAACAGCGGTTGCCGCAGCCTTCGCTGATTTTTATAAAAGCAGATCCCGGCAGCGATAGCAGAGGGCGTCCGCCCGTTGAATCAGGAATTGGAAATGGTGAGTTGACAGACGCGCTCATCGTTTTATTTGCTGCCTGTACAATTTGAAGGGTATCTTCAACGCCGATGAACGTGTCGGCTTCCGGCAGTATTTCGGGGAGGTCTTTCGCGTAGCGCTGGGAGAGGCAGCCCGCAAGGATTATTTTTTTATTCGGGTAAAGCTTTCGCCATCCCAGAACGGCATTGATCGATTCCTGCTTCGCGCTTTCGATAAAACCGCATGAATTTACGATTATTAAATCAGCCGGTTCGGCATCGGTTACGTTTTTCCATCCTGCTTTGTTAAGGTGAGCCATCATGTTTTCGGCGTCAACCTGATTTTTTACACAACCAAACAGGTCAAGAAAATAGTTCATTCAAAAGATTAGGTTTCCAGCCTTCTAAGCACAACACGGTAACGGCCGTCTTCGTCCTGAACCCAGCGGATTTCCGATACGACGACTTCGCCCGCCGCGCCTATTTCTAAAGGATATGTCCGGCCTCCGCCGATTACCTGAAATCTCGCGGCGGAAGCGTTCGATGCCCAAATGCGGATGCCGACGTTCTGAGCCTGAATATCAAGCACGCCGTTGCGCTGGAAATAGCGCGTAGTTACGCCTCTGCGGTTAGGCTCGTTGAGAATTTCCCAACGGAACATACAGTACCCTAAAAAATTGATCTGTAAGGTAAACGGATACGCGTTTGGAGTAGATGGAATAACAGTAACGCTGGAAGAAGCCGGTGTTGACATTCTAAACGGAGCTTCCTGCTCGGATGATTCCGAACCTGGTACAAGCGCTAAATCCATCAGATAAAAATGAAGTAATGTTCCCATATCGGGGCTGTTTTTGGAAAAATCAGTTACTGTTATGCGCAATTCCGGGATTCCGTCATTGTTAAGATCAACTGTAACTTCCTGGCTCAGATCCATTATTTCCGTGCCGTTCGGAGTGCGTATTGTTACTGTTTCGCTGAGGTTATAAAGCTCAAGTTTGTACATTTCCGAATCAATGGAAATTAAAACAGAATCGTTTATATACAAACGGCGATACATGGAATTTCCTTCCATTACATATTCAACCGGAGAGTGGGCCGCCGGCGCTGTGACTACAGGATTATTAATTCTGTTGACAATCAATGTGTAAATGCCCCAGCCGCTTAAACCAAGAACAACAATTATTATCAGCAATGGAATTAAAAAACCGGGTATTTTCGGCGGAGTTTTTAAGAGCTGTTCTACCGGGACAGGCTGTTCTTGAATGCGCAGCGATCTGTAAAGAGAGATTACTTTTTGAACATCAAGTTCAAGGTATACGCTGTAATTTCTTAAAAAACCGATTAAGTACGGCTCTCCGGGGAAGATATTGAAATTTTCCGTTTCCAACGCTTCAAGAAAACGAATGGAAATATTTGTTTCGCGGCTTATCTGCTCAAGACTTAAGCCTTTTTCGTTACGTGTATTTTTTAACTTTTCTCCAAGAGATTCCATTAAGTTCTCCCGCGTTATTCGTTATCTCTAAACAGAAAATTATGATACATATTCACCGAAGGCGGCGTATCATATACAAACCGCTGTTCCGGAATTCCCTGATTAATCCTGATATTGGTAAAATCAAAACGAACTTCGGAATCCGCCAATGTCCGCCCTTCCATGCGCCGGATCAATCTTGTTTCTGGATTAATGCTTAATATTATTTCTCTGAAACCTTCGGCGTTTGAACGCCTTGTCAGTCTCAGTTTAATTACTCTTTCTCCGGATCCTTCTAAAGGTTCGGGGTATGGGCTTACAAGAAAAGAAGCGACATAGTTATTTCTTAAAAGAGACAATCCTATTCCCGCAGTTCCTCCCGAAGGTCTTCTGCCCTGAGATATCTGCTGTTTTAGGACAGCTCTCATATCCGGGATATAAATTGTCAGCGCTTCGGTGTTATAAACAATAACCTGTCCGGCTGGCTGTGTAAAGTCGATTCGTAAAAATGACGGCGCTAAATAGCTTAAAGTTCCCGACATGTTGGAATTGCCCGAGCGAATCGTTACATTTGCCTCGAAGTCCCTGATGCCGGCATAATTGCTTGATACCAATTCCATGTGCCTTTGCGCGGTAAGTATCTCTTGCCCGTATAGAGCGGTAAATTGAAACATCAATATAAAAAGCAGTGAAGCCAGTCGTTTTCCCATAGTATACCTCAAATTTAGTTATTACTTATAATTGTAGTAAATATTGAGGTTATTGACAATACCCCTCTGGGGGTGGTAATCTGTGTTAAAGGTCCAGTAGCTCAGGGGATAGAGCGGCCGCCTCCTAAGCGGCAGGTCGGCTGTTCGAGTCAGCCCTGGATCAAGAGGCGGCCGTCGTATAACGGCATTACCCGAGCTTCCCAAGCTCGTGACGCGGGTTCGACTCCCGTCGGCCGCTAAATGGTTGCTGCTACCATTGTTTTCCTTTGCAGGTGCGCTATATCTGGTGTACAGTTATCCACAAGTACGCTATAAAAAACCGGCAGCTGCTACCACAATCATTAGGAGGATTATCAATGGAAAATTGGTACAACCTGGATGTTGAAGCTGTGCTAAAAGAGCAGAAGTCAGATGCTCATAAAGGTTTGACATCGGCTGAAGTTGAAAAAAGGTCAGTCGAATTTGGTCTGAATAAATTTGCCGAGAAAAAGAAGGAAAGTCTTTTATCGCAGATTTTTCGGCATATTAAAGATGTCGCGGTTATTATTCTGCTTATTGCGGCGGCTCTTTCTTTTGTGCTGGAAATCAGGGAACTGACTGAGGGGCATAGCGTCACTTTTATCGAACCGATTGTAATACTTTCTATTGTAATAATGAATTTGATTCTTGCAGTAACTCAGGAACGCGGCGCGGAAAAAGCGCTTGAAGCTTTGGCGGTGCTGAACAGTCCGTCGTGCTATGTTGTCAGGGACGGCAATAAACAGGAGATTGATACAACGCTTGTTGTTCCCGGAGATATTATTGTATTGAAGACGGGCGACCTTGTGCCGGCTGACGCGCGCATTATTAACTGTGAAAGTTTTACGGTTGATGAATCGTCTCTGACCGGCGAAAGCGAGCCTTCCGAAAAGAATGAAAATACATTAATAAAAGAAAACGCTCCTTTAGGTGATCGTGTTAATATGGTTTTTTCAGGTTCTCTTGTTGTTAGCGGTCATGCAACCGCTGTTGTAATTTCGACAGGAATGAATACGCAAATCGGAAAGATTGCCGGGTATCTGAATTATACAAAGAAAAATAAAACGCCTCTTCAATTAAGGCTTGATAAGCTTGGCAAGATGATCAGTACAATCGCGATTATTGCCGCCTTTACAATTTTCCTTATCGGCCTTTTAAACGGGCAGGACACATGGGATCTTATCATGCTGGCTGTAACGCTTGCTGTTGCCGCTGTTCCCGAAACACTCGCGCTCATTGTTACGCTGATGCTTACGCATGGCGTTAAGCAGATGGTCAGAAAAAACGCGCTTATCCGCAAATTGCAGGCAGTTGAAACTTTGGGAAGTACATCTGTTATCTGCTCTGACAAAACCGGAACGTTAACTCAAAACAAAATGACGATTAAAAGGCTTTGGCTTTACGGCGGATCACCCGTCAGTGACGCTGACGCCAATTCGCAGGAACACAATGAATTGATAAAGAGGTTTCTGCTTGCGAGTAACGTAACTGTAGAGAAAGACGAACATGGCAATGAAAAAATAATCGGCGATCCGACAGAATCGGCGATTATGCGGCTGTCAATCCAAAAAGGACTTAAGCGCGAAGAATTAAATTCTGAGTATGAAAAAGCCGCGGAAATTCCGTTCTCTT
>JGI24695J34938_10002643_pt1 | contig 13370 bp, 8 predicted proteins | sample TergutCo191P3_FD_34938 | JGI IMG/M metagenome (IMG submission 34938) | reverse complement strand
CCCTGCCGCCGTTTAGTTTCAAGCCGCTTTTCTCTGGCTGCCTTACTTGGCTTTGTTGGTTTACGTTTCTTTGGGAGCCGTGCGGCGGCAACGATTAGTGATTCAAGACGGAAGTATGTTCTTTCTAGGTTTATTCTCTGGGAACGCTCTTCATCAGAGGTGACAACGATTTCGCCGTCTGTTGTTATTCTGTTTGCAAGGAGCGTTTTTATCCGTTCAAGCTCCATTTCGGTCAATCCGTTTAATTCGCTCAAGCGCAGCCTTAAAGTCACCTTGGTGTTTACCTTGTTTACGTTTTGGCCGCCGGGTCCGCCGGAGCGGGAAAAGGCGGCTTCGGCGTATGAGCGAATGGATTGGTGAAGCAGGTTGATGTTCAATTATTAACCTTGTTTTTTTACCATCACAAGGCGCCATAACTTTTTTAACAGCCCAATCTTGCCGAATAAGAGCCAGAACAAGAATGCCATTAACAGTAATAGAGGGATGCCGTAAATTACTAAGCCAATCAGGAAAACTGCCGCGGAGGAAAGGAAGCCTCCAAAGCCGCTAAACATCAGTTTTATCCGCTCTCCAAATGTCATATCTTGATTTTGAGGCGAGGATACAGGTCCTGATAAATTAAGCGAGATTGTTGCATAATCCACTCTATTTGAAAGATCACGAAGCTGCGTACCTGTGAATTCAATATCGTACTGTAGTTCGGCGATTCGCGCTTCCACGGCGAGAATGTCTTCCATGTTGGCCGCTCTTCTTAGATATGTTTGAAATGTTTGTAAAAGTTCTTTTTTTGACTCCAGTCTTCCTTCCAGATCATAATACCGGATAGTTACGTCCTCTGTGTTTTCATACCGGTTTATAAGCCTTCCCATACCATTCATTTCGGCAAGAAAAACGTCATAGTAACGAGATGGAATACGAAGCGAATAATAGCGGTAATTTTCACCGCTATTTACCGATGCCGAATAGCCGTTGAATTTTTCCAGCAGCGCCGTGATTTTCGATTCTGCGGCTTCAAGGTTTTCTACTCTGATTGAGATGTCCGCGGTTTTTACCAGTTTGCGTTCTAAATCATTTATATTGACAGAATCTGACACAGAAGGATCAAACTGATCATTTGACAGTTTCGATCTGTATGATGAACCGGATTCGCCATAGGACATGCTTTCGCCATCGCTCATTACATTCGTGTAAACCGAATCCGCAGACATCGCAATTTCTTCCGTCATTGGCCGGCTGCAGCCAACTCCTAATAAAAACACCGCTAACACAGCAAGAATAATTGCTTTCATTTTCATTTTGATCTCCTTATAAGGTGACACTCACTTTAAAATATACTATAATGTAACATCGGTAAAGGAGCTTCCATGAAAAGATTTCCAATTACACTCGCCAAACTGGAAAATAGCGGGAAATCATGGGCAAAGAACAGAAAAACCCTCATGGAGTTTCATATTAACAACAATGTCCGAATGGAATATGAATTAAAGGACAGCCTTTTTTCATTGACCGGAAATGTTGTTCTTGCCGACCTTAAACAGTGCCGCGAACTCGCTGCAAAATTAAATCAAAAGCAGGATCCTGCTCACCCTGAGCGTTTTATAAAAGCCGGTCATCTTTACGCGATGGGTTTAATTGATGAAATACTCCACTATGTTGTATCCCTTTACCGCGAAGAGGTTCAGGGTGATGTTTTTGAAACTGCTCTCGACAGGATGGATTCTAACCTCGGCGAAAAGCAGACTGGCAGCCTTTTAAAATCATTCAATAACCAGTTCCCGCCGCGGCCTGTGTATAAAAAAGAAAAGACAGTTGATCAATATTTAAAGAGCAAAGAAGACGGCGAAAGCTGCCGCGCTCTTTCCATCGAAGAAACTATGCTTCTTTCCATTGCGAATCTAAATCCTGCTTTTAGTCCTTTCAAGTTTATGTTTGATGACGCCATCCTTTCCAAAACTACGGTTTATTCTAACGCGATTGAGGAGCTAAAAGCTCATTTTAAAGATTTGCCTCCCTTTGGTCCTGACGGCATGAATCTTTGGGACTTCCTTCGTTCTCCTGCGATCGCTTTCCCTAATTCGCTTTTTGATCAGCTTGAGTATATGCGCCGCCATTGGGGACTACTCATTTCAAAATTCATGGCGCGTCTTCTTATGGGTCTTGACGTAATGAGCGAAGAAGACAAACCTTCCTTTTTCGGTCCGGGTCCAAGCGAAGTTTTAACGTTCGCGGGTCTTGATGAATATGAACGCTTCAGTCCCGATCAGGACTGGATGCCGAAAACTGTGTTGATAGCGAAAAGCACTCTTGTCTGGTTATTTCAAATGTCGCAAAAATACGACAGGGAAATTAACCGTCTTGATCAAGTTCCCGATGAAGAGCTTGATGAACTTTCGCGCAGGGGCTTTACTGGGCTTTGGCTGATAGGCGTTTGGGAGAGAAGTCAGGCAAGCAAGACAATTAAACAATGGACAGGCAATCCTGAAGCAGCCGCGTCCGCTTACAGTCTGCACGACTATGACATCGCAGGAGAGCTTGGCGGCTGGGGCGCTCTTTGCAACTTGCGCGAACGCTGCATGCATCGCGGGATTCGTCTCGGCTCCGACATGGTTCCTAATCACACAGGCATCGACAGTAAATGGATGATTGAACACCCCGACAGATTCCTTCAATTACCCTATCCGCCGTTCCCTACTTATAATTACAATTGCGGCAATCTTTCCGGGCGTGATGATATTACAGTTCAAATTGAAGAGCATTATTTTTCGCGAAGCGACGCCGCTGTCGTTTTTAAAAGAATCGATAACCGCACAGGTGAAACGCGTTACATCTATCACGGAAATGACGGTACTTCAATGCCGTGGAATGATACCGCTCAGATTGACTTTTTAAACGGTGAAGCGCGTGAAGCAGTTATTCGTACAATTATCGGTGTGTGCCAGCAGTTCTCGATTGTGCGCTTCGACGCGGCAATGACGCTTGCGAAGCGTCACATTCAGCGGCTTTGGTTTCCGCCGCCGGGATCTGGCGGAGCAATCGCAAGCCGCGCTGAACATTCAATCACAACGGAAGAGTTTAACCGCTGCATCCCGAATGAGTTCTGGCGCGAAGTTGTAGACCGCTGCGCTACAGAAGCGCCCAACACCTTGCTGCTCGCCGAGGCATTCTGGATGATGGAAGGCTACTTTGTCCGCACGCTTGGAATGCACCGCGTATACAACTCGGCGTTTATGAACATGCTAAAGAACGAAGAGAATCAAAAGTACCGCGCGACTATAAAAAACACTATGGAGTTTGATCCTGAAATTTTAAAACGCTTCGTTAATTTTATGAATAACCCTGACGAAGAAACTGCCGTCGCGCAATTCGGCAAAGGCGATAAATACTTCGGCATCTGTACATTGCTTGTAACGATGCCGGGGCTTCCCATGTTCGGGCACGGTCAAATCGAAGGTTTTGAAGAAAAATACGGAATGGAATACCGTCGTTCCTACCGCGATGAAGTCCCGGACGGCTATCTTGTAGGCCGTCATGAATATGAAATTTTCCCGCTTATGAAACGGCGCGCGCTTTTCTCGGGCAGCGCTCAATTCAGGCTTTATGACCTTTACTGCGAAGGCGGTTCTGTAAACGAAAATGTTTTTGCTTATTCTAACCGCGAATGGATTAACGGGCGTGATGAAAAAGCGCTCATTTTCTACAATAACTCATACTATGAAACCTCGGGCTGGGTTAAAGCAAGTGATCCGCCGATTCCTTGCGAAGGCGGAACACGCAGAGACAGCTTAAGCGAGGCGCTCGCAATTCACGGCGACAGCAACTACTTTACGCTGCTTCGCGAACAGAAATCGAATCTTTGGTTTATCCGTTCCTCAAAAGCAATCAGCGAGAACGGTTTTTTTGTCGGTCTTAAAGGATACGAAACTCAAGTATACCTTGATTTGTATGAAGTTGAGGATAATGTTAAGGGCAGGTGGGCAAGATTACACAACGACTTGAACGGAAGCGGAGTACCTGATCCATATGCCGCGATAAAAGATATTTTCCTCGGCGACCTTTACTACCGCTTTACGGAACTTTTAAAAGAAGACTTTATCATCGACTTGAATAATTCGATTTATAAAAAGTCATTTGTCGACTCGTTTAAAAAGCCTGTCGAGGAATATATAAAAACAGCAATGCATTTTATCACAGGCGCGAACGGATCATGGGACCCATGGACGGCTCCGCCTTCTCCCGCATTGAAAAAAGCAAATGGTCATGGTAAAAGCAGTCAAACCTCAAGCAAAGAAAACACGCAGAGAGTATTCACCGCGATTAGCGTTGACGCAATCTGGGATGAGTTTGAAACTTTCATTAACAGGCTTACAAAAATCCTTGACGTGCTTAATAAATCAAAAAGTAAAACCGGAAGTCAAATGCCGTTATTAACACGGATTAATAAATGCATGTCAGAAAGATCCATGCTTCACGCTGTCGTTCTCAGTTACGGTCTTGTGTCTCTGCTTCGTTCGGTAATCGGCAAGGAAGGAACAGGTCCTGACGCCGCGTCTCTTGCGTTTGATCACTGGGACTTAGGCAGAAAGCTTAGGCAGATTTATATTTATTTCGGAGCTTCGGAAGCGGAAGCCTGGCGCATAACAGATATTTTAAGAGCGATTTTGTGCCGTACAAAAGTACAACATGAATGGGAAGTGATGGGAAAAGACGAAGCGAAATTCTCCGCGTCAGAATTCGCCGCTCTCGTTATAGAAGAAAATTACCTTAATGAAGATTTCAGGCGTATACTGGGAATCAATTTCTTTAACGATGTTTCATGGTTTAATAAGGAAGGGTTTGAGGACGCGCTGTTCTATTCATCAATATTCTTTATGGTGGAAGGTTCTGTACAAATGCCTGTCGAAGATCGCATAAATAAAATTGCAAGCATTTACGATGTGATGACAAAAGCTGAAGCCAAAGCAGGATTCAAATTTAACGCGCTGATAGATCTCTTAACTGAAAAACCCAAGGCAGCGAAGAAAAAGGCTGACACAAAGAAAGTAACAGCGGAAGCAAAACCAAAATCAACCGCCGGAAAATCTGCTTCAAAAACGTCTAAGTCAAAAACGAAAACAACAGTTAAAAAGACAACGGAAAAGAAAAAAGCCGCTCCTAAAACAAAAACTGCGCCTAAAGCAAAAACCGCTCACAAGAAAACAGTCACTAAAAAAACTCAAACCAAAGCGCCTGTGAAAAAATCCGGCGTGAAAAAGAGCGCACCTAAAAAGCAGACGGCAGTAAAAACGGTTAAAAAACCGGCAGCTAAAACAAAGACATCAACTGTGAAGAAGCCCGTTAAAAAAACTGCGGTAAAACCCAAAAAGAAAAAATAAGTTTTATTAATTTATCAAAACAAAAAAAAGACCGCCTTAAGAGCGGTCTTTTAATTTAAACTTGTTGGTTTAGAATTTTATGCCAACACCGATTGTTGGTTTTACATTCCAGTGAATGTAAAAAGCGTCTGTACAATTTTCTTCATAATAGTCCGTTCCGTCAGCGCCTTTCATTGTGTGCATGCGGAAGAAGTCAATGGCTACGTTAGTGCGGCTGAAAATGTAAAGGTCTTTATTAAAGTGGAATTGAACGCCAAGGTATAAACCTGCGCCTAACTGAAATTCGTCTCTGTTAACCCATTGACCCTGTGAAGGACCAATTACCGGAACCCACAAATCATCATTGAAATAATACATATGGAAACCAATCGCTAAAGGAATCCTTAATATGTTGTTGTTAAAGAGATAGAATACAGGTCCAAAAAAGAGGTTAAAACCGGACATTGAGATATAATCAGATGTTTCTGTGGAGATTCCATTTAATTTCGCGGCATAGAAAAAGTCAAAATCAAGAGCAATACCAAATACTCTGTTAAAATTCATATTCATCGCAAAACCAATAGCAGTGTTTGCTGACGCGAATCTGTCTTCCTGACCGTAAGGAGTAGCAACGCCTGGATATGAATCATTGTGCATTCCTGTTGTCCAGTGGACGGGGAAACCGATTGTAATTTCCAAATTGAAGAATTCTGTCTTTGGCGGTTCAGGCTGAGCCGGTTGTTCTGCCTGCTGTGTTTCTTCCTGAGCAAATGCAAAGCCTGCTGCAAGAATAAAAACGATTAATAAGATACTTAGTTTTTTCATCATTTTCTCCTTTGATTTAGTGAACATTTTGTTCCTTTTAAAATTATACCTATGGAGTATCCGACCTGTCAAGTAAGTTTATTTTAACTAATATTAGTTTATTTAGAAGGATTGTTTAAAATCAGACATCACCAAGCTCAGAAAGCGGGATGGGTTTGGGACTGTCATTCTGCCCTTCAATTTTTGCAAGTTCTTCAAGCAGCTCTTTTCCGCGGCGGGAGAGTTTTTCCGGGATTTGAACCATCAGTTTGATGTAAAGATTGCCTCTTTGGCTTCCCCATGGGACGCCTTCATCGCGGATACGGAGCATTTTTCCGGTTTGGATGCCGGGCGGAATTTTTACTTTAATCGTTTTATTGTCTAAGGTTGATACGTGGATTTCTCCGCCAAGTGATGCCTGACTGATCGATATGGGGACTGCGCAGTAAAGATCGGAACTTTGTCGTTCAAAGTACTCATGCGGTTTTACCCTGATAAATACGTATAGATCGCCTGCCGGTCCTCCGTTTGGACCTGCGTCCCCCTGCCTGGGAATTGCGACACGCTTTCCATTTTCTACGCCTGCGGGAATTGTGACCATGATTTTTTGACGTTTTTTCTGCGTACCGGAGCCGCCGCATTCTTTACACGGTTTTTCAACAATAGACCCTTCTCCATGACAGTTATGGCAGGTTGTCGCTACAGAGAAAAATCCCTGACTGTGTCTTACCTGCCCTGAACCGCGGCAGACAGGACATGTTTTTTTGCCTGACCCGTCCGCAGTGCCTGAGCCTTTGCAGGTTGTACAGGATTCGTTATGTGAATATTGAATTTCTACTTTGGTGCCGAAGACAGCGTCTTTAAAAGGTATTTCGATATCGTAACGAAGATTGGCTCCCTGCCTTACGCCGCCTGCTCCCGCGCCTCTTGTTCTTCCAAAACCGCCTCCGAAGAAATTTTCAAAAATGCTTCCGAAGCCGCCTTCGCCGAAAATATCTTCAAAGCCCCGGAAATTGCTCCAGTCGTGGCCGCCGCCCATGCCTTCAACTCCGGCATGACCGAATTGATCATAAGCGGCTTTTTTCTGATCATCGGCGAGTACTTCGTAGGCTTCGGTTGCCTCTTTAAATTTTTCCTCAGCCATTTTATCGCCGGGATTTTTATCAGGGTGATATTGAATGGCAAGTTTACGATACGCCTTTTTTATCTCATCTTTCGCGGCGTTTTTTTGTATGCCCAGTACTTCGTAGTAGTCTCTTTTATTTGCCATTTTTCTCTCTTTTACACCTGCAGCGGCGGTTTAATTCCGTTTACTCACTTTTTATCGTCGTCTACAACTTCGTAGTCAGCGTCTTCGGCGCTCTTTGTGTTGTTATTTCCGCCTGACTGCTGTCCTGTACCGCTGCCCATTGGGTTACCGTTAGCGTCAAAACCGCCAAAGCCTCCCATGTCAGGACCTGCGCCGCCGGGCTGTTGTCCCTGCGCGCCTTGCTGTTTGTAGATTTCCTCAGCGATTTTATAAGACACTTGTTTTAACGCTTCAGTCTTGTCTTTAATGGATTGAATATCGCCGCCTTCCAAAGCTCTTCGCAGTTCCGCGATCGCTTCTTCGCTCTTGGATTTATCTTCCGCGTTTACTTTATCGCCAAGGTCTTTAATGTTTTTCTCTGTGCTGTAAATCATCGAGTCCGCTTCGTTTCGCACTTCGGCTTTTTCGCGTTCCTTTTTATCTTCCTCAGCGTGGAGTTCCGCTTCTTTTACCATGCGGTCGATGTCGTTGTCGCTTAAGCCGCTTGAACTCTCAATGCGGATTTTTTGTTCTTTACCGGTTCCAAGGTCTTTCGCGCTGACATGAACAATGCCGTTCGCGTCAATGTCGAAAGTAACTTCAACCTGCGGAATGCCGCGCGGAGCCGGAGGTATGCCAACAAGATCGAAACGGCCAAGGGTGCGGTTCTGCACTGACATTTCTCTTTCACCTTGAAGGACGTGAATGGAGACGGCTGTCTGTCCGTCCGCCGCAGTCGAGAAGATTTGGCTCTTGCGTGTTGGAATTGTTGTGTTGCGTGTAATGAGCTTTGTCATAACGCCGCCGAGAGTTTCAATGCCGAGGGAGAGCGGAGTGACGTCAAGGAGGAGTACATCTTTAACGTCTCCGCCGAGAATACCGCCCTGAATGGCGGCGCCGACTGCGACTGCTTCATCGGGGTTTACGCCTTTGTTAGGTTCTTTTTTAAACAGGTCTTTTACAATCTGCTGAACAGCCGGGATTCTCGTTGATCCGCCGACAAGGATTACTTCGTCGATTTGTTCGGCTGAAAGACCCGCGTCGGAAAGCGCTTTTTTGCAGGGGTCTTTGGAACGCTCAAGAAGATCTTCCACCATCTGTTCAAATTTCGCGCGTGTTAAAGATTTTTGAAGATGCTTGGGACCGCTCTGGTCGGCGGTAATAAACGGAAGATTTATTTCACAGGTTTGCATCGAGGAAAGCTCGATTTTCGCTTTTTCTGCGGCTTCGCGCAGACGCTGAAGCGCCATGCGATCCTGTCCAAGGTCGATGCCTGAATCTTTCTTAAACTCCGCGATGAGCCATTCCATAATGCGGCGGTCAAAATCGTCGCCGCCGAGGTGCGTGTCGCCGTTTGTCGCTTTTACTTCAAAAACGCCGTCACCGAGTTCCAGAATTGATACGTCGAAAGTTCCGCCGCCTAAATCATAGACGGCGATTATTTTATCTTTCTTTGAATCTTTGTTAAAACCAAACGCGAGAGAGGCGGCGGTCGGTTCATTTATAATGCGCTTTACTTCAAGGCCGGCGATTTTTCCGGCGTCTTTTGTCGCCTGTCTTTGAGCGTCGTTAAAATACGCAGGGACTGTTATGACGGCTTCTGTTACAGTTTCGCCGAGATAGTCTTCCGCTGTTTTTTTCATTTTTTGAAGGACGAATGCTGAGATTTCCTGCGGAGAATATTTCTTGCCGTCAATATCTACGCGCACATCGTCGCCCTGTTCGGAAATGTGGTACGGAACAAGTTTCATTTCGTTTGAAACTTCTGAATAGCGCCGTCCCATAAAACGTTTAATCGAGTAAACGGTATTTTCGGGATTTGTGATCATTTGATTTTTGGCTGTCGCTCCGACAATCCGCTCACCCTTGTTTGTAAAACCAACTATAGACGGGGTTGTGCGTCCGCCTTCTGAACTTTGAATGACTATGGGTTCTCCGCCTTCAAGAACGCTTACGCATGAGTTTGTTGTCCCCAAGTCAATACCAATAATTTTACCCATATTAATCTCTCCTTACTATTAAATAAATTTTTATTCCGGCATTAATACTTTTACTTTTGCCGCTCTTATTACTCTTTCCTTTAGCATATAACCTTTTACTAAATCTTCCTGTACTACAGCTTCCGTCACTTCACTTGATTTTTCCATAAATAAAGCTTCGTGAATATTGGGATCGAAGGGCTCTCCCGCCGCGTTAAACCGTTTTAGCCCCCACTTCGCTTCCAACTGACCCGCAAAGCGTTTTTCTATCATTTTAATACCATCCAAAAAGACGGCGTAATCTGTTGAATTCTCTCCGGCTTGAATCGCTCTTTCAAAATCGTCGATTATCGGAATAATATCCAAAAGAAGACTTTGGTTTGCGTATTCTATCGCGTTTTGTTTTTCCTGATTCATCCGCTTGCGGAAATTTTCGAACTCGGCGGCTTTTCTAAGATATTGATCGTGAGTTTCCGCCAGCTTGGCTTCTAACGCGGCAATTTTATCTTCCGGGGCAGAGGACGCTTCCGCCGTTTTTGCCGTGTCCGTTTCTTTAGATGCGTTCGCCGATTCGTTTTCTTTCTGGCCGCAGAACTCTCCCTCAAGCTGAGTATCTTGAGGCGTTTCCGAGCCATCCTTTTCAATCTGAGTTTCTTGATCTGACATTACTGCTTTCCAATTTTCATTTAGACATACTTATGGGAATATCCCAGTCTAATATAAAAAATACAAAAAATCTCCATTTGGGTCAAGGAAATTCGGCAAAAAATTGTATTATTTCTTGATTCCAATCTTTGATAATAACTTTTTCCAGCTTCTTTTTGTTCTTTTTGAAAGTATTTTACGATTTATATTCCACCATCTTTTTGTCATTAAAAGTTCCAATATAGGAGTGATACGATAGCCGTAATCTTCTACATAGTCCTTTATCGCCGTTTGGTAAAAAGCTATTAATTTTTTTGTTAATTCTTCGATAGACCAGGAACGCGCATGAAGCATGGCTTCCTTTACTTTAGCCTGATAAAGTTCCTTGTCTCCAAGGAGATCAAGAACCCTTGCGGTAAATTCTTCACTGTCATTCTTTACCATGAAGCCGCCGTTATCTCCGCCCATGACTGTAAGGGTTCCAAGTACGCCTATAGCTACCACAGGAGTACCTGATAACATTGATTCCAGTGTGACAAGTCCTTGGGTGTCGGTCAGAGAAGGGAAGGTAAATATTTCCGCGATTGAATAAACAAGAGCCAAATCTTTTCTGTCAAAATATCCTGTAAAGACACAATTATCATCCAGACCGGCTTTTTTCGCTTCTTCTTTGTAGTAATCCTGATCAGGACCGTTTCCCGCGATTACCAGAATTACATCGGGATGTTTTTTTAAAATTTCCGGAAGTATATTTAAAAGGAAACCGAGATTTTTTTCTTTCGCTACCCTGCCTGCGAAGAGAAGAATTCTTTTTCCTTTTGATACCGGAAAACGCTCATCAAATTTTTTTCTGTATTCTTCGCTTTTTTCTGTGTTTGGCTCAAAAAGTTCAAGTTCGATTCCTGTAGGAATTCTTTCTGTTAAAGAGTTCAATTTGAATTTGTGTACAACTTCGTCAATCTGCGGTGTCGGAACAATTACGCGGTACGAACGCTTTAAGACATTTTTTTGTATTTTGCGGATAAACAGTTTAACAAACCAAACAGGAAGGAAAGGAAAATAGTTAGGCGCATAATCTTCCCACATTGTATGAAAGGTGTAAACAACAGGCAGATTATGAGACCTTGCGTAGAAGAAACCAAATTCCGCGATTATCATTTCTGTATTTATATGGACAATATCGGGATTAAACGAGTCTACCTGCTTTAACGCCCAGCTTCTTTTATTTAATTTTGCGATTCGATCTTCCTTTGATATAAACGCGGGGAAGGAAGGAACTTTTACCAGTTTAAATAAAACTTCGGCTTCAGATTCTTTTTGAAGGGAAATGGCGTTGTTTTGACTTTGCGGATATTGTGAACAAACAATTAATACTTCGTGTCCTTCTTTAACAAGAGCGCGGGAAAATGAATCTACTGATACAGTCACGCCGTTTACTCTCGGCCAGTATGCGTCTGTAAACATCGCGATTTTCATTAGTTTTCCCTGTCTCCTATTCAGGCATACATGTCATGTTTTTTCCGTTCTTCTTTGCTTTATAAAGCAATTTATCAACCTCGGAAATAAAATCGGCCATATTTATTTTGCCGTCTGGGATAATCGAATTCGCGCCGATGCTGACGGTTACCGAAGTATCCGTTCCGTCGAAACAGGGTACTCTAATACCCATAATATTTCGGCGTATTTGCTCTGCTACATTGAATGTGCCGTTTAAATCGGTATCAGGAAGCAAGCCAAAAAATTCTTCACCGCCCCATCTTGCGATTAGATCTGATGCTCTGTTCATTGTTTTTTGAAGACTGTCGGAAATATACTGTAATAAATTGTCGCCTTCAGGATGACCGTACGTATCGTTATATATTTTAAAATTATCGATATCAATTATTAAAAGCCCAAGAGGTTTTTTTTCTCTGAAAGCTCTTCCCCATTCCGCTTCCATGCGGTCATCAAAACCGCGTCTGTTCGGCAAGCCGGTAAGCGCATCCATCATGCAGAGTTTTTCGATGGTACGGATATAATCCGCTGTCCTTAGATGTATCTTAATTCTTTCCCGGACGATTGTTTTATTAAACGGTTTTGTGATGTAATCTACTGCGCCGAGAGCAAGTCCTTTTTCTTCATCAGCGACATTGTTAAGTCCTGTTAAAAAAATAATAGGAATATTCATTGTCGCAGTGTTATCTTTTAATTTGAGAAGAACTTCAAACCCGCTCATTTCCGGCATTATAATATCGAGCAGAATAATATCAGGCAGCTGTTCTTTTGCAATTTCAATAGCGGCAACGGCATCTGTTGATACAATGATCTCATATTGAGGTTTGAGAAATTGCACCAGCGCCATGATGTTCATTCTCTCGTCGTCAACTACAAGAACTTTTTTGTTATCCATTTTCATTCTCCAGCTTTTTTATTTTAGCAGAACAATCAATATTTGTCACTGAAAAAGCGGGTGATTTTCCGCACTTGACCGCATAAAAAATATTTGATAGTTTTAAATTACTTGCGAGGTATTTATGTCAGTTGATATTAAAAATATTGTTAAAAACTTGCATCCGCTTGAAGTACGAATACTCCTTAATTATAAAAAAGGAGACGAGCTTACAATAGAAAAAGTTGAGCAGGATCTTGGCTTCAAACCGGGGAATGGAAATCAGGCGCTTTCCTGGCTTTTCGGCAAAGGACTTGTAAGTGAAATCCGAAGAGACATGGCTGTTTATTATGAACTGACCGATTTAGGAAAAGTATGGAACGAAAAAGGAAGTCCCGAAGAGCGTATTATCGAACTTGTAAAAAAACAATCAGGAACTCTTAAGTTACCTGACATCGCGAAAGCTCTGAACATAGAAAATAAAGATATAGGAAGCGCGTTTGGAAGTTTATCAAAAGCGGGTCTTCTTGCGATGGACGCAGATAAAAATGTAGAAGTGTCAAAAGAGCCTTCCCCTGATCATTTTGCGGTTCTTCGCGGGCTGCTTAAAAAAGGCTTTGAATCCGCAGCAAGTAACAGCGCAATTCCTGAAACGGCATTAAACCCCGCGGAAAAAGCGGCAATGTCAAACATTGCAAAAAAACGCGGCGCCGCGGACGCGCCGTTCCGTCAGATTGACAGAGAAACAGTCTTTTTTGGTTTCGCCGAAGCGGAAGACGGTTCAATTCCCGCTTCTGAGGCGGCTCAGGCGCTCAAAGCTGCGGGGATTACAGGAGATGAGGCAGGCTCTCTTACTCAGGCAATGCTTGAAGACGGCAGTTGGAGAGGAAAAACATTCCGCTCTTACAATGTAAAAACGCCGCCCGTGCGCCTTA
>JGI24695J34938_10002642_pt1 | contig 13376 bp, 7 predicted proteins | sample TergutCo191P3_FD_34938 | JGI IMG/M metagenome (IMG submission 34938) | reverse complement strand
TTTTAGAATCCACAGTAATCCAGCCGGGTCCTTCCAGTTCATGCGGAAACGCCCAGCGCGTTACCTGTTCATTGTCATTGATGTTTTTCAATGTAATCGGAGGAGGATTAGTCTCTTCATTGTATATCATGAATAAAAGATCGCCGTAGGGGTTGTAGCGTACAATTTTTCCGCCGTTTCCGTCTGAAATATAGAACGTGCCGTCCCGCATTGTAAAACCGGTTTTTCTTATGCCTCTATTGCCGTCCAGTCTGTAAAGAGCAATTTGATCTTCCATGGGACCGATGTCGAGCGTGAAAAGGTCTTCTCTTTCGACAGAGCCGTAATCGCTTTTTTTGCATGAAAAGACAAGAAGAGTTAAAACAGCAAGAAGAGTAAATGCCGTGTAGAAACCGCTTTTTTTCATGTAATAACAAAATATGGTATATTTTCAGCGGTTGTGTCAATAGTCTGTTTTAAAGCAAACAGGTCTTGGCAGTATCCGTTAAAATCACATATACTGTTTATATATGAGAAAGGCAGACGCAAATAAATTTTTATTTCGCTTCTTACTCTTTTTTTCCGGTTTGTTTTTAACCTGCGTTTTTTCAGGCTGCGTATCCAACGCGGCTTCCGCCGAAGAATATTATTCCATCGGCATGGCTTATTATGATCTCGGTAAATACGATGAAGCTGAAAAGTGGCTGAACCGCGCAAGACAGTCGGATAGAACCATGTCCGCGTCCACTTATACGCTTGGGCGTCTTGCCTATGAAAGGCAGAATTATGAAGAAGCCGCAAAATATTTTGAAAGCATTTTAAAAATTGATCCTAACAACACGCTTGCCCTGAAGGCAGCCGCTTATTCGCGCATAATGACAGGAGAACTGGATAAAGCCGAAAAACACTATTCAAAACTTTTTGAGCTTGTTCCCGAAAGCGCGGACGACGGATATAATCACGCGCTTGTTTTATACGCAATGGAAAAATACTCAGCTTCTTTGGAAGTTCTTGAAAAATATCCAATCGCTCTTCAGGAAGGAAAAGACGTAATGCTCCTTTACGCGAGAAATCAAGCTGCGTTAAATGACATAAAAGCAATTGATAGTTACGCGTCTTTTCTTGCGTCTCACTCTGATCCAAAAGCCAGATATGAATACGCTAAAATTCTTGAAAAACATGATCTGTACGCGAGAGCTCTTGAAGAATATAAAAAAGCCCTGACAGAAACTTCATCCAGCACAACAACAGATTTAAAAAAGAGCGACGTTCGCTTTTCATTGGCAAGAGTTCTTTTAATAGCGGACAGCTCTAGCAGCGAAGGAATTACAGAACTTAGAGGTTCTGTCGCGGACGGTTTTGACGATATTGCAGCCGTTGAAGATTTATTAAATAAAGTGAGCGCTTCAAACAGAGACGCCGTACGCTCTATTATAACTGAGTTAAAAACTAAATCAGAAGATAACCCTTAAAGTCGTTCCAATTTTCGCGTCGATGGTGAATATCTCTGTATATGTATCTTCGCTCAATCGAAATTTAAAAAACGCGGTAAAATTAAGCCTTCCCAGAATTCTTACTATTCCTTCATGTCCTGCCGTAACGCTCCAGCGAAGATTATCGCTTTGCCTGTCAAATGTTATTTCAAGGCTTTCTTTTCTAAGCTGTTCAAATTCCGCGCGGAACACGGATGATAAATTATTCCATGAACTTTGTTTGCTTAAAGAAGACGTTATCCATTTATAAAAATTTCCTATAATACTGTTTTCATTCGGAGCTTCCCAGAAAGCTGTAAAACTTTCAAGCCAGTATTTGCCTGTGTTTCCGGCGTAATTTCCAGACACGTTACCCGCAGAACGTATTGTAAAAGTATTTTTTAAATTTAATACTCCGCTTGAAAAACCCCTGAATCCTGCGCTTAAAATTGAACTTATTCTCCATGAAGGATCTTCATTTTTTGGAAATATAAAAATTGATTCTATTACATGAGAAAATTCATCGCTTTGATAAAATTTAAAAACAGGAGTATGCCCCATCGCGCCGAACGTATTAATCGCGGAAAAACCTAAACTGCCTGCGACATTTAAAGAATCAGACGCTGTTTCAAGTTTTTGCTCCAGTTTTCTTTCTATCCTGAAAGTTATTCTTGTTGGAATTACAAAAGCCGACAAATTATAAATGCTTGGAAAATTTAACCGTAAACTCGCGTGATCTGTGAATAATGTATAGTGCGCGAAATCCGCCGAAGGAGAATTAAAAAGTGATTTTTCCATTGCATTGACCGTATCATCCGAGAAAAGCGAATAAAACGGAAGGACGCCCCATAAATAAATTGAATCCTGTAAATTTTCAAGGAATTTTCTTCCGTCGTAAGATGCGTCATTTCCGTAAAAATTTATATCTCTTGTGAATTTTCGTCCAATTCTGAAATTGATATTTGTTCTGTCAAAAGCAATTGGAATATCCAGAAAACCTGAACTCTCTGATCTTGTCAATTCATTTATTTTTGTTGTATTTGTATTTCCTTCCAGAGTAATAATAGCGCCGACAGGTTTTGTTCTTTGCGTTATAATTATTCTTGAAAGCATTTTTCTTGAATCCGCTCCGATTCCTGAATCAGGAACAAGCGAAGAAAATGAATTCACCCACAATTCTCCGTAATTTTCATTCTCATTGAAATTTTCTTTACTGATCCATAGAGCGTCTGTATTTACGGATATTGACGGAATAAATATATTTTTCGGTCTATAACCCAATCCAACATTCCATTTTTGATTGAGCCTTGATAAATCATAAAGAGCGTCGGCTGAAAACCTTGCGTGAAAATCCGAAGCATAGCCTAGAATTACATTGTGGCGCATCGTATTTGATTTAGGAGACGCGGCGAATGATTCGCTTGCGTGAAACGCGCTTATTGATCTTGAAATTGAATGATCCGCGCTCCAGTTAAAATCATTCTGAGAAGATGTAAATGAAAAATTTCCGCTTATATCAGCGCCTAAAACTGAAATACCCATTGAAGTACGGCTTGCAAGGCTTCCCGCGAGATCTGAATTTAATAATTCTGTTCCCGATCGCGCTTCTGATTCCAGAGCGGAATAAAAACTAAAATCAGACAGCACCGGAATATTCGCGGCAGAGACAATCGTTCCTTCTCTTGAATAGAGAAAATCCGTTCCGGCGTTCATTCTGTAAACAAGACATGAATCTTCCAGAATTATTTCATCAATGTACAAAACTCCTTCGGGAAGGGACGCTTGTGAACTTTCACTCTCAATTATTACAGCTATATAATTTGTTTTTCCAAAATTGTCATTTGACGCAGGCTGCGATCTGTAATTATAAGAAGAACCCTGCGCGCTGATACCGTCAACAGTAACGCCTGTATTATTTCCCTGATAGCGTATTGTTACTTTTTTCCATGTATCAAAACTTAATGCCGAAAGCGGTACGACAGCTTCCAGTTCCGCTTTGTTAACTGATTCAGGTCCTGACGCAATTATAAAACGCAGATTTCCATTTTTGTTTTCAGGAGACGGTCCTCTTGCAAAGAAAGACAGTTCATTGTAATCAGAAAGCGGAATTTTAGAGAGCCTTCCGTCCGCTCCAGCGGATACTCCTTGCGCTAATTCCTTCCATTCAATTTCAAGAATTCTCTGAGACGCAGAACCGGCGTGAAGCCTGTTCATTAAATTTTTATAAGATGACTCCAGAGTATTAACGCCTGTATCTCTTGTTTCAGATACCCTGACTGAATCATCTGCTGCTGCGCTTACGCTTGCGCTGTCATAAGTAACCGGCCTAAAGAGAGATCCTCTTACAATAGGCGGTGCAAGCAATACTCGTCCTGTTACAGACGAGTTTCCTTCATAAACGGCAATAATTCTAAAATGACTTGAGTCTCCCAATTTTTGCCTGTCGCTTTCATTTAAATTAAATTTGGCGATATGAGGAGTTTCATCAAAGATAAATCCTTCAGGATAACCGCGCACAAAAGGAAAAATTTCTTCTTCCCAAACAAGCGCGCCGCTTTCAACGAACGCGTTATCTTTTCCCGAAAGCGATCCTATTTGAATTATCAGTTTAAATTGATTTGGATCAGTATCTCCTGAAAAACCGTAAAGCCTGAACGGGATTTCTATTTCTGATGCTCTTGAAAGTATTTCAGATGAGTATTCAAGCGGAAATTGAAATCCCGTCCACTTTTCGCTTGAGTCAAGTGTAAACTCTCCCGCCAATATTTGAACGTCGCCCATAAACGGATCTTTTGCAGGATACGGTCTTTGAATTCCTGAAATAACAGTGTTTGCGTTCCAGTCAATCGGCATCAACGTCGATCCTAAAACTGAATTGCTGTTATAATTTCTGTAAATTAAATCGGCGCGGTTTGTTTCAAAAAGATCATTTATTGATGAATATTCATTCGCCGGGAAAGGCGAATTTGAAAGAAATGAACTTTCAGGATAAAAATTAATAATGTTTTCATGTCCTTCCATACCGGCAACCCTGTACAGTCCTGTAGTATCTGTCTGCACAAATGTAAAGGCGGCTTTTATAGACGCGTTTAAATAATCATAATCCCACGCGGTTTTGGCGCTGATTCCGACAGTTCCAACGCTTGAATTATTTTCTTCTGTAAATGAATCATCCGTTACATTCCAGCGGATTCCGACTGCCGCCATGGCTGAAAACGGATTGGCTTTTTTTTCATAAACAGCTCCGACTCCCGCGGCAATGCTTCCGATCCGGCTTCCGTCGCTTTTTTTCAAGTACGTTATGCGAATAATTTCATTCTGGCCTATAGAACCGTTAATGCCTACTTCTCCTGTCGCTGAATTATAATTGAAATTTGAATCTTGTATTCCGCTTCTGTAAACCTGAATGGAACCGGGTATAACATCCGTTCCTATAAAAAAGCCGCTTTGACTGTTATAATTTGTAAAACGAATTGCCACATCTCCCGTGAAATTAGCGTTTGCGGGAAGATAAATTTCAGGATACTTTGACGCCAATGGAAATCTAGACGCGGGGTTTCGCTGATTCGCGGCAACATCAGTTCTTACAAGTTCATAAACCGCTCTTTGGCTTGCAGAAGCCGTGTATATAGGCATGTCAAGAGAAATGTTTCTGTCAAGAAGCACAAGTTCGTATCCGCTAATTTCTTTTCCTGAAGACAGTTCAACAAGCGAAGCTGTCTCTGAAGCGCTTGAAGGAGAATCAAAGCGGTTCCTTCTTTCAAAAGGAGAAAACGTACCGGGTTGATAAATTACTAAAACCGACTTTCCGTTAATGGTGACATTCCTGTTTTCGCCTCCGCACTGTGGAAAATTTGAAAGATTAATTTTACTTCTCGCAGGATCAAATAAATTTTGCACTTCAGTTAAAAACCCGAAAGGAGTTCCGCTGTAACTTCCAAGTGAATTATCCCACGGTTTTTGATCTCCGTACATTGAATAAGAAACTGAAACCATGCCTGAAGGTCTTACGCTCAGTTCCAAAAGCCCCTGGGTTCTTGATGATGCGTATTCGCTGTTTAACGCAAGACGCCATCTTCTGCCCTCGTTATCTGTAATTGTTCCTTTTTGATCTTCAATATAAACAATTATATCCGAATCGATATTCTCATCAGGCAGAACAAATGATATTCCCCGCGTTGAATTCTGCAAAGAAACATCGTTGTACGTTCTCTCCCTGTTTCCTGAAAAAACGCGCTCCTCTCTTGAAGCCGCGTCGTAACGCACAAGAGCGTGTATGTTAAAATCATTAACGGCGAAACGGCTGTAAAAACCATATGAAGAAGGAGAATCTCCTCCAAGGTCGAGGTACGGGAATGACGGATAATCAAGTCCTGTGTTTCCAATTCCCGCGTACCTTACAAACTCGCCTTCTTTTCCCTGATAACCGGCGCGGTATGTATTCTGATTTGAGTTGTCAAGAAAATTGACTTCCACAAACCATCTGTCGATGATCCATAGCGACAAAGTAAGATCAACTTCCTGTTTGAATAAAGCCAGTGAATCAGGAGAGGTAAAACCGTTTCCCAAAGGAGAAAAGAAAAAACCAAGATTACCCTGAAGTTCTCCGTACCATGAACCTGTCAAAAAAAGCGATACTTCAGAATCGCCAAGCGTGTAACTCATAAGTTCAGGCGGAGCTTCATTCAGTATCCTTCTGCGCAGATCTTCAATATTGAGTTCCGAGGCATACTCTTCTCTGCCGCCTTGTGCATCAGGCTCTTCCTGCGCGCCTGCGAACACGGGTAGAACAATTAATAAAAAGCATAAAAGACCTTTTTGAGCTTTTATAACAGCCTTTAATAAGTACGCCACTTTATGTTATAATATATTTAATTCCATGGTTGTTTCAATGATACAAATAATTTTTGAGATTCCCGATACTGTCAACCTTAAGGAAAAAAGACGCGTAATTAAGTCCGTAATGGAGAAAATGAGGCATCGTTTCCATATGAGCGCAGCGGAGGTTGATCTTCAGGATTCCCTGTCTTTTTGCCAGATTGGAGGCGCTCTTGTGTCAAATTCGCGCGCATTCGGCGAAACTATTCTACAAAAGGCGTTTAATATGATTGAAAATGAAACCCATGTACGTATTCAGGACATGAAAATTCACTCGGAGGAATTTTAATGAAAAAAAACTTAATAAAAATAATCACCTTGCTTGTCTTTACACTTGCATCTTTGTTGTTTGCCTCATGCATCGGCATGGGAATTGATATTCAAATGAACGCTGACGGATCCGGAAAACTTTCATTGGAATACAGAATTTCAACAATGTTACTGAGCCTTGGTGAACTTGACGGCAACGCGTCCATCCCAATTATTCCCGTTTCCAGGGAAGACTTTGAAAACACAGCCGGGGGCATCAGCGGAATGAAACTGGTCTCTTATTCAAGCCGTAAAAACGCCGAGGATTTAATAATCAGCGCGGTTTTAGAATTTGACAATATGAACGCTCTTATGGGATTCCTTGATCCAGCTTTGGAGACGGCATCTATAACAAGGAACGGTCAATCGGGAAAACTTGATATGATTCTTTGGGATAATTCAAAAAATGATAATTATGATTCAAATTCAATTTCATTAATGAAGACAGTGTTTTCAGGATATAATTTTTCAATGAGTTTTTCAGGTCCAAGGAATTCTACAATGACAGTTACGGACAAAGACGGAAATCAAATGCAAGTTCCGCCGAATGTAACCGCGTCAACATCAGGAAGGAAAACGTCTCTCTCTGTCGGCATGATTGATATGTTAAGCATGACAGAAGGGTTAGGCGTAAGTTTCAGCTGGTAATTCTTTATGGATAGATTTTTCTGTTCTTTGAATCCGCGATGCCTGTCTTTCTGAAAAAGTACGTATTAATCTGATCTCTCCACTCGCGGGCATTTGCAAGCTGCCTTTTGAAACGTGAAAGAACCGACTCGTACACCTCACTGACAAGGACATCTTTTAGGCTTTCCCAGTCTTTCATCATCTGCTCCGTTTCATCGTATCCTTCAAAGTGGGTGTCATAGATATTCTGTAAAAGCGTTTTGCCGTTTTTCATTTTATAATCGTACGCGAGACGATGAAAAAATAAAATCAGATTTTCAGGACAAGTTGACGGGTTTGAAAATAACATTGAATTCTTCTGCGAATACTGATCGGTATAACCTGTTCCAGAAGATGTGCGATCAATTCCGATTGCTTTCATATCCGTTCTGTGATATGTTCCCCATCTTGAAAATTCGTATCCTTCGATATTTGGACCGTAATGTGAACCAGGCGTTACCATGAAACAAATGCCGAACGGAGCGTTATACTTCTCGTATGCCGGATATGATTTTAACAGGATGTCTTCAATTTTTTGAGCTTCCTGCGTCCTGGCGAAAGAGAGAACGCTCCATTCATTCGCTACTTCCTGCGCTGAAAGAGAAGGATTCCATGACATGCGGCCGTATCCATACAGGTTTGCCTGCGCTAAAGTATGCCCTGTCCAATTGCTGTTAAGACCGGTATTCACAACAGAAGCGAATCCTTCTATGTTAGAACAGCCTTCCTTATACGGCGCAAGCAAATCCATGATACGGCTTTTTTCATTATAAGCGGTATCGAACTGCATTATATCCTGCCAGACAAACGGCAGATAACAAAGATCAACCTGATGACCTGTATATTCCTGCGTTATCTGAAGTTCCATCACATGACGCGTTTTTGTTAACGCGCCGAAAAGAGGAGCTACAGGTTCTCTCACCTGAAAATCGTATGGTCCGAATTTAATTTGAAGTATTACGTTTTCTTTGAACATTCCGTCGAGCGGTTTAAAATGATCGTAGGCGGCTCTTGCGCGATCAAAGCTATGATCTCTCCAGTCCTGCTGGCAATTGTAAACAAAACATCTCCAAACCACTTCACCGCCGAACGGTTTTAACGCGTCCGCCAGCATGTTCGCTCCGTCCGCGTGAGTTCTGTTGTACTGGAACGGACCGGGCTCTCCTTCTGAATCAGCTTTTACAAGAAATCCCGCCAAATCCGGAATATATTTGTAAACGAGAGCCGCGCGTTCTTTCCACCAATTTGAGACCTGCGTATCAAGAGGATCCGCTGTCGGGAGTTTTCCCAATGACCAAGGCGCGCCGAAGTTGATGCTTAAAAGGAGTTTTATTCCAAACCTGCGGAAAATCTCCGCAAGTTTTGACGCGTCTTTCAGATATTCTTCTGTAATTAAAAGTTTTGCCTTTTCACGCACGTTAACATTATTTATGGATACACGGTTTATTCCGATTGATGAAAGTAAACGCGCGTAATCCTCGATACGCTGAGCGTCATAATCAAATTTTCCGTCTTTATAAAATATTGAATTCCCCGAGTAACCGCGCTCTATTGTTCCGTCAAAATTATCCCAATGGTTAATCATTCTTAATGGAGATAAAGGAGCGTCAGTTAATTCAAAATTATTATCAAGGCTTTCTGACGCAAGAAGAAAAAGAAATTTAAACACTCCGTACAAAAGACCGTTTTCGTTCTGACCTGCAATATATATTACGTTATCTGCTATTTTTATCGAAAATCCTTCTGAATTTAAATTTGAATCAATGCTTAAGAAAAAAGCGCCTTCTTTTTTTTCAGTATTATTTTCTATTCTTAATTTTAATCCTAAAAGACGATGTATTCCGTTTACAAGCTCAACTTTAGCCTGACAGCGCACTTCTCCTTCCCCTGCGTTATCGCGCTCTTCCAAAATGACATCAGGTATTTTAATTCCCGTTTTTACTTTTCTATTCTGAAACCAGCAGTCATATTCTTTTATCATTTGTTCTCCTTCTGTATCGCTTCCCAGAGTCCTGACAAATAACTTAAACCAATCGCTCTGTCGTAAAGACCGTATCCCGGAATTGAATTCTCTCCCCATATCTGCCTTCCGTGATCAGGGCGGACAGGACCGTCAAAACCTATGTCGTAAAGAGCCTTCATGATTGCATACATATCAAGAGAGCCGTCGCTTGATAAATGCGCCGATTCTTCAAAATTAAAAGGAGCGTTATGTTTAACGTTTCTGACATGCGCAAAATGTATTCTTCCTTTTAAAGAGCGGATAATATCCGGAATATCATTATCAGGGTTTGTTCCAAGACTTCCTGAACACAGCGTAATTCCGTTGCGCGGATTGTCAACAAGATTGGCAAGACGCAAAAGATCATCTTTGTTTTTCATAATTCTCGGAAGTCCGAAAACCTGCCATCCCGGATCATCCGGATGCATGCACATGTTGATTTCATATTTCTCGCACTCAGGCATTATAGCTTTCAAAAAATACTGCAAATTTTTAAAGAGAGCGTCTTCGTCAATTTCACTGTACATGTTAAAAAGCTCTTTTAATTTTGCCATACGCTGCGGTTCCCATCCCGGCAAAAGACAGCCGCCTGATTTTTCATTCATTACATCGAACATATTGCAAGGGTTTATCTTTTCTATAATTTTATGATCGTAGGACATAACCGTAGCGCCGTCAGGGCGTACTTTAGCAAGATCAGATCTTGTCCAGTCAAAAACCGCCATAAAATTGTAGCAGACATAATGAATACCAGCTTGTGAAATTAGTTTAAGCGTATCAATGTATCTTTCGATATACATGTCACGGTTACTTCCGTTGGTTTTTATATCGTCATGGACATTTACGCTCTCTATTCCCAAAATTTTTAATTTTAAATCTTCTACCTGTTTCTTTAAAGTGAAAAGTTCATCTTTTTCCCAAACATCTCCCGGCTGCTTTCCGTACAATGTTGTAATAACGCCTTCTATTCCGGGAACCTGGCGAATTTTTTCAAGGGATACAGGATCGAAATCAGATCCGAACCATCGCATTGTGAATTTCATTATTATTTAACCTTTATTTTAACTACCGCATTTTCCAGTTTTTCACAATACGCGCGAAGCTCTATTGCACCTAAAGTATCTCCCGCCTTTATAATCGCAAGCGCTTTTCCGTTATCTGTAAAAACTTTACCGGAGGTATACCCCTGGTTTTGATTTAAATCCGAAGAACAAGAACCAAGCAATACCGCGTCTCCTTCTAAAGTAAACTCTATAAGATATTGATCGTTAGGATAAATAACGCCGCTTTTATCTGTTACGTTAACTTCAATATGCGTGATATCAGATGGTTTTAATTCATTCTTGGAAGAAATTAGTTTAATTTTCTGAGCGGCTCCGGATGTATTCAATACATAGTTACACGCTTCTTTTCCGTCATTTAAACCTTTTACTTCGACGCTGCCCTGCGCATACTCAAAAGTCCATTCGATGATTCCGTTTTTAAAATCTTTTTTCTTTCTTCTGCCGAATTTTTTACCGTTGATATAAAGTTCAGCCTCTTCGCAAGTTGTAAAAATACAGGAAGTCACCGTTCTTCTTTTTAAATGCTCGTGATTAAGATGGGAAGACATGGGCGGGAACGACCACCGTCCGCGGGCGTAATCGTTTCTAATATTTTGATCGTAAAATGCAAGATAGATAAAAGGTTCCGCGCTCCAGATGCTCTTTCTGAAAAAAGCGTTTGGTTTGTAAAACGCGCAAATATCAAGAATTGATCCCGACCAGCCTTTAGCGGGCCATGAACTTTCTCCGAGATAATCAATTCCAGCCCAGATAAACTGCCCTATAACATTTTCGCTTTCAAGAACAAACTGCCATGGATTTTTATCGCAGACATCCTCGAAATTAGTTCCGACGCTTGAATAATATTCATAACATTCCGTTCCGACAACCGGTTTTTCAATTCCTTTTGTGTAATGTTCGTACAGCGGTTCATGATAATTTAAACCCAGGACATCGACATCCTTTGCCAGTTTTTTTGTCAATTTTACAAGTTCCTCAGGAGGAGATCCGACAAGCGTTCTCGGGTTCGCGTGAGGCGCAAGAGCGCATGTAACGGGACGCGGATCCATGCTTTTCACAAAAGACACAAGTTTTTTCTGTATCTCAATCATGCTGTCCTGTCCCTGATTTTCAACTTCGTTTCCAACGCTCCACATGACAATAGACGGATGATTTCTGTCCCTTAGAATAAAATCCGATAAATCTTTCTGCCAGTCGTCATCAAAATGAGACTCGTAATATCCGCTTTTCCATTTGTCAAAACATTCGTCAATTACATAGAAGCCCAATTCATCGCAAAGATCCAATAAATCTTCCGCAGGCGGATTATGACTTGTCCTTATCGCGTTACAGCCAATGCTTTTTAAGACATTAAGCCTTCGTCTCCAGACTTCGCTATAATAAGCCGAACCTGTAATCCCCGCGTCATGATGAAGGCACACGCCTTTCAGTTTGGTTTTCTTTCCGTTAACTGTCATCCCTTTGTTATACGCAATTTCCACGCTGCGGATGCCGAATTTAATTTCTTCAGGCTCTCCTGCTCTGCCCTCTGTTTCAAGGCATACTAAAGCGCGGTACAAATTGGGTTCAATATCGGACCATAAAACAGGATCGCTTATTTTGAGCTGCTGCTGCACAGTGATTTCATCTTTACCGTTTAAATCATACGGAATGGTATTTTCGGCGATGAATCTTCCGTTCGCTCCTATAATTTTTACCCACACAACCCCTTTAATTCTCTGACCTTTGTTTTTCGTTTTTGGTTCTCTGTTTTTTATTTCAGTCGTAACTGTAACGGAGGCGTTCTTTTTATCTTTTGACAAACTCGATTCAATTTTTACGCCCCAATTTTTAATGTGAGTAAAGGGAACTGTTTTTAAATAAACATCCCTGTAAAGGCCGCTTCCCGAATACCATCTGTCCGGCGCTTCACAGCCGTTATCAAGACGAATCGCAATATTATTTAACCCTTCTGCCGCGAAATCGGTAATATCGACTTCAAAACTTGTGTAGCCGTTTGCGTGTTTACAAACTTCCTTTCCGTTAATAAAAATAGTGCTGTTCCTGTACGCTCCCCCGAAATACAGAAAAACAGCCTTATCGCTTATTTTCGCGAGAGTAAAATTTTTGCGGTACCAGCAGATTCCTTCCCATTTAAAGAATCCCTGCATGTTGGCAGGCGTCCATCCTCCTGCCTCCCCCCTGTTAAATCCCTGAGAAATAACCCAGTCGTGAGGCAAATCAATTTGCTTCCATGTTCTATCGTTAAAATCCGCTGAAGAAGCGTTTTTAAAATCTCCGAGAATAAATCTCCAGTCTTTATTAAAAGGGACAGATGAATTACTTTTCAATGTTTCCTCCAGAGAGCTAAATATAGCATATTTTTAATACTTGATAAATATGTCAACAGATGATATATTGAGAATAGTATTTTTTATCGGGGGTCAATAATGAAAATCAGGATTTTTGTGATTATTTCGATTTTTTTCCTTATCTTTAACGTTATATCGTGCGGTTCAACCCAGTCTTTTAATTCAGTACCAAACAAAGACCTTCCCGCTTTAAAAGATATTTACAAGGATTATTTCCTTATCGGCAACATAATAAACGGCGTGTACATGAAAGGCGAATACATTGAATTAATTACAAAACATTTTAATACGGTTACGTGCGAAAACTCGATGAAACCGAGCGATCTCGCTCCAAGGCAAAGAGGCGGCCAATACAATTTTTCAGGCGCGGATCAAATGCTGAATTTGATGTCGTCAAATAACATTTTAGTGCATGGTCATACCCTTGTCTGGCATAGCCAAACCCCAGCATGGATGTTTGAAGGAACGCCCGAACAGGTAAAACAAAACATGGTAAACCATATCAATACAGTGCTTGCGCATTACAAAGGAAAGGTTTTCTCGTGGGATGTTGTAAATGAAGCGATAAGAGACGGCATCAACCCCGGCGAACAAAACGCCGACTGGAAAACTCAGCTTCGCACGGGAAGCGGCTGGTATAAAGCTATGGGTCCTG
>JGI24695J34938_10002640_pt1 | contig 13388 bp, 10 predicted proteins | sample TergutCo191P3_FD_34938 | JGI IMG/M metagenome (IMG submission 34938) | reverse complement strand
TTCGCGGTTTTTGAACCGTATTTAGTCGCAAGCTCCTGCGCCCAAACAGGCAGTATTTTAATGTAATCGTTGCTCCTGACAATATATTGATCCGCCATTTTCTCCTCCCAAAAAAAACGTCAAATAAAAATTAAACGAGAAAATTATTTTTTAACAGGTCTTATCCTGCTTATTTCTGCGACAGACTGGATCAATTCCTTGTCTTTCATTATTTCGCCGATAGTTGCGGGAAGGCGGTAAGTCCAGTTAAAATCATTCGCTGATCCCGGAACATTGATTCTTTCGTCGGCAGGATTTTCCGAATACCAGTTATTCGACAAGTGCAATAAATCCTGTATCTGGAAAACCCTGTAACGCGATCTTGCAGATGCTGTCTTGGAAAGAATTACCTTTGCAGTTCCCGGATTATAAATTCTTGGAAGAGACGGAACACCCAAGAAACCTGAGAACTGTCCCTGATCGGCTTCTCTTTCCCACCATTCGCGCACTGTAGAACTATCGTGAACCGCAGGAGTACAAACGCTAAGATGCGGATATTCTTCGAACGGAATGTACGGCTGCCCTTCCCTTTCCCAAACACGGAACCAGCGTACAACGCGAAGACCTAAAATTTTTAATCTGGAAAGCACTTTAGGAACACATGCGGGAACCGCGCCCAAATCTTCCGCGCACGGAAGCATCGGCGAAGATTCAACAAGAACGGAAAGAAGCTTCATTCCAAGACGCGACCATATTTTTTCTGATTTTCTGCTGCGTTTCTCAAGCAGGGCTTCAAGTCCGTTTTTTTCATCCTGCGAAAGTGATTTATATGCAGTTGAATTCCTGAAATACCAAACAGGAAAAAACCGTCCTCTTTGATATTCAAGGAAAAGCCTGTCTTTCCATTTGCCTAATAAAAAATTTCTTACGGCAGGATGAAGCCCTAAAGCGTCAATATCTTTTTCGCCTTTAATCTTTTTTTTGAAGAGCCAGATTTCTTCGCTATACAGGCGCACAAGCGCTTTAGCAAAAACTTTTTCTGCCGCTGTTTTTAATTCGTCTTCGGTGTAAAGGCTTCCCCAGTTAATTTTTAATGCGTCCCAGACTTCGCCTGTTGGGATATGCGGCTGACTTACCCAGCGAATTTTTCCCCTGTCGTAACCGAGTCTTTTTAAATCGCCTGCTGTTACGGGCGTATACGGAACAAAGCGTCCAAGCGCTGATGAATAATCGTTAGGTGAACTTGCCCAGATGCGGAAAAAGCCCAGCACGTGATCGATTCTGTAAGCCTGATAATATTTTTGAGCGATTGATAATCTTTTTTTCCACCATGAAAAATTGTCTTTTTCCTGAGCTTCCCAATTGTAAATCGGGAAACCCCAGTTTTGACCTTCCGGGCTGTACATATCAGGCGGCGCGCCTGCAGAAAGCTCCCGGTTAAAAATTTCGGGGTTAGCCCAAACATCGCAGGAATCTTCGTTCATAAGAATCGGCAAATCGCCTTCCATGATTAACCCTGCGTCTGTAATTGCCTTTGACGCTTTTGCAAACTGCGTGTCCAAAGCCTTTTGAAGCCAAACCCAGAAAAAATGCTCCTCTGCAAGACTTTTGTCATTCCAAAGTTTTTGGATATCCGCGGCAGTAACCGTGCTGTATTCCTTCCAGTCTTTCCATGACTTTTGATCGTTTTTTTCTTTTAGTCTTCTATAAACGGCATATTCTTTTACCCATGAATTTTTATCGATCCATGACGCTAAATCCGCGCTCTTTACAATATCAGCCTTAATGATTGAATATATCATGCGGCAGATCTCGAGCTTTTCTTTTAAAACTTCGTAATGGTTAAATCGTTTGTAACTATCAAATTTTTCTCTTGCGTTTTTGATTCGGGTTTTTATCGAATTATCGGCTTTTGAGTATTCATCAAGCCCCTCGATACTTAAATATAATGGATGAAGACCAAAGGCTGTCAAACTGGAATAGGGGGAGCTTTCGAAACCGGTGTCATTTACGGGCAGAATCTGGATTAGGCCAATTTTCATCTTCCTGCAAAGAACGGCAAATTCGGCTAAATCGGCAAATTCGCCAACCCCGATTCCGTTTTTTGACCGCAGCGCTCCGACCGGAACTGCCGCGCCAAGCTTCCTCTTACTGACAGCCTGTTTCTCCATATTTCCCTCCTCTGATTTTTGCATATATACAGTATAATGCTTATAGTTAAATTGGTAAACAGTTACTTTTGCGTATCTTTAAATTGTATGTTTTTTAGGACTTGCTAAATTTGCAGTTTTTTTCTACTATATAATTAGGTACAATAAGGTATAAAAGGAGAAAAACATGAAATCATCCCGATATTTTTTTACTTCTGAATCAGTTGGCGAAGGCCATCCGGACAAACTTTGCGATCAGGTATCAGACGCGATTCTCGACGCCTGTTTAAAAGAAGATCCAAACAGCAGGGTTGCCTGCGAAACTTTCGCGTCAACTTCGCTTGTTCTTATAGGCGGAGAAATTACGACAAAAGCGTTTGTTGACTTTCATCATCTTGTTCGGGATATTGCCAAAGAAATTGGTTATACCGATCCTTCTTACGGCCTTGATTGTAATTCGATGGCGGTACTCGACATGATCCATAGCCAGTCACCCGATATTTCACAGGGCGTGTCAGGCACCGGTTTAAAAAAATTCAAGGGACAGCAGGGAGCAGGCGATCAGGGAATGATGTTCGGCTTTGCGTGTAACGAAACAAAAGAGCTTATGCCGATGCCGATAATGCTCGCGCACAAAATTTTATTAAACGCGACAAAATTGAGGAAGAACAACACGATTAAATGGCTGCGCCCCGATTCAAAAAGTCAGGTAACGATCGAATATGAAGGTTTTAAACCTGTGCGCATCGACGCTGTTGTTGTTTCTCATCAGCATGACCCGGAAGTTACATATAAAGAAATCGAGACTACAATTATCGACAAAATAATTAAACCTGTTCTTGAACCGACGGGGCTTCTCGATAATAAAACAAAATATTTTATTAATCCCACAGGCCGCTTTGTTGTCGGCGGACCTTTCGGTGATACAGGTCTTACAGGCAGAAAAATCATCGTTGACACATACGGCGGTATGGGACGCCACGGCGGCGGCGCGTTCTCCGGCAAAGACCCAACCAAAGTTGACAGAAGCGCGGCTTATGCGGCTCGTTACGTTGCAAAAAATATCGTTGCGGCTAAACTTGCAGATCGCTGCGAAATTCAGCTTGCTTACGCAATCGGCGTACCGTATCCTGTTTCGGTCATGGTAGAAACATTCGGCACCGCCAAAATTGAAGAAACAAAAATTTCAAAAGCCGTAGAAAAAGTTTTTGATTTAAGTCCTGCGGGTATTATTAAAACCCTTGATCTTCGCCGCCCGCTTTATCTAAAGACAGCCTCTTACGGTCACTTCGGCAGAAGCGAATTCCCGTGGGAAAAAACAGACAAGGTGGAAGACCTAAAAAAAGTAATCGGATAATTGATTAACACTAATTAGCCTTGGGAGGGGATATGCTTGTTGACACCGATAAAGCGAGGAATTTCTGCGAGGCTTTGTTTTGTGCGTATGGATTTTCGCATAACGAGAGTAAAACAATTACCGATGTTCTTTTAAGGGCAGACCTTTACGGAATAGAGTCTCACGGCATTCACAGGCTTTCGCGTTATCATGAAGAAATAACATCGGGTCAGGTTGACGTAAACGCAAAAACAGAAATTGTACACGAAACGCCGATCTCAGCCTGCATAGACGCAAACAAGGGAATGGGACAGACTGTCGGCGTAAACGCAATGAATCTTGCGATTCAAAAAGCAAAAAGTTCAGGCTGCGGCATGATCACTGTACGGAATTCCAACCACTACGGAATCGCAAGCTATTACACGGAACTTGCATCGCAACAGGATTTAATCGGCGTCTCCATGACAAACACAGAAGCGATCTGCGTTCCGACATTCGGTTCAGAAGCAATGACAGGCACAAACGCTCTTGCGCTTGCGATGCCTGCAGAGCCTTTTACTTTTTCCTATGACGCAAGCACAACTGTAGTGCCGCGCGGAAAATTGGAAGTTTACAGAAAAAACGGACAGCCGCTTCCTGACAACTGGGCGTTAGATGCAAACGGACACCCTTGCAATAACGCCGCAGAAGTTGTCGAAAACATAATCGCAAAAGCGGGTGGCGGCATCGCTCCTCTTGGCGGACTTGGGACGCTCCATGGCGGACACAAAGGTTACGGCCTTAGCATTGTTGTAGATTTATTTTCCGCTGTAATCTCTAGCGGACTTACGTCTAATCATGTAAACCGAAAACCCGGTCACACAGGTATTTGCCATTATTTTATGGCGTTTGATTACGGCATCTTCGGCGAAAAAACAATTATAAAGCAAAACATGTCAAAGTTTTTGCAGGAAATCCGCGATTCAAAAAAAGCGCAGGGACAAACAAGAATCTACACACACGGAGAACGCGAGGCTGAATTAAAAAAAGAACGCGAAAACGGAACAATTCCTGTCAACGAAAAAACAATCGAAGAAATGAAAGCTATTGCAAAACAGTTAAAAGTGGCATTTGAAGGATTTTAATTAAAATATTAACTAATAAGTTAATTTTTAATTTACCTGCTTTTCTTTAATTCTTTGTTAACTTCTTCCAATCGTTTATTAAGAGTTTCAATCGTTCGTTCAAGACGCTGTTTTTCTTTTTCCAAAAGCAGAAGCGGGTCATCGTCTTTTTTTTCTTTATTGCGTACCTGAATCTTTACTGTATCGGGGCTTTTTCCTTTAATAAGAGCGGATTCTGCTGTCTTTCGATTTTTTTCGTCGCGAATCCCTGCAAGGAAACGCATATTATCCGCGCCGACTTCCGGAGCAATATCGTACTCGAACATTTTTATCGCAGTGTTGGCGGCGACTCTTGGGATACGAAGCATCCTGTCAACATAATCTTCAAAACGAACGCCGATCCCCGTGCATAAATCATATGCTTTTAATAAAAGCTTGCCCATTTCTTTAACAAGTTCGCCGTTTTTTCCTAAATATTGAGCGCGGATAACTTCCGTTAATTTTAAAAGTTCAGGCGAGACAGAAAAAACATCATTGTAGATTTTTTTTGATTCGGCTTTTTCTAAAAGCGCATGAAAAATCGCCCAAAATTCCGTGTTGTGGGCGCGTGCAGAAAGGGTTCCTCCGCGTGAACATGCATGAAGGTGATGCGCGTACTCATGTATTGCAGTGTAAAGTAAAAGATTTTGCCCCGCATCATCAGAATTAAAATTGCGGTTATGAATAATTATTTCTCTTGATGCAGGTTTATAAAGACCGTTAACCTTCTTACTTTTTTTTCCTGAATAAATAAGGGTAAACTCAAGCGGCGCATCTTCGATTGCTAATAGTTTTTGTTTTACTTCCTGTTTATCAATCATTGTAACCCCTATTTAGCTTCGGTTTTTTCCATTGCAATCGCCGCAGCCGCTGCGCATGCTGTTTCCGTGCGAAGGGCACGCTCTCCCATCGAGAGCCGTAAAAACCCGGATTTTTCAAATAAATCCCTTTCCCTGTCAGACCACCCTCTCTCGGGGCCTATTGCAATTACGCCGGGGCGGTTTGACGGGGAAAGGTTAAAGAAAGATCCTTCCGCTCTTACATTGTCCATTACAAGAAGCAAGGGAGAGCGTGAAAATATTTTATCATCATTTTCTTTTTCCCACGGACATTTTAAAAGCCAGTTGTCTATGCTGTCATAAAGATTTAATTCAGGGATTTGCGTGTCACGCGCTTGAATTGCGCCTTCTATTAATGCGCCGCGGGCTCCTCCGTCTTTTAAAAGTTTTGTGTCACGATAACTTTTTTCGCCCATATCTGTGCCGATTAAATCGATAGCCGATACTCCAATGTTGGAAAGATCCCTAAAAAGTCTTTTAAGCTGAATAGGTCGCACAAAAGAAACCGCCATTCGCAAAGCAAGACGCGGCACAGGAGGCAGAGAGCCGTGAATTGTGATAAAAATCGAGCCGTCAAGATTTATTTTTTCTATTCTTCCTGTTGCGCGAACTCCTCCAAGAATACCCGCTTCGAATTCATCGCCGCATTTTTTATGCAGTACTTTTAAGAGATGAATCGTGCGCTCATCGCGTCTTGAAAGGTTTCTTCCAAGTTCGTGTTCTTCCAATAAAATAATATTCACTTTCGCATTACACCTTTTTATTGATTAAATTCAAAGAACCAGTCGTTTGTGTCATATAAACCGCCGAGTTTTTTTCCTTCCAGCGCGATTTTTTCCCGTATTAAATTTGTTACAAGCGCGCGTACTTTTAACCGCGCTGTTTTTGCCACTAACATTCTTGCGCGCACTGCAGGCCGTCCGCTGACGCAAAATCCCGCTTCTGATGACCATGAGAATGAACATTCGCCCGCGTCTATTCCAAAACGCCAATTTATTTTTTCATTTTTTAATAAACCGCTTACAAGCGCGCAGGCTTTTTCGATTGGGTTGTAAGTTCCGACAGGCTGACCTTCTTCCGTATATTTATATGTTACCAATGTCGGTTTTAATTCTAGCGGAGAGCCGAAACACGCAAGTATGACATCTCCTTCATAACCTGCGATAACTCCTCCTGCGCTGAAAACTGCGCGTTTTACCATTGTATAAAAATTTCTTTTAATACGTCCTGAGTCTTTGGATTTTTCATTGTCTTCTCTTCCGAACATATTTTTATCTTTTATCGCGATTACTGACGCATATGTGACATTAACATCGTTAAGCGCAGGACGCCCTGAATTTATTAACTCCTGCAAAATATTTTTTGGAACTGCCGATTTATAAGCTGCGCGAAAGTTTATCGCCCTGTAATTTAAATACGCGCTTTTACAAAAGAAAACGATTAAAATTCCAACAAGAGATGATGTTAAAATAATGACTGGATCAAGCCATATTGAATTATAGATAAACAATGCGCTTGCAGCAGCTGTTGATAAAAAACTTAATGCGCAGCCTATGATTATAATTAATAAAGGACGCATCATAAAAATAATTAATAATATAACAAAAGAAATTCCAACCGTAAATAAAAATGTATATTGGCTGCTTACAGGTTTTACATGAGCGCCTGTAATAAGCGCATTTGCAAGCAGAGCGCTGTACTCGCCGTTTTCTTCGTATCCCATTATGCAAAATGACGAAGAAAGCTCTTCTTTTAATTTTGAATGCGCAATAAAAAGATCGGCGTATATCTGACGCATAAAAAGCGAAACTTCGGAAATTGCGTCCCTTGCTCCGACAAGGCGCATAAGTTCTCTTTCATTTGACGGGTCTGTGTCGGCAATATGTTCTTCATAATCGTTTATCATTTTTAAATCGACTTCGCTTTTTAAATAAGATTCCAGTTTAGAAAAATATTCATCGCGCGAAGCAATCCATGCGGCTCTATTATCGTCATTCGGCGCTTTAATAAGTTCTTCCAATAACGAAACTGAATATTCGCCAAGGAAAAGCGGAATATTTTCAGGCGCGGTTTGTGAAAAAGTGCCGGCTTCGTTAGCTGCCATTAAAGCAAGAAGCATCGCATTGTTTTTTTCGCCGTATTCGCGGAATAATTCGATATCGATACGGCGAATTGAATCTCCAAAAACAGTAATAATATTGGAACCCCTGTCAAGAGTTATATCAATTTCTGTTCCGTCATGCGCGCGTAAATGCAAAACATGCTCTCCGTTTGCGGATTCAATGTAAGAAGCCGCATATCGGTTTTTTAAATATTCATACACAGGATGTTCAACAGGCGAAACGCGTCTTAATTTTCCGTCATCATCAAGATTCGGCTTTGCGTAACTTTCTATAAAACTTCCGAAAACGGAAACAGATCGAATCATGTCTTCGTCTCTGTCAATCAAAGTTGTGATTAATCGATCCCTTCCCTGCTCTGTAAGCTCTACAAGGCGATCAACAAAATGCGGCGCATCAACAGGAGAAACAGATCCCAAACGGATGCCCTCAAAAAGATTTCTGATATTCGATCCAACAATCTGATATTCGTCAAAGAAACGTCTGCGTATCTCGACATCTGTAACGGTAATGGGAGAAGACGAAGGCGAAATACGGCTTGTCAATATCAAATTGGATGCATTCATTTCTGTCAGTGTCATAAGAACGATGAAAAAATCCGAACCCTCGATATATTCACCCGTATTAATAATCAGAATGTCTCTTGAAACTGCGGGATTTTTTTTTGCCGAAAGAATATCAAAGTGAATCCCGAGTTTTGGCCCTGAAAGCATAGAAATGATGAGAATTGCCGTTCCCACAGCGCAAACAAGCCCTGCAAGGAGCATTAATGAAGAATTTTTTAAAGAAACGCGAGCAGACATATTTAAATTTAATCATAATATGATAAAATATCAAGTATGGAGGACGATATGGCCGGCGCATTTATGGATGAGAATTTTTTACTGGAAAGCGAAACTGCAATAAATCTATATAAAGAGGCAAAGGATGAGCCCATTTATGACTACCACTGCCATTTAATTCCTTCTCAGATTGCGGAAAATAGATTGATGAGCGACCTTGCAGACGCGTGGCTATCAGGCGATCATTACAAGTGGCGTATGATGCGCGCAATGGGCATTGACGAAAACTTGATAACAGGCGACGCTCCCCCTTACGAAAAATATTTAGCATGGGCGCGTACTGTAGAAAATTTAATCGGAAACCCTTTATACCACTGGACGCATCTTGAGCTTAGGCGTTATTTTAATATTATTGAACCGCTTACGGAAAAAACCGCTCCTTCAATATGGGAAAAGGCAAACGCTCTTCTTCAAACGCCGCAGCTTAGCGTAAAAGGAATTTTTGAAAGTCAAAATATTTATGCTGTCGGCACAACCGACGACCCGATTGATTCTTTAAACGAACATCGCGCAATTGCAAACGGCAGCGCCCCAATCGGAAAAATAAATACAAGAGTCATTCCCTCTTTCAGGCCCGACAAGGCGCTTGAACTTGCCGCAGCCGGCTTTGGCAATTATATCGAATCCCTTTCCAAAGAAAGCGGCGTTAATATAAAAAATGTTGACGATGTTTTAGCCGCGCTTGAAAAGCGTCTTGATTATTTTATTTTGCATGGATGCAGAAGCAGCGATCACGGGCTTGAATATGTTCCATTCGCTGAAATTCCTGTAAGGCAAATTGACAAAGCGTTTAAAAGAGCGCTAAACGGAAAATTAATTACGCATGAAGAATCGGACGCATATAAAACAATGATGTTTGCCTCTCTTGCAAACCTTTATTCCAAAAAAGACATTGTAATGCAGCTTCATATGTCTGTTATCCGCAATGTAAACACAACGCTTTTGTTCAAAACGGGAATCAATACGGGCTTTGACGCGGTTAACGATAAAAAGTTATGCGAAAATCTTTCTTCTTTGCTTGATTTAATGGATTTAGAAAGCGAAGAATGCGGTCTTCCAAAAACAATTTTGTATTCGTTAAATCCCAAAGACTATTATCCAATCGCTACAATCATGGGCGGTTTTCAGGGCGGCGGCTGTACAGGTAAAATGCAGCTTGGGTCTGCTTGGTGGTTTTGCGATCACAGGGACGGCATGGAAGAACAGATGCGCGTTCTTGCAAGTCTTGGAATGCTTCCCGCATTTGTCGGAATGTTAACGGACAGCCGAAGTTTTCTTTCTTATCCGCGCCATGAATACTTCCGCCGCATTATGTGCAACTTAATCGGAGGCTGGGTAGAAAACGGCGAATATCCAAATGACACGGAAAAACTTTCAAAGATAGTGAAAGATATCTCTTTTGGGAATGCTCTTCGCTATTTTAAATAATACGGATTATCTTTGTATGCGGGCAGAACCGCCTTTGGCGAATGCTTCTACCTGCTCAAGGTTAAACATCGACGTGTCCCCGGGTGTTGTTGTCACAAGCGCACCGTGAGCCCAGCCCAGGTTAAGAGCTTCCTCGGGTTTTTTGCCTGACATAAGTCCGTAGAAAAGACCGGACGCAAAACCGTCGCCGCCTCCTACCCTGTCGTAAACATCAAGCTGTGTCGTGGGCGCTTGATATGTTTTTCCGTCAAGCCAAAGAACCGCGCTCCACGAATGGCGGTTTGTTGAATGAACTTCGCGTAACGTTGTCGCAACAGCTTTAATATTGGGAAAATCTTTTGTAACATTGTTAATCATGGCAAAGAATGCGGACGCGTCAAGCTCGCCCTTTGATTCTACATCCTGCCCTTTAAGCCCCAATCCTTTTTGTAAATCTTCTTCGTTGCCGACAAGAACATCAACGTAACTTACGATTTTGCGTAACGTCTTTGCAGCTTCCTCGCCTGCCTGAGATGCGCTCTTTCCCTGTTCCGCTGCGGCTACTGCCCAAAGTTTTGCGCGGTAATTTAAATCGAAGGAAACGACAGCGCCGGCTTTCTTTGCGGCTTGCATTGCCTCGATAACAAGTTCGCTTGTTGTTGGAGAAAGCGCGCTGAAAATCCCACCTGAGTGAAACCAGCGCACGCCTTTTTGAAAAATTTCTTCCCAATCAAAACTTCCCGGTTTTAACTGTTGAGCCGCTTCGTTGGAACGGTTATAAAAAACTACAGGCGCGCGTACACCCTGCCCCCTGTCACTCCACACAGTCGCCATGTTTGGACCGCGAACTCCGTCATGTTCAAATCGCTTAAAGTAGGGAGTAACGCCCGCTTTTTGAACAGCGTATTCGATACGCCGTCCTATCGGATAATTAACCATTGCGCTTGCGATAGCCGTTCTCATGCCAAAACAGGTTGACATATTTGTGGCAACATTATACTCACCGCCTGAAACATGAAGCAGATATTTGTTTGCCTCTGCAAAGGGAATAATTCCCGGATCAAGCCTTGTAACCAGAGCGCCCAGCGCCAATAAATCGTGCGCTTTTCCGTCTGCTCCTGGAATTGTTAATGATGCCATATATACCTCATAGTATTATTTTTTATCAGTATAACATAAAACAAAAAAATTGTATAGCGAAATAATTTGATAAAAAAGTCCACGAATTTACACGGATTATCACGGATTAAGATGAAAACTTTAATTTCTTGCGTATTTATTAATATACATACCTAAAAAACTAATTAACAGAGCGGAGATAAAAAGCCATGCGAGCTAGGATGGCTGGAATTTTACGGTAATTAACTCGGCCCGCTTCGCGGTCTCATTATCATTAACTTGGTAAAAAACCAGCCAAACTGCTTTCGCAGCAATAGTAATGCTCACATAACTTTTTCTCTCCGCCCTTTCAAGTAATTATTTGGTATTTATATCAAGAAAAAACAGGTAAGGATTTATTCTCAACCTTGGTAATAAATTAATTTAAAAAGTCAGTGATCTTTTTAAACAGATCGTCAAAGGTGTCGACGCATGAGAGATCGGAACAGTCTTGTCTGATTGATTGCGGAGCTTTGAAAAGGCAGCCTGCGTCCGCTTCGCGGATCATTGCAAGATCGTTAAAAGAATCGCCTGCGGCAAAGATTCTCATGTTCATCGATTTAAATGCCTTTACCGCCATTTTTTTTCCGTCTTTTTGGCGAAGCGCATAACCTGCGACAGCTCCATCGTCTGCAATTTTTAACGTATTGCAAAAAAGAGTTGGGAATAAAAGTTTTTTCATAAGCGGTTTTGCAAATTGTTCGAATGTATCGGAGAGAATAACTAATTGAGTTTTTTCGCGCAAGGCGTTTGCAAAATCAAGAGCGCCATCAAGCGGATCCATCCCTGAAATTACTTTTTGAATGTCGGGAAGTTTTAAATTATTTTTCCTGAGTATATCGATGCGAAAGTTCATCAATTTGTCGTAATCGGGCTCGTCCCTTGTGGTACGGCGAAGCTCGGGGATTCCGACAGCTTCTGAAAACGCAATCCAAATTTCAGGGACTAAAACCCCCTCAAGATCAAGACACACCATATTCATAAAGGTATAATAGCATAAGTATGAAAAAGTTAGAAGTATCAAACCCGTTTAACGCGCCTGTTTTTTATGAAGAAACTGTGTCCAGCACAATGGATATTTCAAAAAAAATAGAAAAAGAAGGTGCGGCGCACGGCACTGTGATTACAGCCGATTTCCAAGGATCAGGCAGGGGCAGGGGCAAAATGCGGACATGGGAAATGGATAGAGGTTTAAATTTACCTTTTACCGTTTTACTTAGATATAGCAACATCGATGATATTCCAAAAGCTCTTACATTGCGCACAGGACTTGCTGTCTCTCTTGCAATCGAAGAAGCAATTCCTTTATTGCAAAGTAAAATTTTTGTAAAATGGCCAAATGACATTATAATAAACGGTAAAAAAACGGCAGGAATATTATGTGAAGCCTCGGAGGGAAACGTACATATCGGCATTGGAATCAATGTTTTACAAAAGGAATTTCCCGCGCATTTGCAAAAAAAAGCGACAAGTCTTTTTTTGGAAACGGAAGGTATTGAGGAAGCAGGCAATGGAGAGAGATTCAAGTATTTATTATTGGAAAAAATAATCGCGCATTTGTTTAAAGAACTTAAAAAAGAAAATAATTGGAAAGAGCGTTTGCAAAAGCGTATTTATAAAATAGGTGAACAAATAACATTTATTGACGGCGGCGCAGACTCCACAAAAGAGATAAAAGGGAGCCTTGACGGCATCAGCGACTCAGGCGAACTTTTAATCACACCCAATGGTTCACATACGCCTCAATCATTCATCACAGGCGAATTAAAGTTTTCATCTTAATCCGTGATAATCCGTGTAAATTCGTGGACTTTTTTATTCTATGTGGTTCGTGGTAAAATAGAAAGATTAATTCCTGTCAATAATTCTGTGCAAAGTATGATCATTGTGTCTCCAATCTTTGCCTGTTTTTACGCGCAAGTCCAAATCTATCTTCCAGTCAAAAATACGTTTTAAATCTTTTAATGCGCTAAGGCGGATTGCCTTGATCATTTCACCGCCTTTTCCTACGACCATGCCTTTTTGCGATTCACGCTCTACAATAATAAATGCGCGTACCCATAATGTATTCGCGTCTTCTTTAAATTCCATGTCGGCAATATCTACATACAGTGAATGGGGAAGTTCCTGGCGAAGACGGTTAATTGCCTGTTCGCGGATTATTTCTGCAATGCGAAATCCCGTCTCCTGATCTGTGTAAAACTCCGAGTCATACATCGGCTGTCCTTCGGGAGCTATTGCGAATAACGCATTGAGCAATTCGTCAATGCCTTCGCCCGTGTTAGCCGAAATTAAAAATAAGTTCTCGCCAAGACGCCAAGACGCAGAGGAAAAGAGAGCTTCTTCTTCTCTATCTTCCTTTGCGTCCTTTGCGCTCTTTGTTTCTTCGCGAGAACTCTTCTTTAACCAATTATC
>JGI24695J34938_10002638_pt1 | contig 13412 bp, 9 predicted proteins | sample TergutCo191P3_FD_34938 | JGI IMG/M metagenome (IMG submission 34938) | reverse complement strand
GTTTGCCGGCCTCGTCAAACCAGCCGATAAAACCGTCAGTTCCGCGGGTAACAGGCCTGAGTCTTCCTACTACATGACCCCAGGATATCATTACGCCTTTCGGCTGCGGAGTGCCCCCGTCTGTATTAAAAACTACAACGCCGAAATTTTCCCCGCTTCCTCCGTTTATTCCTTTTACTTCAGAGCTGGTACTTTCCGGTACAGGCCACCATTTTTCCATCCACGGGTTATGACATGTTATAAACAACGCACTTAATACAACGAAAGCGCAGAAAATTTTGAATTTATACATAATTTCTTTCCTTTGAAAATAATATTCTTTCATTATAATATATATTTTAATAAAATCAAAGAAGAAAGACATTTAAAGGGAATAATCCGGTGTTTTATGAAAACGCCGTTCAGTTCTTTTTACGCAGTTTTATGTGCACTTCGCGAAGCTGTTCCTCCGAGACCTCGCACGGCGCTTCCGTCAGCAGATCCTGCGCATTGCTGTTCATCGGGAACGCGGTCACTTCGCGGATATTTTCCTCGTTTGCGAGCAGCATCACTATGCGGTCAATGCCGGGAGCCATGCCCGCGTGAGGAGGAGCGCCGTAGTGGAAGGCGTTGAAAAGAGCCGGGAATTTTTTCTCCAGAACAGCCTGCGGATAACCGGCTATTTCAAAAGCCCTGGTCATCACTTCCGGCAAATGGTTACGGACAGCCCCGGATGAAAGCTCCACGCCGTTACAGACAATATCGTATTGCCATGCCAGAATATCCAGCGGGTTTTTGGTCTGAAGAGCCTCAAGCCCGCCCTGCGGCATTGAGAAAGGATTGTGGGTAAACTCAAGAATATTTGTCTCCTCGTTAATGCCGTACATGGGGAAGTCAACGATGAAGCAGAATTCGAATTTATCTTTATCAATTAAATCCAGCTGTGCGCCAAGAGCCGTTCGGATTAATCCAGCAAGAGTGTTCACAAGTTTCGGCGCGTCCGCTATAAAAAATAACGTGTCGTTAATTTCCAAAGACAGGTCTTTTCTCAGCGCGGCCTGTTTTTCCTCGGAAAGGAATTTTACGATTGGGCCTTTTAGGGAACCGTCTTCGATCACGGAAATGTAACCGAGACCTTTCATCCCGATTTCCGCCGCGTAAGCTGTCATTTTTTCAAAGAAGGACTTGGGCTGCTTTGCCGCGCCCGGAACGGCAATGCCCCGGGCGGAGATATTTTTAAAGGGCGCGAAATCCACGTCCGCGAAAAACCGGGTCATGTCTTTTATGACAAGCGGGTTGCGCAGATCGGGTTTGTCCGTTCCGTATTTTACAATGGATTCAGCGTAAGGAATGCGGCGGAAGGGAGGCGGGCTTACCTCTCTGCCGGAAAAGTGTTTAAAGGTATCGTACATCGCCTTTTCGGCGACCGCGAAAACATCTTCCTGACCCGCGAAAGACATTTCAAAATCCAGCTGATAAAATTCTCCGGGTGAGCGGTCGGCGCGCGAATCCTCATCGCGGAAACACGGCGCAATCTGAAAATAGCGGTCAAAGCCAGAAACCATCAAAAGCTGTTTAAAAATTTGCGGAGCCTGCGGGAGCGCGTAAAATTTACCGTGGTGCTTTCGGCTTGGAACAAGGTAGTCGCGCGCGCCTTCCGGCGAGGACGATGTTAGAATCGGCGTTTGAAATTCCGTAAAGCCAAGTTCCTGCATTTTCACGCGCAGAAAACTGATTATCTTCGCGCGCAGCATAATATTGTCCCTGACAGCGGGATTGCGCAGATCCAGAAAACGGTGGCGCAGACGGATTTCTTCCCGCGTGTTTTTCGATTCGCTTATTTCAAACGGCAGAGCGCGGATTGCTTTGCTCTGAATGACAACTGTTTCAGTGTGAACTTCCACGGTTCCCGTTTCAATTTTTTGGTTGACAGTATCCGCGTCCCGTTTCTTTACAGGGCCGCTGACGGTGATAACGCTTTCCCTGCTCAACTGCTTTACAGATTCCTCATCGTGCAAAACAATCTGCGTGATTCCATATTGATCCCTTAAATCCAAAAATGTCACTCCGCCGTGATCGCGGATGGTGTCCACCCAGCCCGAAAGTTTTACGTTCTGCCCGACATGATCTTCGCGCAGTTCTCCGCAGGTATGCGTCCTGTACTGGTTCATTTTATACTCCTGATTAATATTTCTTTTACTAGATCCGGGTTTCCGCCTTTGCCGAGTTTCTTCATTACCTGTCCCATTAAAAAGCCGAAAACCTTATCCTTTCCCGCGCGGTACTCGGCGACAGAATCCATGTTCTGCTCTACGACAGAGTTTACAGCTTCGGTAATCGCCTTGTCATCGCTTTGCATTAAAAGTCCTTTTTCGCCGATGTATTTTTCAGGATCAACATTGTCAGTAAAGACCGCCTCGACTGTCTCTTTGTATGAAGCGCGGTTAATCTTCCCTCCCGACACCAGACCGATAAGCGCTGAAAGTTTTTCCGCGTCTATAGAGAGATCCTCGGGCAGCATATTTGAATTGTTCATCAATCTCATAATTTCACCCGTGATTAGGTTGACGGACTCAAGGGGCTTGCCGCTGCTTTGCGAAAGAGTTTCAAACAAACCGGAAATGTTTTTATGAACTGTAAGCACAACAGCCGACGATTCGGAAATTCCCAAATCTCGGATATAGCGTTCTCTTTTTTGATACGCAAGCTCGGGAAGATTCTCCTTTACATTGGCGAGCCACCCGTCGTCAATGTACAGCGGCAGAAGATCGGGATTGGGGAAGTAGCGGTAATCGTGCGCGTCCTCTTTCGACCTCATGCCGTAAGAAATGCCCTTGTCATCGTCCCAGCGGCGCGTTTCCTGAACAATTTCTCCGCCGTCTTCGAGTATTTCAATCTGGCGCTCCCTTTCGTATTCTATCGCGCGGGCAATCGCCTTGAACGAGTTCATGTTCTTTGTTTCGGTGCGTACGCCAAGTTCTCCGCCCGGCAGGCGCACGGACAGATTGATGTCGGCGCGGATGGAACCTTCCTGCATTTTGCAGTCGCATATATCAAGAAACAGAAGCGTCTCGCGCAATTTTTCAAGATAGGCGATAACTTCGGCGCTGCCGCAAAAGTCAGGCAGAGAGACAATTTCCAGAAGCGGAATGCCGCAGCGGTTAAAGTCCATGTAAGTATTTCCGCTTTTTGGATCATGCACCAGTTTACCCGCGTCTTCTTCCATGTGTATCTCGCGGATACCGATCTTTTTTTTGCCGCCTTCAGTTTCTATTTCAAGGAACCCGCTGCGGCAAATCGGCGCGTAAAACTGCGATATCTGATACGCGTTCGGCAGGTCGGGATAAAAATAACTCTTCCTGTCAAATTTGCTGTATCTGGTAATTTCGCAGTTAAGCGCGATACCGAGGCGCATCGCGTATTCGGCAACTTTGCGGTTTAACTTTGGAAGAGCGCCGGGCATCCCGGAGCAAGTCGGACAGACATTGTTATTAGGCGCAGCGTGAAAATAAGTTGAACATCCGCAGAATATTTTTGTTTTCGTAGAAAGCTCCGCGTGAACTTCCAGCCCGATGACTGTCTCCCAGTTCATAAGGAGCCTCCGGCGGCATCCGTGCCGGCGGCATCCGTGCCGGCGGCATCCATGCCGGCGGAATTTATACCAGGAGTTTTTTTATGGAAATCTGTGCGGCTCTGGTAAACACGCGCCGCGTCAATTAATTTTTTTTCCGAGAATAATTTCCCTATCAACTGAAGGCCGACCGGCAAGCCAAGACTGTCAAATCCGCACGGGAGGGATACAGCCGGAAGTCCCGCGAGATTTATGGAGACGCTGTAAATATCACCCATGTACATTTTTACAGGGTCGTCAATATTTTCGCCGATTTTATACGCGGTTGTAGGCGCGACAGGAGAGAGTATCATATCAAAACGCTCAAACTGTTTATCATAAGCCGCTTTAATAAGAGCGCGTCCCTGCAGCGCTTTTTTGTAGTACGCGTCGTAGTACCCGGACGAAAGCACAAACGAGCCGAGCATGATTCTTCTTTTCGCTTCAAGACCGAAGCCTTCGCTTCTGGACAGACGGTAAACTTCTGAAAGCGTTTTCGCGTTCGCGCTGCGATAACCGTACTTAAGGCCGTCGTACTTCGCAAGGTTGGACGAAACTTCCGCGGCGGCGATAATGTAGTAAACGGGAATCATGTAGTCCATAAGAGGCATTTCAAATTCCTCAACAGCCGCGCCCGCCGCTTCAAACTCTTTCGCCGCGGCAAGAACGGCGGCTTTAACGTCGTCGTCTATGCCTTTTGACAGAAAATTCGCGGGCAGTCCTATTTTAATTTTTTTTACATCTGTACATGCGCCGCTGAAGTCAAACGGTTTTTCAATGACGCAGGTGCTGTCTTTTTCACAGGGCCCGGAAACAACCGACAGCAGGGCGGCGCAGTCTTCGATGTTCAACCCCATAGGTCCCGCCTGATCAAGAGACGAAGCGTAGGCGATTATCCCGTATCTTGACACGGAGCCGTATGTCGGCTTAATTCCCGTAACGCCGCAGAAAGAGCACGGCTGCCTTATGCTGCCGCCCGTGTCAGTGCCGAGCGCGAGAGGCGTTTCTCCCGCCGCCAAAGCCGCGGCGTTTCCGCCGGAGGAGCCGCCCGCCACCCTCGAGACGTCCCACGGGTTATGAACCGCGCCGAACGCGCCTGTTTCGCTGGAGCCGCCGAGAGCGAACTCGTCCATGTTGAGTTTTCCGGTTATAATCATTCCGGCTTTTTCAATTTTATCGACAACCGCCGCGTTGAATACCGGTTTGTAATTGCCGAGTATCTTTGACGCGCATGTTGTCTCCAGTCCCATTGTGGAGATATTATCTTTAAGGCCGATTGGAACTCCGGCAAGCGGAGAAATATCCTCGCCCTTATCAATGCGCCTTTGAATCTCATGCGCGCGCTTTAGGGCGTTTTCTTTTGACACTGACAGAAACGCGTTGTATTTTTTATCATTTTTCTCAATCCTGTCAATGTACGCGCTTACAACTTCCGGCACGCTGAGTTTTTTATCTTTTATGGCCGCTGATAACCGCAAGGCTGTCAAATTAAACACATACTCTCCTGATTCTACTGCTCAACAGTTTTAGGCGCTATGAACATCTCATCATTTTTAACGGGCGCGTTTTTTAAAAGCAGCCCGCGCTCCAAAGAAGGACGGGAAAGATCGTCACGGAAAGCGCCAGGGTTACAGGCGGACGCGCTGAAATCCCAGGGGTGGCAAAGCTCCTGTACACCGGCGGTATTTAATTCGCTTAACAGGGAAAAATAATCCAGGATTTTCCGCAGATCCCCGGCAAGACGGTTTTTTTCACCGTCAGGAAGGGTTAAACAGGATAAATCCTCAAGGTAAGAAATTAATTTACCGTCAATATGACTCACGACAGAACTCCTTTTCAGATGATACCAAAATTTTCAAACAATAAAAAGCACCGCCATATCCGCGCTCTATACACGCATATTTTAATTAAGTATGATGCCTTATAACATAAAATGATTTCAATAATCCTTTTGGCTGTAATATATCTTTCGTTTATATGTCTGGGTCTGCCCGATTCGCTTCTTGGTTCGGCGTGGCCAGCCATACACAAAGACCTTGATATTCCGCTTCATTACGCCGGATACATCTCGATGATTATCGCGGCGGGAAGAATAATTTCCAGCGTCCTGAGCGAAAAAATCATCAGGCGGTTTGGAACAGCTGCCGTTACGGTTATCAGCGTCATTCTTCTTGCCGCCGCGCTTTTTGGTTACTCATTTTCATCAAGCCTTTTGCTTCTGCTGTTATGCGCAGTACCGTTGAGCCTTGGAGCGGGCCTTATTGATGTGGCGCTGAACCATTATGTCGCGCTCAATTACAAAGCGAAACACATGAGCTGGCTGCACTGTTTTTGGGGCATTGGGGCTTCGTTCGGACCGATAATAATGTCATTCTATCTGATGTCAAAAAATTCATGGAGCCTGGGATACCGCGCAATCGGGGTAATACAGTGCATTCTGCTTGTGGTGCTGTTTTCGACTTTGTCTTTATGGGAGAAAAATAAAACCGGCATTGCCGGGGACGAAGCAAAACCCAAAGACATTAAATACAGGGAACTGTTTGACATTCCGGGAGTAAAACAAATTCTTGCGGTGTTCTTCTGTTACTGTTCTCTTCAGATAACGGTTGTTTTATGGGGAAGCAGTTTTCTGGTTACCGAAAAAAACATTCTTCCCGAAACCGCGGCCAGATGGATTTCACTTTACTATATCGGGATAACGCTGGGACGGTTCATTTCCGGTTTTATCACAATGAAATTGAACAACAGGCAGATGATCCGTTTGGGATACGGCGTTATCCTGCTTGGTATAATAGCTCTGTTCGGCGGCAATACGCTGATAATGTCGGGGTTCTTCATAATGGGGATCGGCTGCGCTCCGGTATACCCGTGCCTTTTGCATGAAACTCCCGCAAATTTCGGCAATGAAAAATCCCAGGCGATTATGGGTATACAGATGGCATGCGCTTTTTTGGGAGCCTTATTAATTCCCCCGGTTTTCGGGAAAATGACATCTTACACCGGCTTTAACATTTTTCCCGCATTCCTTGGCGCCTTGCTGGTAATCAATGTTCTATTGTTTGAACTTGCGAACAGAAAAGTGGATAAAACCAGAATCACGGAACTACAATAACCGAAGCGGCGCTGCCGTCTTTCGCGTAAACGCGCACGGGATTGCCCGGGTCTGTATACCGTCTGCCCCTGTAAAAAAATACATACTGATACGTGCCTGTTGTAAGCGGGAGGCTGATATTGTACACGCCGCGCGGACTTTCCTTAAGCTCATACATAAAAGGATCCCATCCGTTAAAATCACCGGCTATTGTAATAGTTTCTCCCGGCGGAGCGTTAAAGATAAAGTCCAGTCCTTTCGGCAGTCCTTTTAGCGGATCGTGTCTTTGGACTCTGGATGGAGCGGAAATAACGGACATGGAGAGACCGGAAACCGGGTCTCTGCGGACATTCGTGTTTTCAGGATCAATTGTCCACAAACCGTTAATCACCAACCTGTACTCAAGCTCTTTTATGTTTTCGGGAATCCTGTAGACATGAAACTGAATCCCGGAATCTTTGAAAGGACGGACAGTTTTCTCCCCCGGAAGAATTGGAGCACCCAGAGGATCCTGCGGAATTAAAAGCTGCCTGTACCAGTAAATACTGGAAAAGTTTTCATGCGCGAACGCCACCCCTATTCTACGCAGATTTGAAGGAGCGGTAAAAATCAAGTAATTGTCATAGATAAAAGGAGCGCCCGGACCGGGAAGAGAAATTAATTTGTCAACAATTCCGTATGTTTCCCAGTCTTCAGCGGACAGGGAAAAAACGGCGAAAATTGAGAAAAAAACAGTTAAAAGACCTATTTTTAAAAGGTTCAGGCAAATCGTTTTCATACATTCTTTACAATTATCGGCCGATAATGAATTATCTTAATATGCCATCATTAAGCGCGCTCGGTAATTTCAAATCCTCATTTAACAAGATCGCGAATGAGGTAAACGATCTTGCCGCCGGAAATTTACCCTTTGATGATCTTTCCCTTCCGGGAGATGAAGCGCCCGATTTTGATCCTTCCAGACAGGATATGGCTCCGGGCGTTCCTCCAGCGCCATCCGGCGGAGATGCAGGCGGCGATTCCGGCGGCAATGAGGGCGGCTCGGATTTTGACTTCAGCGCGTTTTTTGATTCCGCGCCAGGCGATATTGAACCGCCGCCGATAGACAACATTTTACCGGATGATTTTAAAGACGGCGATGCTCCTGATGACGCAGCGCTTGGCAATTTCCTTGACAATCTGACTTCGGACGCGCCGCCGGAAACAACAGCAGATATACAGGCGGATCTGCCCGAGGATTTTAATACCGATGATTTCTCCGCCGTAAACAATCTTTTATCCGGCTTGTCCGATGAAATCGCCGCTACGCCGGAAGACGCCGCGGATGCCGGACTGGGCGATTTCCCTGAGGGTGATTTTAACACTGACGATTTCCCCCTAGGCGATTTGCCTGCCGGAGATTTCCCGTCTAATGATTTCAACACGGATGATTTTAACACGGATGATTTTAACATCCCGGATTTTAATACAGAAAACCTGCCGGACGACTTTACAAAAGACCTGGAAACAGACTCACCGGAAAAAGCGCAGCCGGAAGAAACCGCGCCGAAAGACGCCGTGCCGAAGGACGCATCTCTGGATGAACTTGTACGGACAGACAATGTAATTGATCTTGGCGGAGAATCACCTGACATAAATAAAAATAATGATGCCGCAGGCTTGGAGATACCTGATGCTATAACCGACGATTTGCCTGACGATTTATTCGGGGATTCTTCCGGAGACCAGACTGAAATGCCGCCCGCGGACATACCCGCCGGCGCGGACGCAGATTTGAACCTGGATGATCTGTTTGACAATTTCAATACTGACAACCTTGATTCGGGAGGCGCGGGCAGTCCGCTTGAAGATATGCCCGCCGCGGACTTTGACGCCTCTCTTGATATGGACTTTGACATCGGCACAACCGAAAGTCCCGCGGAGCAGACACCCGATATGCCAGACTTTGACGGTATCACGGACACGCCGGGCGGAGACTTCGGTTCTGATTCCATCAATCTGGAAAGCGGCGCTGGAAACACGGCTGACAACGTTGTAGATTTTGGCAGCGATGATTTTTCACTGCACGGACTGGATGAAATTCTTGGAAAATCCAAAACAGAACCAGCCGTAAAGCCCGCTCCCAAAAAAGGATTTTTCAACAAAAAGAAACCTGAAGAACCGGCGGCTGATGAAGGGCCGGAATCCGACGAAGTGGAAGAGATCCAGCTGAGTCAGGCTGAACTGGATTCAATGCTAAAAACACTGGCAGGCTATCCGTTGAATTTAAGAGTCGCCTGCGAAGAATTAATCGCGGAGCGCGTCCTTATTCCGCAGCAGTTGTCCAAACTGATCCGCTACCTAAAAAGAGGCGCTTCGGCGAAAGAAACCGCCGAACTGGCCGGAGAAATCCTTGAAAAGAAAATAGTAATTCCCAGAAGCTTCGAGAAAATGACAGGAGAGGCTTATGAGGCCGAAAAATCCAGCTTTTCATACATTTTTGTCCATAATTTCCTGCCATTGCTGCGTCTTTTCGCCTTTATCGCCGCTATCGCAATTTCAGTTCTTTATCTTGGATACAAATTTATATACATTCCCCTTAAAGCGGAATCCATTTACAAGCGCGGGTATGAGCGTATTTTCGCGGGAGAGTACCAAAGGGCAAATGAGTTGTTCCATGATGCGTTCACCACCCACCGCAAGAAAAAATGGTTCTACAGTTACGCCGAAGGTTTCCGCGACGAAAGGCGTTATCCGCTGGCGGAAGGCAAATATGACGAGCTTTTAAGGCACTACCCAAGAGACAAAAAAGGAGTTCTGGATTACGCCGGGCTGGAAACCAACTATCTGCTGAACTACGAAAAGGCAAACAGAATTCTCCAGCAGCAGCTTCTGGATTACGCGCCCAATGATTACTCCGGTCTTATCGCGGCGGGAGACAACTTCATGCAGTGGGCGGATTCCAGACCTTCGCAATATTCGGAAAAATACGAAGACGCCCGTTTCGCGTACGCGAGACTGCTTGAAAAATATGGATGGACAGCTCCTGTTGTGGAGCGGATGATGACTTATTTTATAAGGACTGACAATCTGAAAGAGGTTCTTCCGCTGCGCGACTGGTTTGACGGCACAAAAAACCGCCGTCTGTCCGCCGCGTCTCTTGCCGAACTTGGCGGCTATCTTCTGGACAAACAGCTAGAAGAAGTAAAGGGTGTGCCAAACCCATACGTTGAAAATATACAGAGCGTAAGAGCCATGCTTTTGCAAGCCGTACGGGAAAATCTTGAACTGCCGGAAGCTCATTACCACCTTGCCAGATATTATAAAAACCTTGGCAATACTTACGAAGAACGCCTGACTCTTGAAAACGCAATCCGCGCGTTCGATCTGGCGAAACAGGAATCTGTACGACGGCGGCTTTACAGGGTAGACACCCATTACCGTTATTCGAACCTTCTTGTCAGCAACAGGGAATTCTTCCCCGCCGAAAAGCAGCTTGTAAGTGGCATAGAACTGTACGAGGATTTTATGTCGCGTAACCTGATTTCCGCTTCTCCGCAGCTTGGCCAGCTTTACGCGGCGAAAGGCGATCTGGAATATTTTGTAAAATCCGGCAATATGCGCGCCGCGCTGCGCGATTACAGGGAAGCCGAGAGGAACGGCTGGGCGCCTCCTGAAATTCAATACCGCATGGGCGCGGCCTATTATCAGCTTGAGGACTGGAAAAATTCACTGGAATATCTTTTTAAGGCTTCCGCCGATCTGCCGCTAAACAGGCGCGTTCTGCACGCGCTTGGAAACGCGGCGTATAAGCGCGGCGATTATTACGCGGCGCAGGGGTACAACAGCCGTCTGCTTGATGTTCTGGAAAGCCAGCGGGTAAGGCTTCCGGTGCTTTTACCCAACGACCGTCCCGAATACCTTGAACTCGGCGAACGCCTGATGATAGCACGTAACAACGCCGGAGTAGTTTACGAAGCGCTCGCCAACATTACGGGAAACCAGGATTTCAAATCACGCGCATTGTCCATGTACGCCGAGTCGGCGCGTGCGTGGGATTCCATCACCCGAAACCCCGCCACAATGGAAAGAATGAGCCTTGTAGGCAGCCCCGGCGCGCCAGGCATTAACCTTGGATTTCTTAACGCAAACAACTTCCTTCACGCGAATAACGCAAGACAGCCTGCCGCATACAATCCGGAAATTTTCATCCGTATTGACAAAGACGCGCTTGAGCCGTCACGCTGGGAAGAGCTGGCGCCGTTCGGCGGCCTTAGCGAATAACAGAGCCATTCAGGAGAAAGATCATGGGATACACAGCCAATAAAAACAGGTATGAAACAATGGTTTACCGGCGCTGCGGCAGAAGCGGACTTAAGCTGCCGGAAATTTCACTGGGGCTTTGGCATAATTTCGGCGGCTCTGACAATTACCAGACAGGACGCGATACAGTTTTATGCGCTTTTGACGCGGGAATCACCCATTTTGATCTGGCCAACAATTACGGTCCTCCTCCCGGCTCCGCGGAAACGGCCTTTGGCAGGATTTTAAAAGAGAACCTTATTCCCTACCGGGACGAGATAATTGTTTCCACAAAAGCCGGTTACGATATGTGGCCCGGTCCCTACGGCGATTTTGGCAGCAGAAAGTACCTTATCGCGAGTTTAGACGCGAGCCTGAAAAGAATGGGGCTGGAATATGTAGATATTTTCTATCACCACAGGCCGGATCCATCCACTCCTCTGGAAGAAACCATGTCGGCTCTGGCAGATATTGTTCATCAGGGGAAGGCTCTGTACGCAGGAATCTCCAATTACGGCGCTGAACAGACTGCGCGGGCGGCTTCTATACTGCGGGCGCTTGGCGTGCCATGCCTAATCCATCAGGCTAGCTATTCCATGCTGAACCGCTGGACTGAACAGGAGCTTCTTGGAACTCTCGAAAAGGAAGGAATGGGGTGTATCTGTTTCTCGCCGCTTGCGCAGGGACTGCTCACAGACAGGTATCTTGACGGCTCTGTCCCCGAAGGCTCACGCGCTTCTAAAGGCGTTTTCCTGAAACCTGACGCCATTACGCCGGATTTGCTGAAAAGACTGAATTTACTCAACGATTTGGCGAAAAAAGACGGGAAAACCCTTGCTTCACTGGCAATTCAATGGATTTTAAGGGATAAACGCAACACTTCTGTCCTAATAGGCGCAAGTTCGCCAGCCCAGCTTAAGGAAAACCTCTGCGCAATCTCCCAGGCTCCCATCAGGGAAGAGCAGCTTGAGGAGATAGAAGAGATTCTTGTTGACGGCTGGAAATCTATATGTTAAAATGAAGAAACCAGTTTGGTGAAACCCTGAAATCATACCTTTTGGATTAAGCTATGCAGTATTTTGATACTCATGCCCATCTTGGGCTGGTAGTAGACGACCCAATTGAACAACTCATTGTAATACAGGAGGCGCGTCAAGTCTCTGTTACGAGGATTGTCTCGATTTGTAACAGTCTTCACGATTTTGGTCAGGTTTACGAAAACCTAAAATCCGCGGCGAACGTGTATCACGCCGTAGGCGTAAGTCCCTCAGAAGTGCAGAATCCCGGCAAGGACTGGTTTCAGAATATTGAACATTGCGTTCAGTACCCAAGAGTAGCCGCAATTGGCGAAATTGGCCTGGATTATTACCGGAAATTCGGAGACAAGAAATCCCAGATAGAATTATTTATAACTCAGCTTGATTTGGCGAATAAACTGAATTTACCTGTCATTATTCACAACCGCGACGCCGGTCACGATGTCCTAGACATTCTGCGCGACCGTCTGCCGTCAAGAGGCGGAGTGCTTCACTGCTATTCAGAAGACGCCGCGTACGCTGAAAAGGCGCTTGAGCTGAATCTGTATTTTTCATTCGCCGGAAACCTCACTTACAGGAACGCGAAAAATCTTCATGAGACAATCGGCGTTCTGCCATTGGACAGAATTTTAATTGAGTCAGAGGCTCCTTTCATGGTTCCCGCCGATCACCGCGGGAAAAGGAACATGCCAAAGTATCTGCCGCTTACAGCGCGTTTTATGGCGGAAATGCTGGATATGGAGATAGAAGCTCTCGCCGCGCAGCTTTGGGAAAATTCCAATAAATTCTTCGGGCTCCCGAATGAATAATATTTGGTGAACGCCGCAAACTCGCTTTTTCATTCAGTAAAAATCGGCTCTCTTGAGATACCGGGGAATCTCTTTCTCGCGCCTGTGGCAGGTTACACTGACCGGGCCTTCCGCTCAATCTGCGCCGAACAGGGCGCGGCTTTTTCATTTACGGAGTTAATTTCCGCCGAAGCTATATGCCGCAATTTCGGCCGTTACAGCAGTATCCCCTCGGCGGCAAATCTTGTTAAACGCGGAGACAGTGAAAAACGTTACGCGATACAACTGTTCGGCGCGGCTCCTGAACCTGTTTACAGGGCGGCGCTGCTTCTTTCGCCGCTTAGGCCGGATGCCATTGATATTAACGCAGGCTGCCCTGTGCCGAAAGTCGTAAAAAACGGAGCGGGATCGGCTCTGATGAAAGATCCGGCCAGTCTTGCGCGCATAACGGAAGCCGCCGTCCGCGCTTCCCGCGAATGTCTTGGCGGAGCGCCTGTAACAGTGAAAATCCGCTCCGGCTGGGATTCCGGTTCAATCAATTACGCTGAATGCGCAAGAGCGGCTGTTGAAGCCGGAGCCGCCATGATCAGCCTGCATCCGCGCACGCGGAGCCAGGGGTACGGCGG
>JGI24695J34938_10002636_pt1 | contig 13424 bp, 8 predicted proteins | sample TergutCo191P3_FD_34938 | JGI IMG/M metagenome (IMG submission 34938) | reverse complement strand
GGGGCGGTATTATGTTCAAGCCGATGACGAAAAATCTGCGCAAATCGAAGACGCGCTTTCCTGCTTAATCGGAATTTCAGGATGGGCAAAAACCGTAACGTGCGATAAAACTCCCGATGCCGTTCTTGCAGCCTGCGCTGAAGAAGGAAAAAAAATTTTCGCAGGCGGAGCGAAAACTTTTAAAATTGACGCGCGGAGGACAGATAAAAGTTTTCCGCTTACTTCCTACGAATTATGCTGCAAAGCCGGAGACGCGGTTACAAACGCCGTAAGAAGTCTTGAGGTGCGCATTCAAAATCCTGACGACATAATCAAAATAGAAATCCGCGAAAAAGCGCTTGTTTATTCCGGAGGCAAAAAATGTTTCGGCGGTCTTCCTGTCGGAACCGCGGGAAGAGGCATGCTGCTTTTATCGGGAGGAATTGATTCACCAGTCGCCGGTTTTATGATGGCGACGCGCGGAATGATCATAGACGCGGTTCATTTTCACGCGTACCCTTACACATCCCTGGAAGCAAAACAAAAAGTAATCCGTCTTGCAAAACTTACCGGCAGTTACTGCATGGGGATACGACTTTATATTTTAAATTTTACCAAAGTGCAGATGCGGATAAAAGAGCGCGCTCCGTTTCCGTGGACAACAATTCTTCTCCGTATGGCAATGATGGAAGCCGCACAAAAAGCCGCTCTGAAAATTAAATGCAAAGCTTTGATTACAGGAGAGAGTCTTTCGCAGGTTGCAAGCCAGACTGTCGAAAACATGACATGCACGCAAAGCAGAATAAAACTGCCTGTCCTCCGCCCGCTTATCGGTATAGGCAAAGAAGAGATAATTAAAAAGGCAAAACAGATCGGCACTTTCGATACGTCGATAGAGCCGTATCAGGACTGCTGCATGCTCTTCAGCCCGCCCCACCCTGTTCTTCGCGGCAAACCGGAAGAAGCCAACGCCATCTACGAAAAATTAGAGCTTGAAGAATTAATCGAAGAAGCTCTTTCCGACTATGAACTTGTTAAATAATGAGAACCTTTAAAAAACTCGGTTAGGTTTTTAATTATTTATTTCTCTTGCTATTGCGGCGGCTTCGTCAAATTCGCTGTGAAGAAGTCTTTCGGCTATCGCGCTTAATTTGTCTCTTATTGCCGGAGGCCAGGGTTTTTGTTTTAAACCTGCAAGCGCGTCTTTTGCGGCTTTTTTATTAAACGCCGAACACGCGTTTCTGATTTCTTCAAGTTTTTCCTGCAGGTATGTAAAATCGACTTCGCCGGTTTCGTCTTCGGCTTCGTCATACGGCTTTAATTTTTCTATTACCTCTTTAAGCGATTCCAAAAACTCGGGAAGAGAAGCCAAAATTAACTGAATATTATTTTCGCGGCCCGCTTGTTCAAGCTCCGAGGCTTTATTGGAAAGTTCCGATTCTCCCACGTTTGCAAGAGCGCTTTTCATCGCGTGAATATTAATAATAAAAATTGATATATCATCAGATCTGCGGCATTTATTTTCGCATAACGCGGTGAGAATGTTAACCGCTTTTTGCGCATCACGTACAAAGAACTCGGCAAGCTGCTGATCAACCGCGATATTATGGCTGCCTGCCGCGTACAGGCTGTTTTTCTGCTTTCTGGCTTCTTCCAGCACTTCGGAAGATTGTTTATCGCGGATCATTTTATTAAGAACAGCATTAAGCTGGCGTATATCTATCGGTTTGGAAATAAAATCATCAAATCCGCTTTTTAAGAATACTTCGGCTTGCCCCGAAAGCGCGTTTGCGGTTAACGCTACAATCGGGAGCTGATAACCCAGATTGCGGATTAATCTTGTCGCTTCGATACCGTCCATTCTCGGCATCATATGATCCATGAAGAGGATGTCGTATTCGGCGCCTTCTCTGATTTTATCGATCGCTTCAAAACCGCTTAACGCTGTATCAATCGACAGCCCGTAAGGCGCCATAAGGCCGCGCGCGACATAGAGGTTTGTTTCAACATCGTCAACAACAAGAACTCTTCCGTACGGCATAAATTCCTGTATAATCTGAGCGTTTCTCATCTTTGTCGTATTTTTTAAATTTAATTTCATCAGGTTATCGGCAAGCTCGGCTCCTATCGGCTCTGCGTTATATGAAATTTGCGGCAGCGTTACCGTAAACACCGATCCCATGCCCGGCGTACTTTCGACTTTAATTTCGCCGTTCATAAGATCGATCAAGTTGCGGGTGATATTCATTCCAAGCCCTGTGCCTTCGGTTTTTCTGTTGGCGTCAAGATTAAAGCGGCTGAATTTATCGCCGAGCTTTTGAACCTGCTCCTCTGTCATTCCCTGCCCTGTATCGCTTACGCGGATAATTAAATCGATCTTGCTGCCGACTGTCATGTCAGCCGAAAGCAATAATTCGATTTGTCCTTCATGGGTGTATTTAAACGCGTTTGAAAGCAGGTTATTTAAAATTTGCTTGATTCTTAATTCATCCCCGATTAACGCCGAAGGCACTTTTTCGTTTACAACCAGCTTAAAATCAATCGGTTTGCTTTCATAGCGCATAACGTTCAATTTTACCGTATCGTGAATAAGGCTTGCGATATCGTACTGGGTTGATAAAAGCTCAAGCCTTCCCGCTTCTATTTTTGAAAGATCGAGAATGTCGTTAATAATGCCTAAAAGCAGATCGCCTGAATTATAAATTCTTTCCAAAGCTTCTTTAGTGACAAGCGAAAGCGTGTTATCCTGAAGCTGGATTTCTGTGATGCCCAGAATCGCGTTCATCGGCGTGCGGATTTCATGGCTCATCTTGGCAAGGAAGTCGCTTTTTGCCTTGCTGCTTTCTTCCGCGATTTCCGCTCTGCGCATTTCGTTTAACATCGCTTTTAATTCTCTTAAATCCCTTATGTATCCTGCGACGGCGTATTCACCCCGGAATTTAACGCGAACCAATGTAATTTCGGTCGGTATCTGCTCTCCTTCTCTGTTGTTATGCACGCAGTCAAAACGGCAATAACCGTCTTCAAAAGCTTCATCTACATGCCTGTTTACAAAATCTTTTGACAATTGCCCCGAAGGCTGATATTGAGGAAAGAAATCGAATATTTCGTTTATAAATTCTTTTTTATCTTTTAATCCGAACAGCCGCACTATTTCCTGATTACATTCAACGATTTCCATGCTGTTATTTATCATAAAACAACTCAGAGGCGTAGTATCAAGAAGCACCTGCGTACATTCGTCGGCTTCCCGCATTTTAGCCATCATGGCTTTTATTTCGCGCATATCGCGTACATATCCGCAGATTATAAAATCGTCTTTAGTTGTTACGCGCACAAGAGTAACTTCGCAGGGAATCAATTCGCCTGTAACTTTCCGGTGCATCCAGTCAAAATGGCTGTTTCCCTCGATAAAAGCTTTTCTTATCATTTCAAACGCTTTTTCGATTGATCTGCTGCCGTCAGGCTGATATTCAGGCGAAAGATCGTTAAAAACTTTTAGATATTCTTTTTTATTCGGCACATTGAAAAGCCTGAGCATTTCGTTATTGCAGTCGATTAATCTTAAATCTTTATCCCAAAAATTCGCGCATAAAGGAGCCGCGTCAAACATTATCCTTGTCCGCTCTTCGGCTTTCTTTTTTTGTCTGAACATGCTTAACAGAATAAAACTTAAAACAGTCGCGAAAATTAAACCCAGAGCTACCAAAAAATATCCAATATTTCTGACGCTCCGGTAATAAATATCCGAATACGCCATGATTGCCATATACCAGCCTTTATCAAGCCTTCTTATAAAACCGACAGATTCTCTTTGATTATAATCCCACGCCTTCCTCTCGGAAATTATTCCGCCGTTTTTTAATATATCCCGGATATTTTCTCCGTCATTCATTAAAATTATATTTCTTCCTATAAAGCCGTCTATAGGATGAGCGATTACGTCAAAATTTTTATCAAAAAGAATTCCATAGCTGTTTTCTGTTACGTGAACATTTACGACAAATTTTTTAATTTCTTCTATCAGCATGCCAAGACAAATAACGCCTATGGGATTTCCTTCGTCGTCAAAAATTCTGCGCGCGAAAATAATTCCGACATCATTGTTTTCGGGGTTTATTACAGGTTCTGTTGTTCCGACATTTCCGTTCGCTTCCACCGCCGCTTTAAACCACTGCTGTTCCTGAGGAATAAAATTTTCAGGAAATAAATTATCGGTTAAAACAGCCGCGTCAAATATATCTAAATAAGCGAAGATACCGGTTGTATGTTTAAACTGATCGTCTTCTACAATGTATCTGTTTGTATCGGACATATATAAACTGACTTCGGATAAAGGATATCCTCTTAAAATCATGTTACGGATGCTTTCGGCGATTATATACAAAGTTGTTTCGTTTTCTACAAGGATAGCCGCAATCTGAGTCTGAGTATTCAAATAAACATTATCGACATTTTTTAATAAATTGGTACGTTCTATACTGCTCATAAAATAATAACTTAAAAAAACCATCAGGGCAAACGCTAAAAAAACAGATATAACCTGAACATGCGTAATTGCGCCGAGAAGTTTTCTTAATATTTTACGAATCATAAATTTATTTTTACCTCCTTTATGAGATCTTTCGATTCATAAAAGACATCCGCGATTTTCGGATCAAAATGAGTTCCTGAATTTTTCATTATTATATCGATCGCTTCGGCGTCGGAAAAAGCTTTTTTGTACGGTCTTTCCGATACAAGCGCGTCATACACATCGACTATCGCCATTATGCGTCCTTGCAGGGGAATTTCTTCTCCTTTTAATCCGCGCGGATATCCCTGTCCGTCCCATCTTTCATGATGAGAGCCGGCGAATAGTTTTGCGTTACGCAAAAATTCTCCTTCTCCGGTACGCGAAATTATTTCGTCGATTATCCGCTCGCCTTCTTCGGAATGACTTTTCATTATTTCGAATTCTTCTTCGGTTAATTTTCCGGGTTTGTTGACGATAATATCCGATATCGAAATTTTTCCAAGGTCGTGCATTCTCGCCGACGAAATTATTTTTTCGACATCCCAGTCGCGGATTTCATCGGCGTATACTTCCCGTCTTTTCATTTCGTTGATTAAAACTTTTATGTATTTGGAAGTTCGTTCTATGTGTCCGCCTGTGCCTTTATCGCGGTTTTCTACCATATCGGCAAGAACCGCAACGATGCTGTTTTGCAGCCTGTGAAGCTGGTTAGTGCGTACGCGGATAATATTATCGATATCAAGATGTGTTTGAATCCTGTTAATCAAAACTAGCGCCGAGAAAGGTTTAGTGACAAAATCGACAGCTCCCATTTCAAGCCCTCTCGCTTCAACTTCGGAATCGTTTCTGCCTGTAAGAAACATAACCGGAATATGGGTCCATCTGATGTCTGATTTAATTTTTTTTAATGCTTCAAAACCGTCCATTTCGGGCATTTCGATATCAAGCAGAATTAAATCAGGGATTAATCTTTCCAGCATCGCAAGCATTTTAAAAGCCGAAGGCATTGTCATCACACGGTATTGATCTTCCAGCACTGCTTCGGCCATTGATAAATTCGTATCGCTGTCATCAACTACGAAGATAGTTTTCATACGTTTAAATTTAGCTCCCTGAGAATGAATTAATAAGTAGTATTTTATTCCACTTTTTTTAAAACTGCAAGTTTATTCGAAAATTGCGGTTTTTGAATATAATTTTAGTGTTTTTTACCTTTTTAAGATAAACTCACTATGTGAGAATTACGACCGGTAATGTTATGCTTTTAATATTTAATAAAAAATAGTAATGTTAGTTATGCCGATTAAAATACCCAAAGAATTACCTGCGTACGAGGCTCTTTCTAAAGAGAGGGTTTTTGTTATGACAGAAGCTCGAGCGCAGTCGCAGGATATAAGACCTTTGCGCGTAGGTATTATTAATCTTATGCCTACTACATTGGATACCGAAACTCAGCTTTTACGATTGCTTGGAAACAGTCCGTTACAGGTAGACATTACATTTCTAAACATGAGCAGCCATACATCAAAAAACGCTCCTCCCGGACACCTTGAAAAATTTTATATCAGCGCGGAAGAAATTGTCGCAATGAAAGCCAAATTTGACGGGCTGATAATCACGGGCGCGCCTGTCGAAACTCTGCCTTTTGAAGAAGTTGATTATTGGAATGAACTTGTAAAAATTATCGATTACTCAACCGACAATGTTTTTTCCTGTCTGCATATCTGCTGGGGCGCGCAGGCGGGACTTTACCGCCGCTACGGGATTTCAAAACATCCGCTCAAAAAAAAATTATTCGGCATTTTTCCTCATGCCGTAAACGAGCACCGCCATTTATTATTCCGCGGTTTCGATGATGAATTTTTAGCTCCGCAGTCAAGGCATACTGCAAGCGATCGAAACGCGATCGCATCGGATAGCCGCCTTAAAATTCAATCCGAAACAGAAGAAGCCGGCGTTTTTATAATTACAGCCCGCGAAGGCAGAGAAATTTATGTAAGCGGTCATCTTGAATACGATCCGATGACTCTTGACCGCGAATACCGCCGGGATGCGGCAAAAGGTCTTCCAATCGAAGTACCTGTAAATTATTATCCTGATAACGATCCTTCCAAAACTCCGGTTGTCCGCTGGAGAGCGCATGCGAATTTATTTTTCGATAACTGGCTGAACTATGTTTATCAGGAAACGCCTTTTAATTTGAATGATTTATAATTATTCGGCGTCTTCGGGGTATTGATTTTTGGTTTGTTTAATATTGGGAAGAACCTCGAAGAAACATTCGATTAACTCAGGGTCGAATTTTGAACCTGCAAGTTTATGCAGTTCGTCGAGTACATCATTTTCCGACCACGGTTCCTTGTAAACGCGTTTCGAACAAAGCGCGTCATATACATCGGCGATTGCCACGATTCTGCCGCCTAAAGGAATTTCTTCGCCTTTTCTGCCGAGAGGCTTGCCTTCGCTGTTTGTCTTTATCGGTTTTCCGGTGTTAGGATCGACCCATCCGGGATAACCGGTTCCGTCCCAGTTTTCATGATGGGTAAGCGCGATATCCTTCGCCAGAAGATCAACAGGCGAGTTTGTGTCGTTAAAAAGACTTGCGCCGTAAACGGTATGATTTTGCATAACCTGATATTCTTCGGGAGTAAACCGTGCGGGCTTTTTTAAGATTGCGTCAGAAATGGCGACCTTGCCTACATCGTGCAGCATGGAACTTATTTTCAAAATATCGCGGTATTTTTCTTTTTCTTCCAAAGTTTTATTTTTATGAAAAGCCCATCGATCGTATATTTCCACTGAATAACCCGCAACGCGGTTTACATGCGTTCCTGTTTCTTTGGGGTCGCGTAATTCCGACATTCTTATCATCCGCAGAATCATCGCTCTTGTCACATAAGCTCTTTGAAGAACCATGCTTGCGCTGTTCGCGAAATGTGTCAGGATTATTTCGTCTTCGGAAGAAAAAGCCCTGATGTTTCCTTTATCGTCTTTTGAATTAATAACCTGAATAACACCCATCAGCCTTTGTTCTGTCGAAATTAAAGGAATGGTAAGACTCGATACTGTTTTATAACCCGTTATCATATCGAAGGTTGAATAAAATTTATATGTGGCTTCCGGGGGAATATTATACATATCAGGGACATTGACCAAAGTTTTATTTAAAGCGCAGTGACCGGATATCGACTTTTCGTTGATTAAAACAGAAAAAATCGAATAAATCATCTTTTGCCCCGAGGGTAAATTTTTTTGGATGGTGTCATTTTGGGAATATTTTATGGCGAGTTTTTCTGTGCCTTCTTCGCCGGGATCGGTCGGGACAGTAATATAAATCGATCCCGCGTCAGCATTGACCACTTTTCTGGACTCGTAAAGTATTCTTTCCAAAAGAAGATCAAAATCCTGGATTTGATTTAATTCCGAGTCAAGGCGAATAATATTTTTATAATCGGTTTCGTCTTTCATAATTTGCTCGCCGTAGCTACCCCTCTTGCTAAATTCGTCGATCACTAATATTTTATAATAAAGAGGAAATTAATACAATGGGAGTAATAAAGACAGCTCTGGAAATCGCTTTGGAAAAAACGGCTAATGTTACAAGCGACAGAGCGGGTATCGCTCAATTTGAAGCCGAGCAAAAGGGAAAAAAATCGGCGAACGCGTTTCTTGCCGGAAGCATCGATGCCGAGGAATTAAAAAAAGCGGCAGGCGAAAAGGATAATCAAACCGGTATCAGGCAGGGAATTTTTGATGTTTTAATAACGCAGATTGCTTTGCCTTTAACAAGTGAAGATTTAGAAAAAATCGAAAAAATCGGCAAAGGTTTTTCCGCTGTTATAAAATCAAAAGAAGCAAGCAGTTTTTTTTCTCAGTTAAAACAGATTTTTTCACAGTATCTTCAGGAAACTGCGGAATACGAACAAATGGTTCGCAAGCAATACGCACCCAAACTCCGCCAAAAAGAAGAAGAGCTTTCCCGCAGATACGGCAGAGAGGTAAAAATAGATCCGCTTCAAGACCCGGAATTTGTTAATTTTTTAAACCAACACATGAACGCCGTCAAAGCCAATTACGAACCTGTAGTCGAACAAGCAAAGAGCGAGCTGCAGGCAATGTTCCTTAGATAGTGTCTGTCCACAAAGTCGGTTAATTTGCGGACAGACCTGCATTTTCTCGTCTAAAGACTGCGAAAATACGCTCTATAAGGAAGTCTGTCTATACTGTGTCCACATTATAGACAGACTTTAGATAGCGCGTGTGCCGCCGGTGCGTAAACCGGCTTCGTAAAGTTTTCCGCAGGAAATGAACATAGGCATTTTTGTTCCCGCAAGAATTATATCGGATTCTTCAGCCATTTCGATCATGTCGCGGCTTGGGCTTTTTCCCCTGACAAATATAATTGCATGAATGTCCAAAAGTTCCGCAGTGCGGATCACCTGGGGATTTACAAGACCTGTCAACAGGAGAACCCTGTCTTTAACAAAAGCCATTACATCGCTCATTAGATCTGCTCCGCAGGCAGAAGCTATTTCGCGTTCTGATTTATCTTCACCGTTAAAAAATTGACCTTCTACCAATGCTACTGCTTCTGATACCTTCATTATTCCCCCTCTGGACATAACTATACCTTTATTATTATACTACTTTTAACATATTGTAAAGCCCAAAGGGAGGATTATATGGCCGAACATATAATGCATAAAAAAGAAACAAAAAAAGCACCCCAAAAATCACTCAAAGAAAAACGCGAACAAAAAAAAGCCAAGAAAAAAGGAAAGAGCGAATAGGTAATTCCTGACTTTTGGAAAAGACTCACTTGATCAAATAAAATTCTACGCGGCGGTTTTTCCACCAGTTGTCTCTGTCGTCGAACGCGGCGACAGGTGTTGTACCGCCGGCTCCTGTGGCTGTAAGACGGGAACGGGTTACGCCGTTTCTGACAAGCAAATCGACAATCGCTCTTGCTCTCGTTTCGCTGATATTTTTTAAGATCGGCTCTTCCCTGTCGCGGGTTTCTCCTTCTGGCTGTGTCGGATTGGCGTGACCTTCGACCTGCACTCTGTAATCACGGAACTGGTTTAATATTTGAGCAATACGCCTAATGATTCGGTTATTTTCGCTGATAACATCCCTAGGAAGATCGACAAAATCCGCGTAATTCGGCCTAAATTGAATTGACGGCACAAGAATTCGCAGCCTGTCTCCCTCGCGCATAACTAGAACATCCGTCACAAATCTTCCAGTTATTGTGCTTGAGTTTCCAAGCGCGTCAGCAGCTCTAAAAGTGTATTGATACGCCGAAGCCGACTGAACAAGCTCTCCCCTGTCGCTTCTTCCGTTCCATGTGATTCTGTTTGCCGGAGTACCCTGCCCTTCTATTTTTTTAAACAATGTATTGAGCGATTCTACAGGACGGATTTCTATCGACCAATCGGCGACCGGAGATGCATCCTTTGCGGAAAGGTTGATTATTAATTCGTCATTTTCTCCGTCATTATCGGGGCTGAAATATTCAGGTGTTGTTGTCATGGAAAGTTCAGGTCCCGAGACATCGACTAAAATATTCGGTCCGATTGCTTTGACAATATCGCCTCTTGAGTAATTAACGGTAAGCTCTGATAAATAAATACCTTCGCGGATTACGCCCTGTTCGTTTAAGCCGTTCCAGCCCTGAACCGCAGGCACATTGGCGCCGCCTGAAAAAGAGCGTTGCAAAGCTCCCGACGTATCTCTTAATTCAAGTTTCCAGCTTTCGATGCCGTCGTTTAATAAAAGGCGGACAGAAAAATCAACAAGATTCGCTGATTGGTTTACCGAAGGTCTTATCGCTAAAACAGAACTTGTAAGAAAAGCGCCTGCTTCTCTGGAATCGACAATTATATTTGTCATTTGCGCGCCTGCGGAATTTTGCGCTTTGTCTTCGGCTCTTATTTGAAAACTGTAAACGCCGTCAGGCGCAATTTTGTTTGAATCGTCTCTACCGTCCCATACTACAGCCGACGGAGCATTGCCGCGGGTTTCGAATGATCTAATTTTTACGCCTTGAGAATTATAAATGCCGCTCTCCCATAAATCCGCGCCTTGCCCCGAGGGAACAAAGGTTATGCTGTGTCTTCCGCCTGATGCGCCGCTTCCTTTAGGATCGAAAATTCTCTGCGTTTCGGGAATATTTGCAATTCTTACCGAAGGAGGCGTATTTTTTAATACAGCTTCGAAACTTTCTGTTACCGATGTGTTGCCGGAATTATCAACTGCGGTAATCTTAAAAAAGTATCTGCCGTCTCTGGCAAGGTCGCCGTTGTTTAAATATCCGTCCCATTCTATAACCGAAGGAATCTCTATTTGTTTTTTTATAGAAAAAATTCTTTCTAAAAATTCTTTCGCGTCGAATTTTTCAAAGCGTTGTTCTTTATTTTCGATAATGCGCACGACATCGCCGTTTTCATTTTTTATTTCGGCTTTCCACGAAACAATGTAATTTTGATCTGTAATGCTGACAGGAATAGAAAGTACGTCGCTCCTTCCGTCATTGTTAGGTGAAAAAAATAAAGGCTCTGAATAATCTAAAATTATAACAGGAGGTTTTGTGTCGGCGCGGCCTGCGTACCAGCTGACTCCGCCGCCTATTGCCGTGATGCCTTCGTATAAAGGCTTAAACGCGGCGCTTACTTTTAAATCGCCGTCAGAAGGCAGATGTCCGCCTGCGGTTCTTTCTTTTTCCGAAGGAAGAGCGATATTAAACGTTAACCCTATCGCGGGAAAGGATGGGAAGGAAACATTTTTTTCCGATAACTCCCTAATATTTAATCCGCTCCCTCCGGGCCATGAAACCGATAATGTGACAACTTCGGCTATTGTAAATTTTGTTCCGGCTTTAAAAATCAAATTAATATACTCAGGATAAAAGAGCGAAGGGATTTTTAAATCCGCCGCAAAGTTTAAAATAAACGGAGAGGCTTTACCTTCGCCGCCGTGAATATGAATCAAATCAAACGAAACGCCGATAGCGGGTGTGAGCCATGAGGGAAAATAACTTACGCCAAGCTCTCCCAATACTACGGCGATTGTAAAATTTTCCATGAACGCAAGATTGCCTAAATTATATCTGAACCCGAGATCGCCTGAAATTGTAGTACCCGCTCCGAAGCCGAAATTAAAACCAAGACCAAGCGACATCCTCGGATAAATTTCTTTAGCGGCGAAAAGATTTCCGCTGAACGTCGGCTTGATAGGAAAATAATCAAACTGCTTGTCTCCAAATCCGCCGATATAACGAAGCGATCCGCCGAACACGCCGTATCTTGTTGGAAAAAGCGCTCCTAAGGAAATTGCCTGCATATACCCGTTTTGTTCTTTGCCTAAATCGGGAAACGCGGGGATTGCAAGATAGCTTAGGTCAAATATCATCCGCTGAGATTCGCCTGCCTGAGCGGGATTTAACGCGCTTGCGGGAGATCCTCCCTGCGCAGTTGAAAAACCGTCAGCGGCAAGGAAAGCGGCAAAAAGATCGGGTACAGCGTCGGCGCCCGCGATTGGAGGTTCAACTTCCGCTGCAAAAACGCCTGCCGCGTGTAAAAAGAAGATAATTATACCGATTAATATAAAAAATGAAATTTTATTTATTTTCGCATACATACTATAAATTATCACTATATTTAATCTATACTCAATGGGACAGCAAAAAAATTAACTTTTTCATACTTTGATTGTTATTAATAACAAAAGGAAACAACAAAAATAATGAGAAAATATAATTTATTAATATTAATTCCATTCGTTATATTTTTATTTTACTTTGTATCCTGTTCGGGAAATTTAAAAAAATCCGCTTCTTATGATTTTACAAATATCCGCCGAGGAAATGTAGAGCGCACAGTCTCTTCAAGCGGAACGATAAATCCTATAGCCACTGTAAGAGTTCTCCCCCGCATGAGCGGTAAAGTAGAAGCTGTTTTAGTTGATTATAACGATACAGTTAGCCGCGGACAAATACTTGCAAGATTAAATACAGATATGCTTCGTCTCCAGAGGGATCAGCAGGCGGCATCCGTTCAGAAGGCGCGGGCGAATTACGAGCTTCAGCTTACAAATTACCGTACACAGGAAATTTTGGCGCAGAGAAATTTAATTTCCGAGTTCGAACTTAGAACATCAAAAACATCTTTAGATAATCAGGCGGCAGACCTTGCCGTAGCGGAAGCGAATTTAAGAGTGATCGAAACCGAAATAAATCAATACGCGTACATTACATCTCCGATTGACGGAATCGTTCTTGACAGAAATATTAATGTAGGCGACACGGTTGTTGATTCTTCGAGCAGCAATAATTCTTCGAGTATTTTTATAATCGCAGAAAATCTGCGCGAGATGCAAATCGAAGCTTCTGTGGGTGAGCTTGATGTAACATCGATACACAAGGGTCAGGAAGTGCGCTTCTCTCTTGAAAGTCTTCCGGGGCGAAGATTTACAGGCATAGTCGATGTGCTTAGAATGATTCCTGTTACCGCTAATAATGTAGTTTCTTATACAGTGATTATCAATGTTGAAAACGCCGACCTCTCACTTTTGCCGGGCATGACATGCGCTGTTGATTTTATTGTAGAGCGAAGCGATAATGTTCTGCTTGTTCAGAATGCCGCTTTGCGTTATCAGCCGACAACATTAACTTCCGATCAAATTTCAGATATGGTTTTTAACGCAAGCCTTGCGAATATGAATGATGATCAAAAACAAGCGGCAATCGAAGCGAGAGAGCAGGCTCAATCTTCGCAGCAAAGACAAAATCAAAATTCAAATTCTAATCAGGGCATTACGCAGATAATGATGGGAGGCGGTAATCAGAGAATGGGCGGCAGGCAGACGCAGGGTGGACAGAGAACGCAGAGCGGAGGAAGAAGCGCCGCTGTGATCGTTATGCGAAACCTTT
>JGI24695J34938_10002633_pt1 | contig 13441 bp, 12 predicted proteins | sample TergutCo191P3_FD_34938 | JGI IMG/M metagenome (IMG submission 34938) | reverse complement strand
CTGCCCTTGCAAGAGCGTTTCTTTGATTACTAAAATACGATTCTGCGGTTTCCGCGTCAATGTCACGGGAAGTGAAAAAACGATTGTTTAGAAATACCTGTTCAGGTCTTCCCTGAATAATAAAAAAAACCGAAGCAATCTGCGGGTTCTCCGCGAAAAAGAAATCCGCCGCTTCCTGCGCACCAGCTCCTTCAGCGGCGGCAGATCGAATCAAAATGCGCGAATTGGCTCTCATGTTTTCAAGAGTCATCTCCGCTTCCATCGCGGCGCGGCGGTTAGCTTCAAAGTTGTTTTCTTCCGCAGAAAGACGCAAATCTCCGTAAAAAAGCCATGAAACAAGAGCTGTAATAGACCCAAGAGACAAAACTACGATAAATGAGATCAAAATAATCATTTTCGCGCCGATTGAAAACCGGACTTTCATTAAGCCGGAATTTTTATTTTCTTTTTTTTCTTCCATCCCTGTACTTCCTTTATTAAGTAAAAGCTGAGGTTGTTCCAAAACTCGGTTAGTTTCGGAACAGCCTCAGTTATAATTCAACATCTTATTATAATAACAACTAATAAAAGAAAAGATCAAGCAATCATTAAAAAACAAATATTTTTCTAATTTCCGACACTAAATAAAACGATCCTGTCCCCAGAATTGGAAGCATTTCTCCTCTGCGTGAATTCTTTGCGAAAAACACCGCCTGCATGACAGAATCTTTCGTATCCTTTACAAGGTGCGTCTTCTCCTCTCCCGCAACGCTTACAAATGAATCATAAACCTGCTCAGGATTGCTCGCCTTAAAATTTCCAGGGGTTGTGATGATTATCTTTGAGAAGCTTTTATGCGCTGCTTTTGCCATTGCCTCAGCGTCTTTATCCGAGGCGCAGCCGAAGAGCAGTACGCCGCCTTCGCCGTAAAGCGAGCGGAAAGTTTCTATACACCGCGAAAGGCTTTCGGGAGTGTGAGCGCCGTCAATGATGAAAGGCGGCTCTTCGGATATTTTTTCAAAACGCGCGGGGATTTTTAATTTCGCGAGACCATGGCGGATTGCGTCTCTTTTTATTAAAGGGAACGCGGTTAATAATGCGCTGATTGCCGTAACTGCGTTTTCCGCCTGCACTTTTCCGGGAATGGGTATTGAAAAAAAAGAGCCATGCGGAGACGCATCGAACCTTTGGTTCGCGGCGCAGAGAAGATGAGGGCTTTTAAACATGAGAGAAAAACCTGTACCTTGTGAGGTGACATTTATATTTGTGAGTTCCGCTGTTTCAGGTAAATATATCAGCGGACTGTTTTTTTCTTCCGCTTTCTTTCTGAAAACTTCCAGCGCTTCACCGCATTGTTTGGCTAATACAAGCGGCTTGCCCTGTTTGATTATTCCGGCTTTTTCGCCCGCTATTTCCGTAATTGTGCCGCCTAAAATATTTGTGTGCTCAAGTTCGATCAAAGTTATTACGCTTACTAAAGGATCCAGCACATTTGTTGAATCAAGCCGCCCTCCCATGCCTGTTTCCACCGTCATTACATCGCATTTCGCATAACGGGCGCAGAGAAAAAAAAGCAGCGTTAATAGTTCCCAGAATGTCGGCTCACAGCCCTCTTCGGTTGACGGATCAAAAAGCGTTCTTTGTGAACCAGCAAGAGATGGAATCCTCTCCTCCGCGATGCGCCGCAGCTCTTCTCCGGCGGAGAGATATACATCTTCATCAAAGTATGTATCTCCCAAACAGAGCCGCTCGCGAATATCAACAACGTGAGGCGACATATAGCGCCCTACGCGGTAACCGGCTTCGGTCAGCATGGCGGCTAACATACTTGTTACGGAACCCTTTCCCTTGGAGCCCGCGACATGAATTGAAGGCGCGCACTTTTCAGGATTACCGGCAAGTTCCGCCAAAGTTTCCATCCTGTCAAGCCGGAAACTTTTTGGTTTTTGACCCTTTTCAAGATTGATAAACCGCGACAGCCAAGAGAAAACTTCATTAGATGATTGAAAATACTTTTTCATAAAAATAAAACAATTGTTATACCGCGAAGCAGCACGAACAGAAGAAAAATTTCAAACAACAAGTTCGTGATGTTCGAGTGGTTCGCGGTAAGAATCTCATTTCTTCTTTGATTACGTCTTTACAAGAACACTTTTCCCTAATTTAACTCATAGGTTTTGCCGTATTTTACTATCTCAATATTCGGAAAGCCGTTCTCTTCAAAGAATTTTTTCAGGAAGGCCTGCGATTTTTTTTCGCCGTGAACAAGAAAGATAGTTTTAAGGCGCGAAGTGTCTACCGATCTGAGCCACGCAAGCATTTCTTTGTAATCGGCGTGAGCGCTGAACGCGTTTATCTCTTCTACCTGCGCTTTTACCTTGAACCATTCGCCGTGAATTTTTACTTCGCTTTCACGGTTGCGGATGCGGCGGCCCAAAGTGTTTTCCGCCATGTAACCGACTGTCATGATGGTAGTGTTGGGATCCTGAATATTGTGAATAAGATGATGCTGAATGCGTCCCGCTTCGCACATTCCGTCCGCGGAAATTATTATAAGCGGTCCTTTTTTATCGTTTAACGCTTTTGATTCCTGAACGCTGGTTGTAAAGTGCAGGCTGTTAAAACCAAAAGGATTTTTATGATGTTTGATAAACGCTTCTTTTATTTCTTCGCCGTAACATTCGGGATGCACCTGAAAAATCGTTGTCGCGTTAGTCGCCATCGGAGAATCGACATAAATCGGCACTTCGGGAATTACGCCCTCGTCAACTAACAAATGGAAATAGTAGACAAGTTCCTGCGTGCGTTCAATCGCGAACGCTGGGATTAAAATCTTTCCTCTTTTTTCTACTGTCCGTTTCGCGAGTTTAGCGAGTTTATCAATAGCCTCATCGGTTGAATCATGAACGCGGTCGCCGTAAGTGCTTTCAAGGATGATGTAATCAGGCGCGGTTTCAGGGATTGCCGGGTTGCGGATAATGGGCTTGCCTTTTCTTCCAAGATCGCCTGTGGCGAGAATGTTCAGCTCCTGCCCTCCCTTTTTAACTTTTATCGAAGCGATTGCCGAACCAAGGATATGTCCGGCGTCATAAAATTCAAGGGATACCCCGTCTCCGATAAACATCGGTCTGTTATACGAAACTCCGACAGTCTGGCTGACCGCCTGTATCGCGTCCTGCTCGGAGAAAAGCGGCGTCCAGTCAAATTTCTCGCCTTTTTTCTGAGCCTGGCTTTTTAAGTATTTCGCGTCACGCGCCTGAATGTTAGCGGAGTCCATCATTATAAGGCTTGCTATATCCCTTGACGCGGGCGTTGCGTAAATATTACCTTTGTAGCCGCGTTTCGGCAGCATGGGCAATAAACCGCAATGGTCAAGATGACCGTGGGTTAAAACCACGCTTTCAATCCGATCTTCCGCTATGCCGAATTCCCTGTTTTTGCGATCCGACTCTGCTCTGGAGCCCTGAAACGCGCCGCAATCAATCAGATAACTTAACCCGTCAATCTCAAGCACATGCTTGGAACCTGTAACCTCTTCGGCAGCGCCGAGGGAGTAAAAATTTGCATTCATTTTCAGATTATAACATGGAAAAATTATAGCCGCAATGAAAAATCGCCGTAAAACGCTTAATACCTGCCTAATTGACATTCTTTGTCATTTTGTGTTGTTATTGATTAAGGAGAAAATAAAGTGATTGAGCATCTTTTTTGGCTGGGTGTCGCAGGCGCGGTTCTTGCGCTTGTTTTTGCGTTCGTGCAGAGCCGCAGGGTTTACGCATTTCCTGAAGGAAATGAAAAAATGATACAAATTGCGTCTGCAATTCGTACAGGCGCGAGAGCGTATCTCAAACGTCAATATACAACACTTACGTGGTTTTTTGCGATAATGTTTGTAATTCTCGGCGTTCTTGCGTACTTCGGGCTGGTCAGCCCGTATGTTCCGTTTGCGTTTATAATCGGAGGATTTTTTACCGGTCTTTCAGGATACATCGGTATGAAAGTCGCGACTAAGGCAAACTCGCGCACAGCAAACGCGGCGAAAGACGGTTTGAATAAAGGTCTTCGCGTGGCGTTTTCATCGGGAACTGTGATGGGTTTTACAGTCGCGGGCCTCGGGCTAATTGATGTCACGGCATGGTATTTAGTTCTGGTTCATGTTTTTCACGCTGATACCGCGGAAATCGCGCAGACGATGATCTGTTTCGGAATGGGCGTAGCTTCAATGGCGATGTTCGCGCGCGTAGGCGGAGGCATTTTCACAAAAGCCGCTGACGTTGGAGCTGATCTTGTAGGAAAAGTCGAAGCCGGAATCCCTGAAGACGATCCGAGAAACCCCGCGACAATCGCGGATAATGTCGGCGATAATGTCGGCGATGTAGCGGGAATGGGCGCTGACCTTTACGAGTCATATTCAAACGCCATTGTAGCGACATTCGCGCTTGGTTTTTCCGCAGGTTACGGTTTTGCCGGTCTTTTACTGCCAATTCTGATGGCTGTTGTCGGTATCGTTACTTCGATAATCGGCACATTTTTTGTGCGCACCAAAGAACAGGCAACTCAGAAAAATCTTTTAACATCTTTGCACTTAGGCACATGGCTTGCCGCCGGTCTTTCAGCCGCCGCGGCGCTGCCGCTGACGTTTTATGTTTCCAAACTGGTAATACCTGAGTCAATTCCGGGAGCAATGGCGGGTAACGCTTTAGGAATTTATATTTCTATCTTAATTGGAATCGCCTGCGGAATTATCATCGGCTTTTTCACCGAGTATTATACATCCGATCATTATAAACCGACCCGCGAGCTTGCGGATTCTACCGAGACAGGAACGGCGACATTGATGATCGGCGGCATTTCTCTCGGCATGAAATCCACGGCAGGTCCTGTTTTGACAATAGCGATTTCAGTTATTTCATGTTTTCTTATCTGCAACGGAATGACTGATTTTTACACGGGTCTTTACGGCATCGGGATCGCCGCTGTCGGAATGTTAGCAACTCTCGGCATCACTCTCGCGACTGACGCGTTCGGTCCTGTTGCAGATAACGCAGGCGGCATAGCGGAAATGTCACATCTTCCGAAAGAAGTACGCGAACGCACGGACGCTCTCGACTCTCTTGGAAACACAACCGCCGCTACCGGAAAAGGTTTCGCGATTGGTTCAACAGCGTTTACAGCGCTCGCTCTTCTTGTCTCCTATAAAAATATGGCGGAAATCGCGATGCAGAAAGCAGGAAAACTTCCTCCCGGCGGAATGTTAGATCTCAATGTTATTACAAACCCGACTGTATTAATCGGTCTTTTCTGCGGAGTGGCTCTCGCGTTCATGTTTGCCGCTCTTACGATACGGGCGGTTCACCGCGCGGCGCAAAGCGTTGTAAAAGAAGTACGCCGCCAGTTCAAAGAGATAGCCGGCATTATGGAAGGGACAGCGTCTCCCGATTACGCGACATGCGTCGATCTTTGTACACGCGGCGCGCAGAAAGAAATGATCGTTCCTTCTCTGCTTGCGATTATTTCTCCTGTTGCCATAGGCATCGTTTTCGGTCCTGCCGGAGTCATCGGTCTTCTTACAGGCCTTACAGTTTCAGGATTCGCGTTAGCGGTTTTTATGTTAACCGCCGGCGGCGCATGGGACAACGCGAAAAAATACATCGAAAGCGGAAAGTACGGCGGCAAAGGCAGCGACTGCCACAAAGCCGCGGTTATCGGCGACACTGTCGGCGATCCGCTGAAAGACACAACAGGTCCTTCATTTAACATTTTGATTACGCTTGCCGCTACTGTCGCGATTGTATTTATCGGAGTAACTGTAAATTTTTCGATCATGTAATTAATTAGTATGCGGCATTAAAACGCCGTATACTAACGCCATTTTAAGATTTTTTTCCGCATCAGCGGAGAGAAGATCACAGGCAAATAACACAATGATTGTAATTAATTACGGCAAAGACTGGATTAAAACAACTTATGATACTCTTGCCGCTTCGGATATCGGCGAATATCTTCAAAAAAATTTTTCTGTTTCTATAAAGCCAAATCTTGTAACAGAGCGTCCCGCAAGCGAAGGAGCGACAACGCACCCGGAAGTTATCGAAGGTATTATTTTATTTCTGAAAGATTTTGGAATAAAAGACATAAAAATAATCGAAAACTCCGCCTGCGGGCACAACACTAAACAGGCGTATAAAATATGCGGCTATGAGGCATTGAATAAAAAATACGGCGTTCCGCTGATCGATTTAAGCAATGATCGTTTTATCACTCTAAAGCATGATAATAATAATTTTCAAATCAGCGAAACAGCTCTTAACAGTGATTTTTTGATCAGCGTTCCTGTATTAAAAGCGCACAGCCAGGCGCGGCTGACATGCTGCATGAAAAACTTAAAAGGCTGTATGCCGCACAGCGAAATGAGGCGGTTTCACGCGCTTGGTCTGCATAAACCAATCATGTCGTTAAACGCTCTCTTAAAAATACATTACTGCGTAGTGGACGGTATCTGCGGCGATCTTAGTTTTGAAGAAGGCGGAACTCCTGTAGAAGCAGACAGAATCATTGCGGGGCAGAATCCTCTTCTTGTTGATTCATACTGCGCTGAACTGATTGGCTACAAACCTGATGATATCGGATATTTATCTTACGGTAAAAAAATCGGGTTAGGTGAATATTTTTCGCAGAAAACCAAAGTTTTGGAATTAAACGCGGAACAAAAACCTGTTCGTCAATTATTTATAGACAGAATCGCCGATAAATACCGCGGTCTTATCGAAGAAGATTCAGCCTGTTCGGTTTGTTACGCCGCTTTGATTTTCGCGCTTCACAGGAAAGGCGGTTCTTTCCGCGGTAAAAAAATCTGCATCGGGCAGGGATTCAAGGGAAAGAGTACGGCAAAAACAGAGTGCGTCTGCCTTGGCATTGGAAATTGCGCAAAAGGTTTTAAGAAATTTATCGCCGGATGCCCTCCAAAGGCGGCGGATATTCTGGCGTTTCTTGACAATATATAAAATCCGGCGGATAATAATTACATGAAAAGTAAAATTAATTCTTATTTTTATTTTGTTTTATTAACGGCAGTCATTTTTTCAAATTGTACAAATTCGCATAATCAAAATATTTCTATAAAAAATTCATTATCTATTTTTATGTTAAATAACGGTAAGAATTATTTTTTTTGTATACCTGTTCAATATATAGGCGATTATCATATCGGAAATTTTCAATTTGATAACGGCTCTGTTATTATCGGTGATTTTGAAATACCGTTAAAAAGCGAAGAATTAAATATTTCTGTTTATCTGAATGAAACATCGGACGAATCAGGAAAGACAATCGGAGAATATGAATTAATCTATAAAAAAGAAAATGACAATGTATTGATTTCAAAAATGAAAGAACCGATAGCCGCAAAAATCGAATCTGATTATATGATGAATCAATATAATATTTTTATAGAAAAATATCTTTCAGATAACGAAATGAAAAAAATAATCAGAGAATATAAAAAAGGGAATGTAGATTCAAAGATGTCTGTCTGGTATAATATTACAATAGATAATGAAGAGCAGGCAGGATGCGGAATGCTTGATGATTTTGAACTTCATAATGAATTTGCCCAGCAAGCGGTATGGGCTCTTCCTCATTTTAAGTTTTTCATAACAAAATACCTGCAAAAATAAAACTGTTAATAAAAATATATTTACTGCTTTATTATTAAATATTAAGCGCTGATTTATCGCTGACAATCACATTTGGCTTAGGCGAAATTCCTTCAGCGTCAGGTTCCGTATCAAAATCAATATACATGATCCGCGCGTCTGTGTCAATTTTCGCAAGCGCGTCCGCCGCGGTATTTACCGCAATAAGGTACTGCTCCGCGGGACTGAACGCGCGGCAGGCGGGACATGCGCACCATGTAGTTTCAAACCCTTTATCGGGAAAAAGATGAAAGATGCGCGGAGAAGCTAATTTTTCAATGACAGCGGAAAATAAATTATGGGCGTTTTCTGTAATTATAGAAATCGTCTCCGGATTGGTCGGGCAAAAATGATGATCGGCTTTTCTGTTTCCCTGATGCATCCTGAAAAGATCGCGTTTAAGGAAGAATGATTTTTTCGGCATCACAAGAGAAAAGTCATAACCGCCCGCTTCAATATTAAGCGCCTGATTGTTTATCAATTTTATATATTTTTGATTTTTATTCGGGTTCTTGAAATATCTGTCATTCAAAGAAAAAACGACAGTATTGCACTCATTTTCGACAGCCAGATAAATCATTTTCTCGCGTTCTCTTACGCTGGTTTTCGCGGTGACAAATAACCTTTTTCTTGTTTGTTTCATATAATAATTATATAGTATTTCTCTGTCTTAGACCATATAATAATATAGTGAAATAATGTTTCACTCAGGCTTTAATTGAGGTAAATATGGAATTTGATGTCGCTATTATCGGCTGCGGAGTCTCCGGGGCTAACATCGCCCGCCGTCTTTCAGCGTACTCAATAAAAACTGTAATTCTGGAAAAGGCCGCGGATGTTTCTTTCGGAACTTCCAAAGCTAACTCAGGCATTATTCACGGCGGATTTCATCATAACAAAAAATATCTGAAAGCGCGGCTGGAAATTCAGGGCAGTATGATGTTTGACCAGCTCCGGCGTGAGTTGAATTTTCCGTTTAAGAGATGCGGCATCATTGTCGCGGCGCTTCATGAAGAAGAAATGAAAGTAGTTGAGCATCTTTATTTGCAGGGAGTGGAAAACGACTGCCTTGGGATTGAGTTATGTTCGCGTCACAGAATCACGGAGCTTGAGCCGAAACTTTCTTCTGATGTTGTAGGCGGGCTTTACGCGCCGGGCGGCGGAATTATTGAGCCGTACCGTTTTGTGTTTGCGCTTGTTGAATCCGCGCAAAAAAACGGAGTAGAACTTCTCACTAATTTTAAGGTTAGCGGAGCGTTATGGGACGGCGTTTTTTGGAATATACGCGAAGATAAAACAAATTCTGTTAACACAAATAATGTTAAAACAAATTCTGTCAGCAGGGAAATTAAAGCGCGTTATGTGGTAAACTGCGCTGGGCTTTTCGCTGATGAAATATCAAAAATTTTCGGCGCTGAAGAATTTAAAATAACCGCGCGAAAGGGCGAGTATTATTTATTAGACAGACTCACCAAGGCGTGTCCTTCCAGAGTTGTCTTTCCTGTCCCTTCCTCTGTCTCAAAAGGAATGTTAGTAATTCCGACAGTTGAAGGAACTGTCCTTGTCGGTCCTACCGCGGATAATATCGAAGGCAAGGATGATTTTTCTACCACTGTTAAACGCCTCGAGCAGATACTTGTTTCAGGAAAAACAATGATACCTTCTCTCAGTCAAAATGACGTTATTACTTCTTTCGCGGGATTGCGTCCGTGTATGGATGAAGATTTTTATATTGAAGCGTCAAAAAAAGCGCCTTCCTTTGTGCAGGCGGCAGGCATTCAAAGCCCTGGATTAACCGCGTCTCCCGCAATCGGCGAATATGTAAAAAATATTTTACTAGAGATGGGTTTGCGCCTAACGGAAAAACCCGGCTGGAATCCCTATGTTGATGATCGCCCTCTCGCGAGAGAACTGAACATGAACGATCTTGACAGTCTAATCGAAAAAGATAAAGCGTGGGGCAACATAGTCTGCCGCTGCGAAAATGTCAGCGAAGCGGAAATTGTACAGGCTGTAAAATTAGGCCACACTACGCTGGACGGAATAAAATATTTTACGCGCGCGCAGATGGGACGCTGTCAGGGAGGTTTTTGCACTTATAAGATCATAAAAATAATAATGAGAGAAACCGGTATGTCGTGGAATGAAATAACAAAACACGGCGGAAAAAGCCAAGTATTACGCAGTAATACAGTATTACATAGCGATACTGTATTGCAAAATGATACAGTTATGCAAAACAGCGTGCCGGAGGCTGCGTTATGAGAGAAATCCAATATGACGCAGTTGTAATCGGAGGAGGCGCAGCCGGATTAGCCGCTGCTTTGGAACTTGACGCTGAAGGTTTCTCCTGCGCGGTTATTGAACGCGAAGATCATCTCGGCGGAATTTTAATGCAATGTATTCACAACGGTTTCGGTCTGCACGAATTCAACGAAGAGTTAACAGGTCCTGAGTTTGCCGAACGCTTCATTGAGCGCGTAATAAAATCAAAAATCGCTGTCTACCTGAACACAACTGTAATAAATTTTTCCGCTGTAAATCTTTCTTCGGCTCCCTGCTCCCCGCTCTCTGTTCCATGTTATAAAGAGCTTTCCTGTGTTTCACCTAACGGAGTAATTAAAATAAAAAGCATGGCTTTGTTGCTCGCCATGGGGTGCCGCGAGCGTAACAGGGGAAACATCCGCATCCCGGGCGCGAGACCGGCGGGTGTTTATACGGCAGGTCTCGCGCAGCGCCTTGTAAATATTGAAGGATTCATTCCCGGTAAAGAAATTGCCGTCATCGGTTCCGGCGACATCGGGCTGATCATGGCGCGGCGCATGAGCTGGGTCGGATGCAAGGTAAAGGCGGTTGTGGAAATAATGCCGTATCCCGCCGGTCTTACGCGCAACATCGTTCAGTGTTTGCGTGACTTTGACATTCCATTGTACCTGTCATCGCAGACTACAGGCATATTCGGCAATGACCGCGTTGAAGGAATCGAAGTCACTCCGATTGAGAACGGCGTACCCGTAAGCGATAAAAGTTTTCGTATAGACTGCGACACTGTTTTATTGTCGGTAGGTCTTGTCCCAGAAAACGAGCTGTCGCGCGCCGCAGGCGTAAAGTTAAATAGTGTAACAAACGGACCTTTAGTTGATTCATATTTAATGACTAATATGGACGGAGTTTTTGCCTGCGGCAATGTTCTGCATGTCCATGATCTTGTTGACTGGGTCTGCGAAGAAAGCCGGCGCGCCGGACGCTATGCCGCAAAATGGCTGAGAGGCGAATATCCTTCTTTACAGATACAAGCGAAAGCAGGCTCTCACATACGTTATGTGAACCCGGCGCGGATTGCCCCAGACAGGGAAAATCTTATCTATATGCGTTCCATGATTGTAAAAAGCGATGCTGTTCTTGAACTGCGTATGGACAACCGTGTTATGCGCACAAGAAAGGAAAGGTATGTACAGCCGTCAGAAATGATCAGCGTTAAATTAAGCCCGAAAGATTTTGAAGGTTTGGAAGTTAACCGCGACTCTGTTTTGGAATTCAATATTAAATGATTGAGAAGTAAATGCCGGTATCCGCCGTTTTAATTGCGTATACAGGCATTCGGAGGTGTTATGCGAAACTTAACATGTATTATCTGCCCGGTTGGCTGTTCTCTTGATATAGACGACAGCGGCGGCATTGATAACCTGTCCATTAAGGGCAACCGCTGCTCGCGCGGCGCTGTTTACGCGCAGGAAGAAATACGCGCTCCCAAAAGAATAGTAACAGCGACTGTGCAGATTTTAATGCCTCAAAATAAAGGAGATAAAAAAACAAGTATGGATTTTTCTATAAGAAGAATCCCCGTAAAAACTACCATTCCGTGCCTGCGCGAAAAAATACCCGCGCTGTTACGCGACATTTATAAAATAGAAGCCTCCCTTCCCGTAAAAGCCGGTGACGTTTTAATTTCCGGATGGAACGGAGAAGAAATTGACGTAATCGCGACAAGAACTGTCGGCAATTAATAAAGAAATTAAAACTATCGGAGATTAAATTGTTATTATCAAATAAAAACGAAAAATCTAAAGATGATTTTTGGCGGGAGTTTGAAGAAAAAACCGGCGAAAAAGTAATAGACCGCGGTTTGGGAAAATATCTCTCAGGATGGGACATATTTGATGAAAAAAAGTGGATCGGCATCTGGGGATTGACTTTTACAACATCGGCTGGTTTTCGTTTCCATCATTTCCCCCAGCATACATGGATTGATTCCTTTACAAGTTTCGCATCAAAAGAGCCGTTAAAAGAAAAATCAATTTTTATTCCGCAGGAAAAAATAACATCATCGGAAATGATAACAGAAAAAAATTGGCGGAAAAAGATTTTTTCGCCTTCGCCGCCGCGTCTTGTTATCATATACCTTGACGATGCAGGAAGCGAAAAAAAACTGATATTTGAAGCTGAATACAACAAAGCAGGCGTTTAATTATTTATTTTAACGCGCCTTTCAGCAGCATTTCAATTTTTTTCGCGTTAACTACAGCCTGGCTTTTAGCGTGATTGTTAAAAAACAACTGAACAATTTTTGTGCGCATTAATAATTGGCTTATAGGCTCAACAAAACTTTGCAGTTCTTCATCGCTGTATAAATAATCATAGCGCGTAACATTATCTCCGCTGTACCACATTTTCGCGTTTCTTCCGTGAAAACGCAGATAAGCGGTATCGCTTGTGGAAACAAATTCAAGCTGCATCAGGTTTTTCAGATTTGGATTATCGGTAACGCACCACCCCACATCCCGTTCCCGTAATCCCGCATAAACCTGATCATTCTGCCATTTTGAATTCCGCATTTCTATTACGGCGGAAATTGATGTCACCTCACGCAGGAGCAGATCAAGGTAAACTCTGTTCTCTTTCTCATAATGAAAACTTTCAGGAAATTGAAATAAAACGCATAACAGCAGATTATGAATCAATAAAGGTTCCAGCGCTCTTTTAAATTCTTCCATTAATATTTTATACTGACTAATATCAACGGCATGAGTTAATCCCTGAAACGCTTTAACGGAAAATTTTACCTGTCTCTGCGATCTTTCAATCATATTCCGCATTTGATCCGCTGAAGGCATTCTGTAATAAGTCCCGTTCAATTCCAGCGCGTTAAAATGTCTGGAATAATATTCCAGGAATTTATTTCTTGCAAGTTTTTCAGGATAAAACAAACCCTTCCATTCGGGATAATCATATCCGCTCGTTCCTATATAAAGTTCTCCCATAAATCCTCTCATTGTACGTTCAAATAGCATACTGTCTATTTAGCGGTTTAGCTCACGTTTGGAATAATTGTTTTTGGCGCAAAAAAGCAGAAAAAATTCCCTTGCTTCATCGGCTTTTGTCCGACCCATGATAATAAGATTATGCGTCCAGGAATTTCTCGCAACAGTGTTGCGAGTTTTTCATTGTCCTTATAGGTTTCATAAAACTGTTTCATTCGCAATATATTTGAAGCTGAAAATCCCTTTATGTCATGGTTTTTCAATTTTAAGTCTTTGCCCATTTTTGAATTATATCAGAAGTTTGCTGAGATAAGAAGCTATTTACTTCTTTGATCTTCTTCTCTTCTATATCTTTATTAAATTCCCCGCACTCTTTCAAGGCTCTAACCGTTATAAATGTTAGAAAAATGGAAATAACCGCCACTAGTGTTCTGTCCGAAACAGAAGTCATGATTTAGCCTTTTTTATTTTTGCAAGAACCTCTTCAGGTTTTTTGATCCATGNAAA
>JGI24695J34938_10002632_pt1 | contig 13443 bp, 9 predicted proteins | sample TergutCo191P3_FD_34938 | JGI IMG/M metagenome (IMG submission 34938) | reverse complement strand
TAATTCGTCCTTTGATGCTTTGAATATTCGCTGTTATTTCGTTAACGGCGGCAGCGGTTTGATTCATATTATTTGCAAGGTCGCTTCCTACCTGAGATAATTGATTCGATTCTTTTTTTATGCTGATCATTAAATTTTTGATCAATTCCATTGTCTGATTAAAATGACGCGACAGATCGCCGATTACATCCTTGGAAAGATAATGAACCCTCTTTGTAAGATCGCCTTCGCCTTCGGAAATATCTTTTAATGTATACATTACGCTGAACAACGGTTTTACAATACTGGTTGTAACAAGAAGCGCAAGAATAACGCTCGCGGCGAACGCGATAACAATAATAATTATAATTAATGTAGATAATGCTCTGCCAAGATTGTAAATATCATTTATTTCGTTATGAAGAACAATTCCGTATTGTTTGTACATGAACTGTAAATCTTCTATTACCGTTTGAGTAGCCGGAAAAATTTCATTTACCAAAATTCTTACAGCTTCTTCGTTATTATTATTATTAGTTAGATTAACAACTTCGCGCGCTTTTTCATGAATAAGGTTATGAGGAGCGATGATATGCCTCATAATAGTCTGAAGTTCGGTATCGGTTATTCTTTTTGCTTCATCACTGTTAAGCCAGACGCCCAAAGAACAGGTATTAGGATCGAGCGAACCTGTAAACGGTTTTGAAGCATACACAGTTTCGGTTAATGCGTGTCTCCATTCAAAATGCGAAGTTGAAATATCCGAAATATTAGCTTCTATCTCTGTGATTCCGATTATTTCCTCCGCCGAATTTGTAAGCTGTTGAATGCTGTAAAGACCCATTATGCCGAGAAATGCTCCGAGTAAAGCGATAATACTAAAACCGCCGGCTAATTTAGTTCGAATTTTCATAAAATTTCGTACTCCTAATTTAATTATTGTTTATATTTGCCGATAATTCCAATTATTCTGGCATAAATTATCATAATTAGAGAAAAAAAATATCAGGTTAAATTGAAATTCAAACATTTTTACTCAAATCCCTGTATTTTCTTACTTTTTCGATAACATTACTTATATCGAGCGGTTTACCGATGTGATCGTTCATGCCCGCGGCAATGCACAGCTCAATATCTTCCTTAAATACATTTGCTGTCATTGCAATTATCGGAATACCCATAGGATATTCTGATAATTGCATAGGAGTTTGCTTGAGGATTTTAGTTAATTCCATTTCGCGGATTTTTCGGGTGGCTTCCAAGCCGTCCATTTCGGGCATTTGAACATCCATAAAAATCATTTCGTATTTGCCGGGATTTTTTTCCAGCATTTTTATGGCTTCGAGTCCGTTTTCGGCGCAGTCGATTTCTACGCCTGTTTCTTCCATGCTTGCAATCAGGATTTCGCGGTTTATTTCGATGTCTTCGGCAAGCAAAATGCGGCAGCCGATCAATTCTCCGGCTTTGATGTTTTTTTTCTGTCTCGGCGTGACGGAACCTTTTACGCCGAGGCATATATTCATGCAGTCCATTACATCCGAAGCGAAAAGGGGTTTCATTAAAAATTTGTCGACACCCGCTTCTTCAGCTTTTTCGTGAATGATTGACCAGTCCGCGGAAGAAATCATGACAACGATGCTTTTTCTTTCGGGAAAATAAGTTTTAATTTTTTTTGTTAATTCTATGCCGTCAGTGTCCGGCAGTTTCCAGTCAATAAAGTAAATGTCGTATCCGCCGGAATTTTTTATCATATCGATCGCTTCAAGTCCGTTAAGCGCAATATCGCATGTCATTTTATATTTTTTTAATATCTCCGTAAAGTATAATAGCATTTCTTTGGAATCATCTATCGCGAGAATTTTTAAATTGTCCCAGTTTACCGACGGATCGAGTTTGGAAATTTTTTCGTTATTGCTGCGCTCCGCTTTAAAACTGAATTTAAATACCGAGCCTTTCCCGATTTCTGACGTTACATTTATTTCTCCGCCCATCATTTCGACGATGCGCTTTGATATTGCAAGCCCTAGTCCCGTGCCCCCGAATTTTCTTGACGTTCCTCCGTCAGCCTGTTCAAAAGCGTCAAATATTCTCGCTCTCAGCTCGGATGTGATTCCGATACCGGTATCGCAGACTTCAATTTCTATTACGTATATGTTTTCGTTTTTTTCCCTAAGACGCGCGTTCAATCTGATAATACCGTTTTCGGGAGTGTATTTTACAGCGTTGCTTAAAAGGTTTATAATTACCTGAGTCAGCCGCTGATCGTCGCTTATCATTATATCGGGTATGCTTCCGTCAATTATTACGTGAAATTCCTGGCGTTTTTGTTCCATGCGAAAGCTGATGGCGTTTATCGCTTTTTTTAAAACTTTTTCGAAAGAAAAATCCGACAAAACAAGTTCCAGTTTTCCCGCTTCGATCTTTGCCATATCCAAAACATCGTTGATAACACCCAAAAGATGCGAAGACGCTTCTTCGATTTTTCCGAGCGCGTAATTTTTTCTTTCCATGCCCGGCGCGTTTTTTCCGATAGAAGCCATACCCATGATTGTATTAAGCGGAGTGCGCATTTCGTGCGACATATTGGAAAGGAAAATTCCTTTTGCTTCCGAAGCGGCTGTAGCTTTTTCGAGCGCTTTTTCTAAATCACCTGTTAATTTTTTTATACCGCGGAGATCGTATAAAAATCCGATGCCGGTAAATTCATCCTGATCCTTTACGCGCAGTAATGTAATATCGCAGGGTACAGGCTCTCCGCCGGCTGTTTGATGAGGCCACTCGCATCTTACAACTTCGCCGTTTATCGCGCGGTTTGTTACCTTATACGCTTCGTCAATCGCTTTTCGTCCGTCAGGCAGATATTCGGGAGAAAAATCTTCGTAGTAACGGCTGATTATATGCTCTTTCGAAGCATTGAACATTTTTATAAGAGCTTCATTGCAGTCTATAACTCTTGGGGTTCCGTCAAATATCGCCATCCCTATCGGCAGTGATTCAAGAATCGCTTTGTTAAAACGCGCGGCTTTTAAAATTTCTGTTTCCATTTTTTTTATGTGGCGAAGATCGTAAATAAAACATAATCCGGTAAATTCGCCTTTATCTTCGATGCAGGCTATCGTAAGCAGACACGGTACGATTTCGCCTTCCATATCTTTATGAAGCCATTCAAGTGAATATGTTTCTCCTGCCACAGCGTTTTTTAAAAGACCGAAAGCTTTCTCGTCGGATTTTTGTCCGTCAGCCTGATACTCTGGAGAAAATTCAAAAAAATGATCGATAAAACACTGCTTTGTGGTTTTGCATATTTTTGTCATTTCTTCATTACAGTCTTTTATATGCAAATTTTTATCGAAGATGGTAAGGCCGATAGGAGATGATTTAATTATCGCCTGATAAAATTTGTTCGCGTTGCTGATTTCCTTATCCGCTTCGGCGCGTATAACTGCATTGGTGCATAAAAACGCTGCGGATCGAAGCATGTCGGCGCAGTCGTTATCAAAATACCGCTCATTCTTATGATCGCTGAAGAGCATGAATCCCCAGAAACTTCCTTTGATGAATATGGGAGTGATGTATACGGATACCGCTCCGAACTTGTTTAAAATTTTTCTTTCCGGCAGAAGGTTTACAGGTCCGTTGATCGATTCGCCGTCAAGAAAAACTTTTTCCCAGCGCGGCATGGTTTTCGCGTAACATACATCCGCGAATTCGGGTGTCGGTATTGTAGTGCCGCCGGCTTCTCTTTCCCACCGGTAAATCTGCGAAGTATGAAGCCCGTCAGGAGCGGAAAAATTCCGCCAAATATTTAATCTGTCAAGGTCAGCCATATCGGCGATTAACCCAACGCCGATCGACATCATGCTTTCGTAAGTTTCCGTGCTGTTCGAAAGAAAGATTGTAGCCGCTCTGTTGAGCGTATCAGACATTTTTTTTCTGCGTTCTAAAGCTCTGAACTCTTCCATAAAGCTGCTGTCATCCGACATATCGCCCCCTGAATACGGCAGTTTAAATCCCCTTAAGTTTAATTTTATAACATTTTTTTAATATAGTATATTATCTTTACGGCTTTACACTCGTTAAAAGGTGAAATAAAATAGAAATGATAAAGCTGACAGGAGGAATTTATGACAGGCATGGAAAAAAATGTTCTTGAAGTAATTTTCGCAAGAAGGAGCATACGCCGTTTTATTGAAGGCAAGCAGATCGAAAAAGATAAAATTATTAAACTGCTCGAAGCCGGTATGGCGGCTCCTTCGGCGTGTAATCTTCAGCCGTGGGAATATATAATCGTATCAGATAACGAAAGAATGGAACAATTAATTAATTCCACACAGGCGGGAAAAATAAATGCTCCGTTAGCGATGATAATCTGCGCAAACACAAAAAATATTCCGTGGGAAGGACAGGGCTGGATGATAGACTGCAGCGCCGCTGTGGAAAATATGATGATCGCCGCGACAGCGATGGGACTGGGTTCTGTTTGGGTTGGATCGCATAACGAAGAATTTATCCGCAAATTATGCAATGTTCCTTCCAATATAAAAATAATGAACATGGTTTATTTCGGATATCCTGATGAATTCAAACCTGCGGGAACCCGTTTTACCGAAGACGCTGTTTATTGGGAAAATTATGATTCAAACAGGAACAGATCCATGAGAACAGTAGACATGCTGTCCGATTTATCGGTAAAACCCGTAAAGATGTAAATCTTAAAAAAAGTTTTTATATTTTTATACCATAAATCCGCATTTTAGCAAAAAATACCCTGCTCGTTATTATTATATTTTAATTATCCTTACGCGAGGATCAAGGATAATTTATGAAAAATAAAAAATTTAAACCGCTATACCGGCAGATAATTTTTACACTGCTAACTTTTACAATAATGGTTGTATTGAGTTATATGTTTGATTCCGGAACAGTTAAAAAAAACCTTTTAAGAAACGCCGAGAATGTGATTTCGTTCACATACCAGAGAATCGAATCCGAACTTGTTGAATCTAAAATAATGCTCGGCGGTTTTTCTCATTTGATACAGCAGATTATTCTTGACGACCGCGCCGATGAACTTCAGGATTATATCAATATTATAAGTAATTATATTTTTTCCAACGAATCGGAACTGACCAATATTAACGGTATTTACGGTTATTTTAATATTCCCGATGAAGGAAATATTTTTTTGTACAGCGATGCCATTAAATGGATTGAACCAGAAAATTTTTCCGCGGAGAGTTATCCCTGGTATACCGAGGCTTCCGCGAACTGCGGAAAAATTACGGAAACTCAGCCTTATATTGATTATATGACAGGCGAATATATCATTACATTTTCGCGGTGCGCTCATAATTTTTTTAACGAATGCGGCGGCGTCATTTGTGTCGATGTTCCATTAAAAAAAATCGGAGAGCTTGTTACTAAAGCGGCGCTCAGCGACGGCGGTTACGGAGTGCTTGCCGCCGCGGATTTAACAATGTTCGTTCATGCGAATCCTGATTACATAGGAAAGAGGATGGATGATCTAGAAATACCGCTTTCGCAGTTTGCCGATGAGTTTAATCAGGGGATTGAGCTGTATGAACGTCCCATGAATAACTGGAAAGGCGAGAATGTAATTGTTTTCAGCCGCATTTTACCTAACGGCTGGCATTTAGTTCTTTTGTCTCCCAAACATCAGTATTATATCGGCACAACGAGGATGCTTATAATTTTAATTGTGTTAGGTGCAATTATGTCAGCCGCTCTTATAGTTGTCCTTGTGCGGATTGACAAGGCTAAAGAAAAAGCCGGCGAAGAAAGCAGGCAGAAAAGCGTTTTTCTTGCGAACATGAGCCATGAAATCCGCACGCCGATGAATGCGATAATCGGCATGACATATCTCGGGAAAACGGCGGGTAATGTTACGCGCAAGGATTATTGTTTTGATAAAATCGAAAGCGCTTCTCGTCATCTTTTGGGAGTAATTAACGATATACTCGATATGTCAAAAATCGAAGCGAATATGTTTGAACTTGCCAATGAAGAATTTGTTTTTGAAAAAATGCTTCAGAGTGTTGTCAGCATTATAGGTTTTAAGGCGGATGAAAAAAAACAAAAAATTTCGGTTAACATCGATAAATCGATACCGCGTACGCTTATAGGCGATGATCAGCGTCTTGCGCAGGTTATAGCGAATTTATTAAGTAACGCCGTTAAATTCACTCCCGAAGGAGGAACGATTCGAATTGATACGCGTTTTATCGGCAAGGAAGACGATATTTACACGACACGAGTTACCGTTAAAGACAACGGAATAGGAATAAGCGAAGATCATCAAAAATTAATTTTTAAAGCATTCCGGCAGGCTGATGCGAAAATTACGCGCAAATTCGGCGGCACAGGTCTTGGTCTTGCAATATCAAAAAATATTGTGGAATTGATGGGAGGAAAAATTGAACTTGAGTCGGAACCGGGAAAAGGCTCTGCATTCTCTTTTATTTTTAAGGCGAAACGCGGTTTAAAGAAAAACGCGGATTTTTCGAAAGCCGGAGTAAACTGGAATAACATAAAAATAATGGCTATCGATGACGATAAAGAAATTTTGGATTACTTTAAAGATGTTACGCGAAGTTTGGGAGCTGGATGCGATACCGCGCTGAGCGGGCAGGATGCGCTCTCTTATATTAACGATAACGGAATACACCGCATATATTTTATCGACTGGAAAATGCCCGACATGGACGGACTGACTCTCGCTAAAAAAATAAAAGAGCGGCCGGAATTTCACGATGATGTTATAATAATAATGATTTCAGCCGCCGAATGGAGCGTAATCGCCGACGAAGCGAAAGAAACAGGCATTGACAAATTTTTATCAAAGCCGCTTTTCCCTTCAGCTATCGCAGATATAATTGCCGAAGTGATCGGCGTGCGGCAATTACACGAAGAAAAAAAAGCCGACTACAGCGGCATCTTTAAAGGAAAAAAAATTCTGTTAGCTGAAGATATGGATATCAACAGGGAAATAATGGAAAATCTGACAGAACCGACTCATCTGGAAATGGACTGCGCGAAAAACGGCCTTGAAGCAGTGGAAATGTTCGAAAAAAATCAAAACAAATACGATTTAATTTTAATGGATATTCAAATGCCCGAAATGGACGGCTTTGAAGCATCCCGTAAAATCCGCGAGATAGAACTAAATAACAAACAAAATAGCGTGGAGTTTGCAGCGCAAACTCCCAAGCAATTATCGGGATACCCAAAGAGTATTCCGATAATTGCAATGACAGCTAACGTTTTTAAAGAAGATATCGATAAATGCTTAGAAGCAGGAATGAACGATCATATCGGTAAACCGGTAGACGTAGATGAATTCTTTTCTATGATGAAAAAATATTTAATTTAATTTATTTTTAGATCAGCGTGCGGAAGGTTTTGTAATATGCGCAGTCAGGCGGCAGTGAACGGTTAAAAAGCGCGCAAAAAAGATCGACTCTTCCGCAGTGATCGCATTTTTTAAAACGTTTTTCGAATACGCTGCATAAATTGGTTTTTTTATCAAAATGTTCGCACGGAGAATTATAATCAATAAAAACTTTACCGCCGGGAGTAACGGATCGCGCGTAACAGCAAAGTCCGCAGCGGCTGCAAAGATCATCCCAATTTTTCCGCCATTTTAAATATTCTTTAAAAACGCGGCAGACAGTTTTCAAATTTTATCTCCTGTTTTGATTATATCATGTATTAAATAATCAAAGAAAAAAAGTTCGGCGGATAAAACGAATTGAATGTCCGATCTTAATTTGTTTATTCGTTGACCTGATTAAAAAATATTTGTATACTGACCCGACCTGCGATTTCGGAGCTTATTATGAATGAGACAAATTTAAAATCAGAAACAAATAATCCGCCGCCTTCTTTGGCTGTCGATCGTATCGGTAAAGAACCAATCGGGCGGCTTCTTCTAAGCTTTTCTGTTCCCGCGATTATCGGAATGCTTGTGCAGGCTCTTTATAATATTGTCGATCGAATTTATCTTGGGCAAGGCGTTGATCCTCTTGCTATCGCAGGTATTGGGCTTGTTATGCCTGTTACGATGATAATTATGGCGTGCTCGATGCTTATCGGCATAGGAGCGAATTCGCTGTTCGCGATTCGTATGGGTGAAAAGCGGCATGACGAAGTTGAAAAAATAATGGGGCACGCTTTTTTACTTCTCTTTCTTATTCCGCTTGCATGTATCGCCGTTGTTATGGGTTTTATGGAGCCGATCCTCCGCGGCGTTTTAAAAGCAGACGGTAAAATCTACGAATACGCGGAAGTTTACTTGCGCATAACGCTCTACGGCGCTGTTTTCGGCGCGATGAGTCCCGGTCTTACTCATTTTATCCGCTCTGACGGACATCCCAAAACATCGATGATTGTTCAGGTAACAGGCGCTGTTTTAAATATCATTTTAGATCCTATTTTTATTTTTGTTTTGGATATGGGAGTTGCGGGAGCCGCGTGGGTAACTGTAATATCTCAGTTTGCATCATTGGTTTTTGTGTTAGGATATTTTAATTCAAAATGGACACATCTGCGTTTCCGAATTAAATATATGAAGCTTGAACCGAAACTGACAGGGAAAATTATGGCAGTCGGTTTTGCGCCGTTTATTATGCAGATAGCGATGAGTTTTGTTGGTATTTTACAAAACACGGTAATTTTAAAATTCGGCGGCGATGAAGCGCTTACGGCAATGACAATTTTCTTTACAGTGATGATAGTTTTTATGATGCCTTTAATGGGAATAGGGCAGGGCGCGCAGCCGATAATAGGATATAATTACGGAGCCAGACAATACGATCGCGTAAAAAAATGTTTTAAACTCGCGGTTATCGCATGCACATGTTTTCTTGCCGCAGGTTTTTTTGTTACGCAGTTAGCCGCGGGATTTTGTTTTTCGCTTTTCAGCGATGACAAAGGCTCGTTACGCGAATTGGGAATAATGACAATGAGAATTTGCACAAGTGCGTTTCCGTTTGTCGCAATTCAGATAATGGGCGGACAATTGTTTCAGGCAATCGGCAAACCTGTTCAAGCTTCGATATTAAGCCTGTCGCGGCAAATTTTATTTTTAATACCGGCGCTTTTATTAATGCCGTCTCTTTTTGAATCAATTGGTTTGCGCGCGATATTAGGCGTTTATTGGGCATTCCCGATATCTGACTTTTGCGCGTCGATCATATCGGCTGTTTTTGTATACAAAGAATTTAAAGCAATGAAAAATTAATTAATGATATTAGCTTGATCCGCGCGTTAATCTGTCATTAATCGCCTCTCCAAGTCCGTGTGACGGCGCTGACTGAGCGTAAATCGCCGATAAATTAAAGCTGTCAAGTTCATGCAAAATATCGAAAAGTCTCGAAGCCGCTTCAACTAACGAACCTGTTTCTGAAAGCGTTCTGATAATAACATTATCGTGCGGTATTTGCACCTCACGCCACGCGTCTCTGGCAGTTCCGTCAAAAAATAAAAAAGCGGTTTTTTGATTTGAATACTCATCGTTCTTTAAATCTTTTTTTAATATCGCATCACGTTCCAAAACATAAAGCCGTGTTCGCGGCGCATAATGACTTTTAAGCAGTCCCGGAGATGAAAATTTCCCGTTCTCCGCTGTGCGCTCCATGCTTTCTAATTTGAATTTTAAAATATTTTCGATAGATTCTTTCGGCGTTCCGCCGTGACGAAGTATTTTTATACATTCTCCTGTTATATCGATCACTGTAGATTCAACGCCGATACGGCATGGACCGCCGTCAAGAATTAAATCAATTTTTTCTCCTAGACTGCTGCGGACATGTTCAGCTTTTGTCGGACTTAACGCGCCGAAAGGATTTGCGCTTGGAGCAGCTACCGCGCCGCCGGAGAGAAAAATTAATTTTAAAGCCGCTTCATTGTCGGGAAAACGAATCGCGGCGGTTTGAAGACCAGCTGTAGCGATGCCGGGAATATTTTTATTTTTTGGCAGTATTACCGAGAGAGGTCCCTGCCAAAAATTTTCCGCAAGCAAAAAAAGTTTTTTTTTGGTTTCTTTGTTTAGAACAGAAAAATCGCAGACTTTCTCCAATGTTTCAATCGCGGCGATATGAACAATCAAAGGATCAAAATAAGGCCTTTTTTTTACTTCGAAAATTTTTGCGAGAGCCTGCGGATTAAAAGCGTCAGCGCCGAGCCCGTAAACTGTTTCTGTCGGGAAAGCCACAAGTCCGCCTTTCAGAAGAATATCCGCTCCTTCTTTTAACGATTTTTCCGAGACCGGTTGAAAGTTCATGATATCAATATAATGTATTTAAAAATAATTATCCACGAGAAGAATGAACTTTTTATGTTACTTTTTTTCCCATGTTGTATGCGCCGCGGCAAGCAGCCTGTTATTAATGTTGCTTCTCATTGTATGCAAAAACATTTTATTGTCAGTTTTTATATCATCCTTATTGTAAACTTTTATTTTCTCGCCTAAATAAGCTCCGTGAAAAAATTTTCCGTTTATATTTTTTAAAGAATAATTTTCCAGCAATTCGTCGGGCAAAGATTCGATAAGCCAATGAAAATATCTTATATTATTTACATGTTTATTATTGTCGACATCGGATTTATTAATGTTGTATTCCAATTCGTGTTCTTCATCTTCTATTATTTTTATTTTTTCCGTTTCGACTTCCTGCGATATTTCGGGATTAGAACCCCATCTTGTTTTTATTTCGTTAAAAATGGGAACAGGCTTTCTTTTTTCGATATCATAAAATACCCATATACCTTTTGCTTTTCCGATTTCTTTCCATTGCTCGTCATAAATAATATTTTCTCTGTAACCTTTTACTAAACTGTAATTTGATATCCATGTTCTTATAAATATTTTTTCTTTATATTTAGGATATCTGATCATGTCGATAGCTCCCGAAACCAGAACCCAGCCTATGTTTTGTTTTTCGAGGCTGTATAAACAATAATTAATATTATGACAATGCTCGGCAGCGGTTTCTTCCAATAACGTTAATATTACGGGAGGAGAAGCTTCTCCGTATTTATTCATGTCATAATATCTTAATTCGAAATTTTTATCAAAATAATTTTTCATAGTATACCTTTTATTTTCGCTTTTTTTATTTAGACAAAAAAGCCGTTAAATGGTTGCGGAGCCGCGCCTGCTTTGGATTATTGTATTTTTCCATTTAATAGAATATACTTAAGATATGAGCAATTATAATGAATATGAAAATATAGAAGATGATATTTCCCGGTTAGAAGATGATCGCCATGAAGCGAAATTTCAGGAGCATAATGTTATCACCGGCGCTGACGCCGGCATTGAATCTCTCGCGCCCGATACGCCGATTTACAGACTGAGGCTTTTATATTCACAGGAAACATTTCTTGCAGTCTACCGCGAAGATAATTTAAACCCCGATACAATGGTTATTGTTCCGACCCGTTACGGGCGCGATTTAGCGCAGGTTATCGGTTCTGTCCGCGGAAAACTTCCGCCTGTTTCGGAAATAGCGTGGATTGTCAGAACAGCTACAAAAGAAGATATAGAAAAATCGCGTAACAACAATAAACTTGAATCTGACGCGTTTGATATATGCAGAAAAAAAATCGAGAATCACAAATTGGAAATGAAGCTTGTTCTTGTGCATTATCTTCTGGAAGAGCCGAAAATTTTATTTTTCTTTACAGCCGAAAACAGGGTTGATTTCCGCGAACTTGTAAAAGATTTGGTAAGCGTTTTTAAAATGCGGATAGAGCTGCGGCAAATCGGCGTGCGCGATGAAGCGAGAGTTGTCGGCGGACTGGGCGTCTGCGGAAGAGGTTATTGCTGTCACTGCGTTTCGGACAAATTAAAACCTGTTTCGATTAAAATGGCGAAGGATCAAAAACTTTCGCTTAACTCCGTAAAAATTTCGGGTCCCTGCGGCAGGCTTCTTTGCTGTCTTTTTTATGAGTACGGGTTTTACAGCGAGCAGCAGCGGAATCTTCCGCAGGAAGGAATGCGCATCAATCATGAAAACGAAAACTGGCGGGTCGGCGAAGTTAATCCTATCGCCTGCCAGATAAAACTGGTGCAGGACGACGGAAGGCAGATAACGGTTCCCGCGTGCAAATTTGAAAAAGTCGATAATTACTGGAAGATTAAAAACTAATGTCAGGAAAAATTTTTAAATTATCTCCTGTTAAATCGATTGTTTTTGCGGCTTTGGCGCTGTTAGCTGTCATTATTATTTTATCCGTTATCAGAAAAGACGACACAGACAGCGGCGAATTTCTTGCTCCTGTTATTACGATAAAACCTGTTTTCGGAAGCCTCGAAAAAACTTTGCGCATAACAGGTCAGGTGGAGACAGGAAGGCTTATCACTGTTGTGCCGCGCGTAGGCGGCGCGCTGATAATGATCGATGTAAAAGCCGGCGATGAAGTTACAGCGGATCAAATTATCGCGGAGGTAGATTCCGCGCCTTATAATCTTACTTTTCTTCAGGCTCAGTCCGCTTTTATCACCGCCCGCTCGACTTACGATCGTATAACTCAGCTTTACCGGAGCCAGGGTGTTTCGCGGCAGAGTTACGAAGAAACTAGAATGGCGTTCGAAGTGGCGCGTGCGCAGTTTGAACTTGCGCAGCTTAACATGGATTATACTAAAATTCGATCTCCGATGAACGCGACAGTTTTAATGAAGCACGGTACCGAAGGCAGTCTTGTCGGCGCGGGAACGCCTCTTGTTACGCTCGGAGACCTCGGCGACCTGCGGATTAAAGCGGCGATTCCGGAAATTCATTACAGATTTTTCGCGGATAACTGGGAATTGATGCCTGTGCGCATTCAAGTTCCCGCGTTAGGTGAAGGAGGCTCCTTCGATTTAAAGCCTCTAAGCCTTGCTCCCTTTGTATCGCCGGAGAACCGCAGTTTTCTTGTCGAATATGAAATTCCGCACGGAGCGGTTTACGGACTTCGCCCGGGAATGTTTGTTAATGTAATTTTTACTCTCGAAAAAAGAGATGACGTGTATTATCTACCGTTCAGGGTTTTGGCATCCGGTAACAGGCTGATGTACGCCGCGGAAGACACAAGAGCCCGGTACATTGAATTTATTCCCGAATTTTTTAATAACAGTTATTTTCAGATCCCTTCGGAGTTATGCGAAACTTTATTTATTCTTGAAGGACAGCATTTTATCACGCCCGGTCAGCGTCTTAATATTTTAAATGATACAACGCGCGATGTATCGCCGGGCGCCTTGCAATGAAAATTTCCGATTTTGCGATAAAACATCCAAAAGTAATTATGATGCTTCTTATCATCCTTTTTGTTTTCGGATTGATGGCGGCGTTTAATTTAAGGCGCAGTTTAATCGCCGACATGAGCATGCCGACTCTGGTTGTTGTAACGACATGGCCGGGTGTCGGACCTGCCGATATCGAAGTTGAAATTACAAATCCT
>JGI24695J34938_10002629_pt1 | contig 13464 bp, 6 predicted proteins | sample TergutCo191P3_FD_34938 | JGI IMG/M metagenome (IMG submission 34938) | reverse complement strand
CGCGCGAGTATCGAAGCGGTTAAGAGATCGCAGCCGTACTTTGCAGAGATTTCTTTTACCTGTTCGGGGGAGACCTCTTTTTTTGCCCATTTCATCTGTGATTAGATTAGCAGAAACAGGCTGAATTTTCAATGCTTACCATTCCCAGCTTGCCAGTCTTTTTCCAATGGCTCCGGTTAAGATTGCTGTGCATAGCGCCTTTGCCTCGCTGAATGATTTGCTGTCCATAGAAAAACGGTGCAATTGCGCAGGTTCCAAAGATTCCACAGCGGAGAGCCAGCGGCGGCAGCCGGGGTTGAGCTTTAAAAGCCCGTCAGTTTTGTTAGGTGTTTCGATGCATTTATTACAAAGGGCAGAATTCTCGCGAATATTAAACCAAAGAGGCGCGTTATTTGCTTCTTCGTCACAAGCGGCACAATATTCCAAATGCGGCTGTATCCCCAAAAAATGAGCCCATCGCCATAAGAAATGAACTAGCAGCCTGCCGCACAATTCTTCGTTCGCACTTTCTATGGTATCCAGTGCCGATACTGCCAATTGCATGGCTGTTCCCCAGTCACCGCCGCCGCCGTGCGATGAAAGGATGGTCTCCGCAACAGCCGCCGCCGCCATAGTTCTGTCATAAAGCTCCCTAAGACCCGGGCGCCACGAATGAACATCAAAATCGCTGAGTTTTCCATAGTCCTTTGCCTTGTCGCGGTAAATCCAGACCTGCCCTGAGTTATAAGGCGCTGAATGTGAGCGTAATTTACTCTTTGCGCCGCCAAAAACCGTCGCTTTTATGATGCCTTCTTCGGCGCTAAGCAGGCTTATCTCGCTGTTGGACTCGCCTGAAGGGCGGTTTCTGAGGACTAATGCTGTGTGTACTGTTGTTCTGGACATCAAATTATGCGTTTATTCTATCATGAAGGGGGCTTTTAAGAATTGAAATATCTTTACAAATATCAAAGGATTATTTATAATTTAAGCAAGATTTTAATTAATTTATCTATAAAAGGCGCATTTTTCCGCGCACTGGAGGTCTCTTTTTGACGATTTTTTGTAAAATGTCTTAGAGAAAAAACTAGATGAAAACGATCTTTGTAGTTGATGACAATACTGTAAATTTAATGACGGCGGATAAAACATTATCGGATTGGTATAATGTCGTTACCTTTGCTTCCGCTTCAATCATGTTTGAATTTCTGGATAATACGATACCCGACTTAATACTGCTGGATATTATGATGCCCGATATTGACGGGTTTGAAGCCTTAAAAAGATTAAGGGCTAATCCGTCATTTTCCAGAATCCCCGTTATATTTTTAACAAGTAAAAATGACGCCGTTACCGAAGCCCTTGGTTTTGAAATGGGTGTTATTGATTTTGTTTCCAAGCCATTTTCCGGACCTGTTCTTCTTAATCGTATAAAAACGCACTTGCATATCGAAGAAATAATTATTAAACGCACCGCTATCATAAGCGAACAAACCGAAATGTTAAGACAGCGAACCGAGAGACTTTTAAGACTGCAAAACAGCATGATTTCTGTTCTTGCCAGCATGGTAGAAAACCGTGACAAACTGACAGGTGAGCATATAATCCGCACAACGGAATACATTAAAATTTTGATAGACGCTATGGTTAAACGCGGTCTTTACGCTGAAGAAATGAAGGATTGGGATTTTGACATTGTTATTTCATCGGCGCGTATGCATGACCTGGGTAAAATAGTTGTTACAGATTTAATCCTGAATAAACCGGGAAAATTGTCGGATGAAGAATTTGAAATAATAAAAACTCACGCCGCGGAAGGTGAAAAAATAATAGACGAAATTATAAGCGAATCCGGCGATGAAGTATTTTTAAAAAATGCGAAATTATTCGCGGGTTACCACCACGAACGATGGGATGGTATGGGGTATCCACGCAGATTAAAAGGAACAGAAATACCATTACAAGGGCGCATAATGGCGATAGCTGATGTATATGACGCGCTTGTGTCAGAAAGGCCTTACAAAAACGCGTTTACACATGAAAAAGCGGTTGAAATTATCCTGGAAAACAAGGGTAAGCAATTTGATCCTCAAATTATTGATGTATTCAATGAAGTAAATAGCTTGTTTTTAAAGGTAAAAGGATGCCCATAAATTATAATGACGCTGTTTATAAACACGTCAGAAAAAAGTTTTTAATTCCTTTAGTAATATTAACCATAAGCTGCTGCGTAATTGTTTTTGTTTTTACTCTGATTTTTTTTAACAGGGAAGTAAGCGGCGTTTTTTTTATTATTTCTGAAATGATAATGGTGCTTGTTGTTCTTGCGGCAATTATATTTATAACAAGATACATTACAAACAATTTAATGAAGGCGGTAATTAAAGCGGAAGAAACAGCGCGTAAGGCAGTTCATGATAAAAATATGCTTTCCAATATTAACGATATAATTAACGGTCTTGACACAATGATTTATGTTACCAGTTTAAATTCAAATAAAATTCTTTTTATAAACGATAATATGAAAAATCATTATGGTATTAAAGATGATCCCGTAGGAAAAAAATGTTATAAAATCCTGCAGAGAGATCAGTATAAGAGATGCTCTTTCTGCCCGTGCAATAAACTTGATATAGAGCCTGATAAACCTGTTATTTGGAACGAACACAGCCCTCTTACAGGCCGCGTATACCGTAATGTTGACAGATATATTGAATGGTCTAATGGCCAGACCGCTCATATACAGCACTCTGTTGATATAACTGAACTAATTACAGCAAAAGAAGCTGCCGAAATGAGCAATAAATCCAAGGGCTTTTTTCTTGCTCAGATGAGCCATGAAATACGCACGCCTATGAACGCTATCTTGGGGATTTCTGAAATTCAACTTTTGGATAAAAATCTTTCCGCAAATGCGGAAGAGGGATATAAAAAAATATACGAATCCGGCAATTTGTTATTAAATATAATTAACGACATTTTAGATTTCTCAAAAATTGACGCTGGTAAACTGGAAATTGTTTGTGAAAAATACGATGTTCCAAGCCTTATTAACGACGCTGTTCAGCTTAACCGTCTGCGTTTTGAAGGTAAAAATATTACTTTTAAAATTAATTTGGATAAAGATACGCCGCATGAGCTTGTCGGCGATGAACTTCGTATAAAACAAATAATGTTTAATCTTCTTTCCAATGCTTTTAAATATACAGAGGAAGGAGAAGTAGAACTTTCAGTTTATTCAGAAGACAAAAACAAAGAAACCGCGGTTCTAATTTTATGTGTAAAAGACACAGGGCAGGGAATGACTCAAGACCAGGTATCAAGAATATTCGAAGAATATACCCGTTTTAATATGAATACTAACAGAGGAATTTCCGGCACAGGTTTGGGAATGAGTATCACAAAACGTCTTATAGATATGATGAAAGGAAATATTAAAGTTGAAAGCAAGGCAGGAGAAGGCTCGGTATTTACCGTGCGCCTGCCTCAAGTTCGCTGCGGAGAAGTTGTATGCGGCGAAGAAATAGCGAAAAGCATGAGAGAATTTAGTTTTAAAAATTCAACCTTACAAAAGAAAACGCAGATTATACACGAGCATATGCCGTATGGAAGAGTTCTTGTTGTTGATGATGTAGAATCAAATTTACTTGTCGCCAAGGGACTTTTGATGCCGTATGGTTTAAATATAGAAACTGTAAAAAGCGGATTTGAAGCAATAGAAAAAATTACAGAAAATAAAGATTATGACATAGTGTTTATGGATCATATGATGCCAAAGATGGATGGCTTAAAAACCACGCAAATATTGCGCGAACTCGGTTATACTCAGCCAATCGTAGCTTTAACTGCAAACGCGGTTATTGGGCAGGAAGAAATGTTTTTAGCAAATGGTTTTGACAGTTTTATTTCAAAGCCAATTGACTCGCGCGAATTAAATTACATTCTGATCGAATTAATCAGAAATAAAAAACTTAAAAAAAATCCTGTAACAATAGAAAGTGACCAGGCTAGTAATGAGATGGCGGCAGCCGCTATTATGGATATTAAAAATGCTCTTTCTGTGCTGGAAGATATATTGCCGAAAATAAATGCAGGCAGCGCTGAAGGCTCCGACATGGAATTGTTTACAACGACAGTTCATGGAATGAAGAGCGCTCTTGCGAATATAAATAAAAAACAAATGTCAAATCAAGCCCTGGAGCTTGAAAAAGCCAGCCGCAGCAAAGAAATACAAGTAATAACATCGAATGCTCCTGCGTTTATAAACGATCTTCATTCATTATTAGGCAGCATGGAACAATTAATTAAAACAGAGGACAGTAATATTACAAATGAAGATTTAATTCTTTTCCGCAGTAAATTAAATGAAATTAAAATAGCATACGCAGCATTGGATGTAAAAGCCGCAAAAGCCGCATTGAATGAATTAAAGGAAAAAAAATGGACTAATGATATTAATAAAATTATCAGCGAAATTTCCGTGTATTTATTACGCGGCGAGTTCTCTAAGATAGAATCGGTTTTAATTGAGGCGGATGAATTGCTGTCAAAGAAGGTAATGTATGAAATTTAAATTCAATTTAACCTTGATGATAGTATTTTTCATTACAAGTATCGCATATACCTCTCCTGTTTGGGCACAAGATGCAGCGCAGCTTCCCGCGCCAAGTGCAGCGCAGCTTCCCGCGCAGGTAAAAACATCTGATATTTCTGAACAGCCGGTGATTAAAGTCGCTTTTAGTGATGATCAATCTATTGTTACTGAACGCGTTTTATATGAGGCATTAAAGCGTTCAGGTTATCAAATGCTGGCTAGGACGACAGGAATGCGGAATGCTGTGGCTGATGTAAACTACGGCGATGCCGCGGTTTTGTCGGCTCAAACAGACGGCTGGGACAGGCAGTATACAAACCTGGTTAAAGTTCCGGTAGCAATAGATCATGTTGAGTTTACCGTCTACACAAATTCAGAAAATACAAAGCAGTTTTCTGCGTGGAGTGATATGGCGGGACTTAGGCTTGGTTTCCGCTGGCAGAATGAATTTGTCGCGAATAACATTCAGCGCGCGGGAGCCGGCAAACTGGTAAGAGTAAGTGATATTGACGAATTGTGGATATCTTTGTTTAAAGGCGATGCCGATGCGGTTGTACTCCCTCGTTTGTCGTATTTAGAAATTAAATATCCGGAAGGAATAAGAAAAGCGGGCATTATTGAGAAGCTGCCTGTTTATTCGTATGTTAACAAAAGTTACGATTATTTGGTTCCTGTTCTTGAAAAAGTATATAAAGAAATGATCGCCGACGGCACTATAAAATTAATTCACAGCGGGAAGGAGCCGTCCTCGCGTTCTTCGGCGGCGGCAAATAAACATATTATTCTGCATTTAAATTCTTATAACACGCAGAATGAATGGGAACGCAGCCAGATGGAAGCTATACGCATAAGTTTGGAAAAAGAAACATCGCTTGAATATTACAGCATCAACTTAAACACTAACGAGCCTCATAGTCAGGCGAATTTTAATCTTATTATATCGGAAATGATACGCACGGAATTTATCGCGCGGTATCCCGATCTAATTATTTCTTCCGGTGACGAAGCCTTTGAATACGTGCTAAGCAATTATCATATGTTGTTTTCTAATGTTCCGGTTTTGTTTTATGGGGTGCAAAAGTTTAACGACTCTATACTGTATGGACTGGAAAAAAATGCCACCGGTATTTTTGAAGAAGTGTGTTTTTTTGAAACTGTTGCTCAGATGCTTAAAACATTCCCGGAAACACGAAAGATTTATATTTTAAACGGTAATTATCTTTCCAGAAGCATTTGCCTAAGAGAAACAATTCTGGAGGACCTTAGGTTAAAACATTCAGAAATAAACAACATGCATGTGGAGATCGAATTCAACGAAGAAAAACCGCTGTCTGAAATTTTGGAAAAAATCAGCGGCTTTGGACATGACACGCTAGTCTTAATAGGAAATTATTTTTCGGACAGTGATGGAACTTTTTATTCGGAAGCGGAAATTCAAAGACTTGTCTCCGAGGCTTCTTTAAACCCTGTTTTTTGTCTAACAAGCTCTTATATCGGCAACGGAACATTCGGCGGCTTTGTTTCTTTAGATAATGAAAGAAGTAAAATTGTCGCCTCTATGGCTGTAGAAATATTAAAAGGGACACCGCTGGATAAAATTCCGGTTATTTCCGATTCGACATTTTTAAATCAATGGCAGTTTGATTATAAAATTGTTAAAAAATTTAATATAAGTTCAAAAAACCTGCCCGCAAATCATGTTCTTATTAATCGAGTGCTTCCTTTATGGGAAACAAACCCGGCAGAATTCAGATTAATTCTGTTCACAGCGCTTCTTTTATTGATGATTATTTTTGGGCTTGTTTTATTCTTTATAAGAAACAGCAGAATGACAAAGGATCTGCACAACACCGCTGTAAAACTTGAAGCCGCTGTAGAAGAAGCGCTTAACGCAAATAAGGCAAAGAGCAGTTTTCTCGCGAACATGAGCCATGAAATTCGCACACCAATGAACGCTATTTTAGGCATTGCGGAAATTCAACTTAGAGACGAAACTCTTTCGACAGAAACCGAAGATGCGATTCAAAAAATTTATGAGTCGGGCGATCTATTATTAAATATTATTAATGACATCCTTGATCTTTCTAAAATTGAAGCGGGTAAACTTGAACTGATGCCATTTAAATATGATATGCCGAGTCTTATCAACGACAGTGTGCAGTTAAACCGACTGCGTTATGATTCAAAACCAATAGAATTTTTTATTCACATGGACGAGAAAACGCCTCAGGATCTTTTTGGCGATGAGCTTCGCATTAAACAAGTGCTGAATAATATTCTTTCTAACGCGTATAAATACACGGATGAAGGTGAGGTTGCCCTTTATGTTTCATATGAACCTTTAAAGGAAAGCAGCGGCGAAGAAAATGTTATGCTTGTTTTCCGTATATGCGATACCGGGCAGGGTATGACAGATGGACAGATTGCGGTTTTATTTGATGAATATACCCGCTTTAATGCCGAAGCTAACCGAAAAACAGTCGGAACCGGTCTGGGAATGAGCATTACAAAACATCTTGTCGATCTAATGAAAGGTGAGTTAACTGTGCAGAGCGTACTTGGCGAAGGGTCTGAATTTACAGTGCGTATTCCGCAGAAACGCATCACTTCGGAAACTTGCGGACGCGAAGTAGCTGAAAAATTGCGGAATTTTAATTTCAGAAGCACGACACTCACCAATAAAACGCAATTCCTGCGCGAATATATGCCTTACGGCAGCGTTCTTGTTGTAGATGATGTCGAGTCAAATATTTATGTAATTAAAGGAATGTTGCTGCCTTATGGAATTAAAATCGACGCTGTTTCCAGCGGGTTTGACGCTATTAAAAAAATAATTGACGAAGATAATGTATACGATATTGTGTTCATGGATCACATGATGCCAAAAATGGACGGTATCGAAACGGTTAAGAAGTTACGTGAAATGGGATACAGGCGCACAATCGTTGCCTTAACCGCAAACGCCTTAATAGGACGCGCCGAAATGTTCCTGCAAAATGGTTTTGACGGTTTTATTTCCAAGCCAATTGACTCGCGTGAGCTGAATGTAATGTTAAATGAACTGATACGAAACAGAAAACCTCCGGAAGTTATAGAGGCGGCGCGTTATTTCTCGCTTCAGAAAAAAGGCGGCGCTGCTCCGTCAAGCAAATCAAAAGCTGTAAGTGAAGAGTTGGCGGCAGGAGTGTCACATGACATAGAAAACGCAATTAACGTAATGAAGGATATTTTACCGCTTGTGGATACGGGCGGTGCGGATTTAAAATTGCTTGCTACAACTGTACACGGCATGAAGAGCGCGCTTGCAAATATCGGCGAAATTCCGCTGTCGCACATTGCGCTCAGATTGGAGCAGGCGTCGAGTAATGCGGAAATACCGGTAATATTGACAATGGCTCCTGAATTTATAGATTCGCTTAAGTTGTTATTAGAAAAACTTAAAAAACCGGAAAATGAAGAAAATATTGAAATAATTCATGATTCAGTTTTTCTACAGGAAAAAATGAATCAAATTAAAGAAGCGTGCGGCAGATTGAATATTAAAGACGCGAAGGATGCCTTGAATGAGTTAAAGCAAAAAAGATGGCCTCGTAAAATTAACGAAATTATTTACGAAATATCACTACATTTAATCCGCGGCGAATATCCAAAAGTTATATCAGCAGCGGATAACGTAATAGAAGGTTTAATACGTTAAAATGAAAACAAAAGAAATAAAAATCGCGGCTTTGGTGGTTCTTTGTATTATATTTGCAGCTTTAACCTCTTGTTCCAAAAATATTAATAATACCGGTAAAGATTATTCCGTAATCCGGTCTTTCCATGACATTCCGGAAGTAAGTAAAGAAGAAATTGCCGCCATAGAAGCGTTAAAAAAAGAGCGAAGTTCACTTGTTTACGGAATGACATTATCATCTGAAGGTTTTTTTAATGAATACGGCGAGGTGGATGGATACGCCGCTTTTCTATGCGAATGGCTCACAAATCTTTTTGGCATCAAATTTGATCTTAGTATTTTATCCTGGAATGAATTAAATAATAAAATAAATTCAGGCGAAGTCGATTTTTCGATCTATTCCAGACCTAACGAAAATGACGCGGAACATTTCTATATGACAGACCCTATCACCAAACGGCAGTATATGATTGTTCAGCTTGAGACAAGCCGCAGTATTGAAGATATTACATATGATCGCAAGCCAAGGTATGCTTTTATAAAAAACGCACCTACAGAAGCGTCTATCGCGGCAGTATCGGCGGCTGATTCATATATTCCCGTATGGGTCGATAGTTATGAAGAAGCATATCGCGCGCTTACAATGGGAAACGCTGACGCTTTAATCACAACAAGAGTTGCCGAAGCAAATTTAGTCACTTATAATGATTTAAAATCAAACGATTTTTTCCCCATAACTTTTACTCCGCTTTCTCTGGCAGCTAATGATCCTTCGCTTGAAGTAATTATCACGGTTATTAATAAGGCGCTGCGAAACGGAGCGATTACTCATCTTAATAATTTACACAAAGAGGGTTATGATAAATACAAACATTACCAGTTTTTTATGAGTTTGAACGATGTAGAAAAAGAGTATCTTAAGAACGCTGATTGTGTGCCGATTGCGGTTCAATATTTTAATTACCCAATTGTTTTCCATAACAGTTACGAGAAAAAATGGGATGGCATTACCTTCGATTTACTGCGGGAAATAAAGATAGTTACAGGGCTGGATTTTAAAGTAATAAATAGTGAGCATACAGAAATGCGGGAATTAATTAAACTGCTTAACAGCGGCGAAGCGCATTTGTTTTCCGATCTTATTTATTCTCAGGAACGTTCTCCTTTTTATATCTGGTCGAATCATAAGCTTGCGTCGGATCAATACGCGCTTTTATCAAAAATAGATTTCCCCCATGTCAGTATCAATGAAATACCTTATATGCGCATTGGTCTTATTAAAAATACAGCTCATGCAGAAATGTTTCGCAAATGGTTTCCAACCGCCGTTAATATAAAAGAATTCGATGTCGCGGACGAAGCGTTCTTTGCAATGGAGCGCAATGAAGTAGACATGGTTATGGCAGGTAAAATTAAACTTCTTTATTATTCAAATTATTATGAGTTCTCCGGCTACAAAGCAAATTTTATTTTTAATTATACTTATGAATCAGCTTTTGCTTTTAATAAGGACCAGCTTGTCCTTCGCTCCATTGTAGATAAAGCGCTTTCTGTTATTGACAAAGATGTAATCGTAGAACAATGGCTGACAAAGACTTACGACTACCGAGTTAAAGTTGCGGAGGCGCGGCTGCCTTGGCTCGTTGGCGCTATAATTATGACATTGCTTGTTCTTTTATTAATATTGATTCTTTTTTTAAGAAACAGACGCAATGTAATATGGTTGATGAAGGAAAATGAAAGAACAAGAGTAATGTTAGATACCTTGCCTATGGCATGTTTTATTGGCGGGGATCATAGAGTTTATGACTGTAACAACGAAGCTGTGAGGCTTTTTGAATTGGAAAGCAAGTCGGAATTTATAAAATATTTTCATAAGGATCTGTCGCCTGAAATTCAGCCTGACGGACAGAACTCATACGATGCAAAAATTAAACATGGGATAGAAGTAAATGAAACAGGTGAATGTGAGTTCAGCTGGATGCATCAATTAATTGACGGAACGCCAATTCCGACAATTGTTACCTTAAAAAAAGTTACTTACAGTAAAAAAGATGTAATTATGGCGTATGTGCGTGATATGCGCGAACATACACAAATGACAGGAGAGATCGAAAAACAGAATATACTTCTTAATGCCGTAAGCAAGGTTTCTTCGCTTTTACTCGAACCGGAAACAGGACACTTTGATGACACTATGCGCAATGTTTTAAGCACTCTGACAAAAATTGTAAATGTAGATCGCATTTGCATATACAGAAGCAGCAATGCTAATAACAGCATGGATCATGAATTAAGATTTTCGCTTAATTATATGATGGAAGGAAATGAATATAAAACTCTGGAGAAAAACGGCGTTTTATTGGATGATATTGTATTTGAAAAAAATCACCCGTGGCGCGCGATATTCATGGCAGGAGGCTGCATCAATTCTTTAATAAAAGATATGACCCAATTCGAGAAGGAAAAACTTGCTCCGTTTAAAGTTAAGTCTATCTTTGTAGTGCCGATATTTTTACATGACAATTATTGGGGTCTTGTTGGTTTTGATCATCTGGAAAAAGAAGAGGTGTTTAGTAACAGCGCCGCGATGATTCTCCGCTCCGCAAGCCGAATGATAGCTAACGCTGTTATCCGCAATGAAATGGCAAGTGAGTTAGTTACAGCAAAAGAACAGGCAGAGCAAAGCAACCGTTCAAAAAGTATTTTCCTTTCGCAGATGAGCCACGAAATTCGCACACCGATGAACGCGATTTTGGGTATTGCCGAGATTCAATTAAGAAATGAAACGCTTTTACCGGAAAACGAAGAAGCGTTTGAAAAAATTTATGAGGCAGGCGATTTATTATTAAGTATTATTAATGACATACTCGACCTGTCTAAAATAGAATCCGGTAAATTGGAAATAGTACCATGTAAATATGATATACCAAGCTTAATTAACGATACTGTGCAGTTAAACAGAATGCGTTATGATTCAAAACCAATTGAGCTATCTATTATTCTGGACGAAAATACTCCGGTTGATTTGTTCGGCGACGAGCTCAGAATAAAACAGGTGCTTAATAATATTCTTTCTAACGCGTTTAAATATACCGATGAAGGTAAAATTGAATTCTCTGTTTCCGCCGAAGCTAATAAAAAAAACACAGATGATGTAATGCTTGTGTTCCGTGTTAGAGACACAGGGCAGGGCATGACAGAAGAACAGCTGGAAAGACTTTTTGACGAATATGTACGATTTAATTTGGAAGCTAACCGTACTGTTGTTGGCGTGGGTCTTGGCATGAGCATCACTAAACGCCTGGTTGATTTGTTAAAAGGCGATATATCCGTAAAAAGCGAGATAGATAAAGGTACTATGTTTACAGTGCGCATTCCGCAGAAGAGAACCAGTTCTGAGGTTTGCGGCGCTGATCTCGCTGAAAAACTGCGTTCTTCACGCTTTAAAAGTAACGCGATTTCAAAAAAGACGCAGTTTATACGCGAATATATGCCTTACGCGAGCGTACTTGTTGTAGATGATGTAGAATCAAATATTTATGTTGTAAAAGGCATGTTGCTGCCTTACGGTATAAAAGTTGACACCGCTTCCAGCGGTTTTGAAGCTATAGATAAAGTTAAGAACGGAAATGTCTACGATATTATTTTTATGGATCATATGATGCCAAAGATGGATGGAATCGAAGCTGCGAAAATAATACGTGAAATGGGATACAGGCGCACAATCGTTGCTTTAACCGCCAATGCTTTACTGGGACGCGCCGAGATGTTCTTAAAAAATGGCTTTGACGGTTTTGTTTCCAAGCCGATTGACTCGCGCGAATTAAATATTGTTCTAAATGAACAAATACGAAATAAAAAACCTCCGGAAGTTATTGAGGCCGCAAGACAGGAGAAATCTAAATTTATTAAAACTTTTGCTCCGGAGCAGGCAAAGGCCTTAATAAAAAAAGAACTCATTACAGGCGTTATACATGATGTTAAAAACGCTATTAAAGTGCTGGATGAATTATTGCCTGCTTTAAACACCGAAGCCGCTGACCTTGGATTATATGTCACAACCGTGCATGGTTTAAAAAGCGCGCTTGCCAACATTAACGAAATGACACTTTCAAATACCGCGCTTAAACTGGAAAAAGCCGCAAGCAATGCGGATGTGGCGGTATTGTCTGCTGAAACAAATGACTTTGTTAATACGCTTAAAAAATTCCTGGACAAAATTAAAGGAAATGAAGTAAACGACAGTACAGAGGCTCCCAAGGAAATTTCCAATGATGATATGGAGTTCCTGCGCGGTAAATTGAATGATGTAAAAACTGCCTGCGAAAAATTGAATATTAAAGAAGCTAAAGCGGCTTTATTTGAATTAAAAGAGAAAACATGGCCGCAAAAAACACATGATATATTAGACGATATATTCCTGCATTTAATTCGCGGCGAATATTCTAGTGTCGCGCCGGCTGTTGATAAAGCGCTTGAATTGAATTAATGATCAAAAAATATAGGATTGGACAAAATAAAAAGTTATAAAGATATTTACATATATATAAAATTATTATAAAATCTAACAATGAAAACAAGAATAAAATTTAAATGTCCTTTGGAATTAACGCATGATATTATCAAAGGAAAATGGAAATTGCTGATACTCTGGAGATTAGGAAGATCATTCTGTTCATTATCAGAATTAAAAAAATACATAGAAGGTATAAGCCAAAAAGTTTTACTTGAACAATTAAAAGAATTATGTGAATTCGACTTTGTAAAGAAAAAAGAATTTTCCGGTTATCCCTTAAAAGTTGAATATTATATAACAGATAGAGGGCTTAAAATGCTTGATGCTATAAAGATAATGCAGGCAATAGGAATTGATATTATGTTAGAAAATGGTATGGAAGATGTTTTAAGGAAAGCAGGCTGCCTGTAAAGTAACATGCTTTATAGGCAAGCATAGTTACCAAAAAGTATCTACACACAAAAAAGTAAGTAATTTACAAGTAAAAAATAATAAATTATTCTTCAAATATAAATATTATTGGAGGATGATTATGAAAAATATTGGAAAACTTTTTGTTTTTATATTGGTATTTTTATCTCTTGTTTCCTGCGAGGAAGATGGGGAAACCAAACTTTTGTATCAGGGGCATGCAAGCTTTAGACTTATTTCAAAAAACGGAACGGTAATTTATATCGATCCTGCATATGGAGAAGGTTA
>JGI24695J34938_10002621_pt1 | contig 13496 bp, 8 predicted proteins | sample TergutCo191P3_FD_34938 | JGI IMG/M metagenome (IMG submission 34938) | reverse complement strand
CGAAGATCGTCTTGGAAAAAAGATAGAAGATGTGGCAAGCGGATTGTTCACGAATCGAATGGGCGCTTTATTGCAGTCATTAAAAAACGGAACTGTCTTTAGTGAAACATTAAATTCACAGGAACATAACGCGAAAATGATTGTTTTAACCCGTCCGTTTAACATCGGAGACGACGAAGACAGTTGGATGGCTGTAACTGTTGTTCCCTACAACACAGTAATGGCGGAAGTTCAGCAAATGACAGTAGTTTTAATAATTCTCGGCGTTGTGATACTTTTGGTTATTACCGTTATCATCTTCTTCGTCTCGCGTTCCATTACCGCTCCCATTAAATCCATGGAGAGTGTTTTGGCGTTTATCGGCGACGGCGACTTTACCCACTCCATAGAAGTGACAACCAATGACGAAATCGGAAATATGAGCCGTTTCCTTAACGCTACTCTGGATAAGATAAAAAATCTGATTACAGTAATAAAAGAACAGGCATCGGAACTTGCGAAGGTTGGCACAAATCTGTCGTCCAACATGACAGAAACCGCCGCGGCGATTAACCAGATTACCGCCAATATTCAAAGCATAAAGGGAAGGGCCATCAACCAGAGCGCGAGCGTTTCCGAAACCAACGCGACAATGGAACAGATAACAAACAACATTCAAAAACTCAACGAACAGGTTGAAAGGCAGACAGCCTCGGTTGCGCAGTCATCTTCCGCCATTGAGCAGATGCTTGCCAATGTTCAGTCAGTTACAACCACCCTTATTAAAAACAAGGAAAATGTGAACTCCCTTACAGCCGCTTCGGAGGTAGGAAGAACCAGCCTTCAGGATGTAGCGCAGGACATTCAGGAAATTACCCGCGAGTCGGAAGGCTTGCTGGAAATTAACTCGGTTATGCAGAATATCGCAAGCCAGACAAATCTGCTTTCCATGAACGCCGCTATCGAAGCCGCCCACGCCGGAGAAGCGGGCAAGGGATTCGCGGTTGTCGCCGATGAAATTCGCAAACTCGCGACAAGTTCCTCCGAACAATCCAAAACAATCAGCACTGTTCTTAAAAAGATTAAATCGTCAATAGACAAAATTACAACGTCAACAAATGACGTTCTCCAAAAATTTGAGGTAATTGACGAGCACATAAAAACCGTTTCGGAACAGGAAGAAAATATCCGCAACGCGATGGAAGAGCAGAGCCAGGGAAGCAAGCAGGTATTGGAAGCCGTTGGAAGCCTTAATGATATTACGCAGCACGTAAAGAGCGAGTCCGAAGAAATGCGCACAGGTTCTACGGAAGTAATTAAAGAGGGAAAGAACCTTGAAATTATTACCCAGGAAATTACAGGCGGTATGAACGAAATGGCGACAGGCGCGGATCAGATAAATATTGCCGTAAATCAGGTGAATGATTTAACGGTAACCAATCATGAGAAGGTTGATACGTTAATGAGGGAAGTAGCGCGGTTTAAGGTGGCATAGGGATTTTTTAAAAAGAGTTAATCCCGGCTTCTTGATTATCGTTAATTGGACTTGTGAGGCAGCTGCGAACTTTTAGTTCGAGGTGAGTTGTCTTGCAAGTCCATAATTTTTTTTAAAGGATGAATAATGAAAAACAGAATAGTTATATGTATATTATTAATTTTGGCATTGGCCGGTTTTTCCTGTAAAAATGAATCTTTACCCAAAGATGAAATTTCCGGCAATGACGATATTATTCTTCATACTAAATGGCCGTTTTATGTAGGCGCCGCTGTCCCGGGCGCGAAAACAAATAATTCCGGCGTGGGTTCAGGCGCGGCAAACGCCCTTAATACCGGCAGTCCTCAGCATAAATTTTTAAAACATTTTAATGTATTTGCCGCGGAGAACGAAATGAAACCCGAAGCGCTTTTGCCTGTCTCCGCGCCTTCCGCGGCCAATTGGAGCGCCGGTTACACATGGACTTTCGCTGACGAACTTATGAACTATGCTGAAACCAGCGGGAAAAAGGTGCGCGGTCACTGCCTTATCTGGCATGATCAGACTCCGGACTGGTTTTTCAAAGGCAGCGGTTTGCAGGGCCGCGCGTCAATAAATGAACTTTATACCCGTATGGAAAATCACATTAAAACTGTATTTGAAAAATACGGCGGAAGGATTGAATGGTGGGATGTTGTTAACGAAGCTGTTGATCACAGCGTCGCCGGACCGCGAAGGGATTCCAGAGGCAGATATACGGAAATAATGGAAGACGCGGGAAAAAAAGACATGGATCGTTATGAGTATATCTTAAAAGCGTTTGAATGGGCGCGAATGTATGCCGACGAATACGGAAGCGAAAACGTTAAGCTCTATTTAACCGATTATGGCGTAGAAAGACCGTTTAGCAGAGGCGGCACAACCAAACAGGATGACTTTTTCGCTTTGGCGCAATGGCTGGTACAGAAAAAAGCTCCGGTTGACGGCATTGGTTTTCAGGGGCATTTCAGGCTTTATGATCATCCAGTGAACGAAATCAGCGCGGGAATTGACAAGTTTGCCGCGCTTGGACTGACAATTCAAATTTGCGAACTTGATTTTTCCATTTTCAGCAATACGAAAAACGAAGCCGATCTAAAAACAGTGCCCGGCAGCGTTTTGAACGCGCGTCTGTCCGATCTTGCGCAGACATATTTTGATTATTTTGAAATGTTTAAAGAAAAATATTACGAGGAAAAACTCGACATGGTAATTATCTGGGGACTGACAGACGGTCACAGCTGGCTTAATAATCATCCGGTTTCCGGGAGAACGGATTATCCGCTTTTATTTGACCGGAGTTATCAGGCGAAAGAAGCATACCATAAACTTGTTGACTTTTAAAATAACCGGACAGGCAGCTGATATTAAATGATTAGCGGCTGTATTTGCTTTTTAATTTGTTTCGCGTTATATTATAATATATGGGAGATATAAACGTGAGCAGATTCATGGTAAACCTTACAGCCATTAACCCGGTTAACAGGCAGCGCCGCACACAGCCTATTGAAGTAATGGTTGATACCGGTTCAGAAGTGTCATGGCTGCCGAAAAAGGACCTGCTGGATGCCGGTATAACGCCGGAATGTAAGAAACGGTTTATAATGGCTAACAAACAGGTAATAGAGCGTGACATAGGCTACGCCATTCTCACTGCCGAAGGTTACACGACTAATGACGAGATTGTATTCGCGGAAGAAAGCGATATGTCGCTTTTAGGTGTGCGGACAATCGAGGGCTTTAGCGTAATGGTAGACAACATTGGTCATCGTTTTGTCGCTACTACCTCTTATGCGTGTTGAAGGCGCAGTGCCGTTAGGTGCAATGATACACCTGATGCGGCGCAGCTGGTAAAGGAGAGTAGTGAGGAGAACGGCCTATGCCCGCATGCGGCGAGTATTGCCTTTATAGCATAGTCTTGCGGCTATTATAGGTTGCGCATTTTAACGCATGTTATTCCCTAATCGCGTTTTTTATATTTTTTTCGACATTATTCCGTAAAATTCAGAAAAATATGATATAATGATCCCAAAGACTATGAAAACGGTGTTTATAGTTGATGATAATGCCACTAACCTTGTAACGGCAAAGAACGCGCTCGCCGGCGCATATAAGACTTATGCCCTGCCGTCCGCGGAAAAAATGTTCCATTTGCTGGAAAAGATCACCCCCGATTTAATTCTTCTGGACGTTGAAATGCCGGAAATGGACGGTTTTCAGGCATTATCCGTTTTACAGTCGGATGAGAAAAATAAAACAATCCCTGTAGTTTTTCTGACCGCAAAACTTGACCCGGAATCAGAAATCAGGGGGTTTGAACTGGGCGCTGTCGATTTTATCAATAAACCGTTTTCACCGCCGGTATTAATCAGGCGTATTGAAACCCACATCGGAATTGACGAGATTATCAAACAGAGCCTGCGGAACGTCCGCGAAGTGCATAACGCGACAATCAATATTTTAGCGAATATGGTGGAAGACCGCGATAAAGTTACCGGCGGTCATATTGACCGCACGCAGAAATATCTCGCGATTCTTGTCAATGAAATGATCATTACCGGAGTTTACGCTGACGAGATTTCAAAATGGAATCTGGATGTTCTTTTACCGTCCGCGCAATTGCACGATGTGGGTAAAATTAAAGTAAGCGATTTGGTTTTAAATAAACCCGGTAAGCTCACCAATGATGAGTACATGCTCATAAAAAAACACTGCGAAGACGGCGAAAGTATCATAAACGGGATCATGGAAAAAGTTAAAGAAGACAATTTTTTAACGCACGCGAAAAAGTTCTCCGGCAGTCATCACGAAAAATGGGACGGTTCAGGTTATCCAAAGGGGCTTGCGGGGAAAAATATTCCCCTGGAAGGAAGGATCATGGCAATTGCGGATGTGTATGACGCTTTGGTTTCCGAACGTCCGTATAAAAAACCGTTTACCCATGAACAGGCGGTAGAGATCATCAAAGACGGCTCCGGCGTATATTTTGATCCAGGTCTTATAACGGTTTTTATGTCTGTGAATGACAAGTTCGCCGCGGCTGCGGAATCCTTTGCCCAGGAGGGAGGCGATGCCTGACATGCGGCATTTTTTTGTGATAAACCCCCATTCATTCAGAACGTCTAACAATCTGAAACAGGTGCTGCTGGATATTGATAGCTGTTTTTCAGGGAAACATGATACGGAGTATAAAACTTATATGTCGCGCTATCCCCGCGACGCTGTTGCCGCCGTACACCGCTATATAACTGGTATTCCCAAAAGTGAAACTGCGCGAATCTACGCTGTCGGCGGAGACGGGATTCTTTTTGACTGCCTTAACGGCATGATGGGGTTCGAAAACGCCGAATTGACGAGCGTTCCTTACGGAAGCGCCAATGATTATACGCGGGCTTTCGGTGAGGATTCCATACCGGCTTTCCGGGATATTAAAAAACTTTCCTGCGCGCCATCGCGGCTTGTGGATGTGATACACTGCGGCACCAATTATGCGCTTATTGAAGTTAACATCGGTCTAGTCGGAAAAACAGTGGTACAAGCGAATAAAATATTGCGGGACGGTTCCGCGAAATGGGTCAGGAGGTTTACCCCTTGGGTGTACACGTTATGCGGAGCGGGCGCGGTGCTGGATTTGGATTTAGTCAGCCAGTATTACACTGTAAATATGGACGGAGAAGACATATCCGGCAATTACGCGAATATCCATATCGCCAACATTCCCTGCGACGGCGGAGAGTTTGTGCCAAGCCCGTACGCCGTGCCGAATGACGGGATGCTTGATGTCATTACAATGCGTTCAACAGACAGATTCAGCACAATGCGCGCAATCGGCGACAGGAATAAAGGCACTTTTGAAAAACACAGGTTTTTTAACCATTCAAGATGCCGCGCCATAAACGTTGAAAGCGATTTGCCACTGAGCATTCAGGTTGACGGTGAATCCCTGTATGCAAAGAAAATAAAACTGGAGATTGTGCCTAATGGCGTAAAATTCTTCGCGCCGGAGGAAAAAGAATTTGCGGATTATTCAGACAGAGCGTATAAAGCCAAAGCGGGGGAACGCCGTGGAAATAAATGATAGACTGCGCAAAATGACGTCTACGATTGTAGCGTGGACTGTCTGTTTCACCCTGTACTGCGGTCTGTTGCTTATTGAGGATATATTTTTTGGCGGCGACATGAAAGTGGGTCTTTATTCATTTTTTGCGGGAGCGGTGGTATTGGCCGGCGCGTTAATCCTGTTTTTTACGTTAAAGACAACAAAAATGCTTTCCTTTATCGCCTGCACGGCGACCCAGCTTGTATTTATCGGCGTTGGTTCATATTTGCATGAGCTGCATTTCTACTTCTTTATGATGCTGCTGCTTGTCGGGATTGTGTCGCTTGTAAAGAATTTTAAGATCATGGCGTCTTATATAGCGCTGAATATAACGATCACTGTACTCATGTTCATATTTCTGGTTCCGCGTCTGGAATGGCTGGATAATTTCCGCTTCTTCATGCAGTTTGTCATGTTTCTCTACGGTTCCCTTTTTATGCTTATCCAGACCTTCAATGTCACACAAAAAGAAACCCGCGCGGAACAGGCTCTTTCGTCCTTCTCGTCACTTTTGTTGAATACGCCCAACTATATGGTGATTATTGATTCAAACAAAAGGGTGCGCTATATATCGCAGCAGATGGCCGAGTTCACGCATTTTTCCAGGCAGGAATTCGCCGTAGGACAGCCGCTTATTGATTTATTCTCCGATAAAGCGTTAAAACTCATGTTCGCCGATATACTGGACTCAAACGGTTTTGTTGAAACTATAATGACCATCAACTCTGGAGGAAGGGAGCGGCACTTCAAAGTTATTGCGGATAAACTTTCAGGCGATACGGAAGGCATGTTCATCGATATTTCCGATATTTCTCCGATGATAGAAAGCAAAAAGAGCGCCGAGGATGCCCAGCTCCGCGCTGAGGCGGCAAATAATTCCAAATCCCGGTTCCTGGCCAACATGAGTCATGAAATCCGCACGCCGCTGAACGCTGTAATCGGGATCGCTCAGATAGAAATGCAGGACGAAAGCCTGTCCGACAAACACATGGCGGCTTTTGAAAAAATACACAGTTCCGGCAATACTCTTCTTGGGATAATCAATGATATTCTGGACATGTCAAAGATCGAAACCGGAAAAATGGAGTTAAATCCGGTTGAGTATGACGTGCCGAGTTTCATTCACGATACAATTCAGCTTAACATTGTGCGGATAGGGTCAAAGCCTATTGAATTCAGTTTAAGCGTTGATGAAAATCTGCCGTCGAGGCTTTTTGGCGATGAAATCAGGCTTAAGCAAATTTTGAATAATCTTTTATCAAACGCGATTAAATACACGGATAAAGGACAGGTGCATCTTTCGGTAAATTGTCAGATAGATAACGAAGACGTAACGCTTGTGTTTTCCGTCAGCGATACAGGCCAGGGGATGAAAGAAGAGGACAGGGAAAAATTATTTTCCGAGTTTGTGCGTTTAAATTCCGGTACAAACCGCGCAATAGAAGGGACAGGGCTTGGTTTAAGCATAACAAAAAAACTTATAGAAATGATGAACGGAAATATCAGCGTGGAAAGCGAATACGGAAAAGGCAGCGCTTTTAACGTAACGGTAAAACAGCAGTCTGTTAAAAGCCCGCCAATCGGAGCGGAACTGGCGCAGCGTTTAATCAATTTTAAATTTACAAGCAGAAATCAAAACAGGCAGGTGATTACAAGAGAGCTAATGCCTTATGGCAGCGTAATGGTTGTTGACGATGTAGACACAAATCTCTATGTAGCCCGCGGACTGCTATTGCCCTATAAACTGGAAATTGAGCTGGCGAACTCAGGTCTTACGGCGATTAAAAAATTGGAAAGCGGTAAAAAATTTGATGTGGTATTCATGGATCACATGATGCCGCAGATGGACGGCATAGAAACAACAAAAAGAATAAGGGAATCCGGCTACACGGGAATCATTGTGGCGCTGACAGCCAACGCTTTGGCGGGAAACGACGAAATGTTCGCGAGGAACGGCTTCGACGGATTCATCCCAAAGCCAATCGACATAAGGCAGTTAAACACATTATTAAATAAATTCGTAAGAGACAGACATCCGGAAGAAGCTGTTAAATATAAACCCGAAACAGTTGAATCAAAAGATACCGCCGCTTTGGACGCGATTGATCCAAAGGTGAAACAAATTTTCCGCGCGGACGCCGGGAAAGCAATTATTACCATGAAGGAAACAATCTCCGGCGGCAATTTAAAACTGTTTACTATTACAGCCCACGCGATGAAATCGGCGCTTGCGAATGTCGGGGAGCAAGATGCGTCAAAATCGGCGGCCGCGCTTGAAAACGCCGGTCTTCAGGGCGACAGGGATTTTATCAGCGCGAATATGGAACGCTTTATAGAAACACTGGAAGATTTAATTGTAAAATTCACTGAAGCGGCGGACGAAACAGGCAATGTGGATGTTACACATCCTGATGTTTCAGATCATGATGAGCCAGATCAGGATTTGTCAGAGGATGCTTCCTACCTGAAAGAACAATTGCTGATTGTAAAAACCGCCTGCGAAAATTACGATGATGACGTTGCTTACGCCGCTCTTGACCGGCTAAAGGAAAAAACATGGCGCAAGGAAACATCAGGTATGCTTGAACAGATTAGAGATATGCTGTTTATATACAGCGACTTTGACGGCGCGGCAAAACAGATAGACAAGGCGTTATCAGAATGAAAATATTTTTTTTGATATGCGCGTTTGTTTTTACCTCCTGCAATAACGGCGGAAATTCCGGCATGGACAGGCTGTATCCTGAAAATTTTCAGATATTTTCCGGCGCGAGCGCAGACAGAGAAAGAATGCTTAATAGTAATTTTGAGTTAGACGAATTTAAACCATACAACAGGGAATTGCTTGTTAATAATTCTGTAGGCGGCAATTATCATGTGTTTAAAACCGGCTTAACAATACCTGAAAATTTTTTAGGTAAAAATTTATCCCTCTATATCGATCTTTTTGATATGCCTGTTATTATCTATTTAAATGATACTGTTGTATATAAAAAAGGACTTAGGCCTGAAATAGAAGGCGCGTATTCAACGGGAGAAACCGGCGTTTCGCATGTACCGGTTTCATTCGCGCAGACGGATAACAAATTGATTATCGAGGTTTTTCCCCAATTTGAAACAAATTCGCTGCCTGAGATTTCTGTCGCCGAATATGAAAGCAATGAAGCGAAAGTATTTTTAAAAAATCTGCTTAACAAGTACCTTATTATCGCGGCGCAGTTTCTTGCCATTCTTGTCGCTTTTTATCATTTCGGCTCTTTTGTTTCCAGAGGCTGCAAGGATCCGAAATATATCATATTCGCTTTCTTTTCATTGTCATTCGCTCTCGCCTATTCAAATATCGGTTTCGCGTTTGATTCAGAAAGCTATACCGTTCTTGTAAAGTTAACGCGCAGTTTTCAGCTGCTCTCTCTCGGTTTTTACCTGATGTATATCATTGAATCGGCGGGATTTCTTGCTAAACAGAAAAAATATATTTTTACAGGGCTGATAATTTACAGTATTGTGTGCGCGGGGTATCCTTTTATTCAAAATGATAAATATTCAATAAACGCCGCGTTTAATTTAATGACCAATTTTTATTTTATTCCCGTTTTGCTTTGCAGTCTTATAATTCCTGTAATTTCACTCATCGTTAAAAGAAATATTGTTGTTGTTTTATTGATGATTACAACGCTGACGGTTATCGCCGCAAGTCTGCGCGACATGCTGCTCTTAACTACGGCGGCGTTTCCCCTTTTCTGGTTTTCACCTTACGCTTTTTTCCTGATAGTAATTGCGATTTATGGAATTCTTGTGCATGAAGAAAGCAGCCTGTTCAAAAACTTTAAACGGTATGTTCCCGCCGACCTTGTCGTTCAGTTAATCAACCAGAACATCAAGCCTAATTTGGGCGGCAAGCAGCAGGAGCTGACGGTTTTTTTCAGCGATATTTCCAAGTTCACTTCCATCGTGGAAAAAATGGAACCTGAAAAACTCATTATGGATCTTTGCATATATTTTGAAAGTATTTCCAAAAATATTCTGGCAAACAAAGGAACAATCGATAAATATATAGGAGATTCTGTCATGGCTTTCTGGGGCGCGCCCCTGCCGATGACAGATCACGCGCAGAAGGCTTGTCTGACCGCGCTTACAATACAGGGCAATCTGCGCAATCTTTTCTGTCAATGGGACAGTTTGGGAAAAGTTCCGTTTCTGACGCGTATCGGAATACATTCAGGCAGCGCGCTTGTTGGAAATCTGGGGTACAAAGAGAGGCTGAATTATACGGTTGTCGGCGATACGGTTAATGTTTCAAGCAGACTGGAAGGAATAAATAAAGTTTATGGAACTGAAATTATTGTCAGCGAGAATGTGTTCAACAAGTGTAATACTGAGTTTGAATTCCGCATGCTGGATCGCGTCTCTCTTCTTGGACGCCGTGAGGGAATGAATATTTACGAATTGCTTTCCTTAAAAGAAGGAATTAACAAAAAAGAAAAGAAAATTAACGAGTATTACGAAACCGGTTTAAAATTTTATTTTGAACAGAACTGGCAGGAAGCGCTCAGATACTTTAACACCGTTGTAAAATACCGGGCGAATGATTTGCCGGGAAAACTCATGAGGGAACGCTGTCTTTTATACAAAAAGAATCCGCCGTCAAAAGAATGGGACGGCGTTTTTATGCAGACTGACAAATAGAAAGAAGACGACAGGACGCGCGCAGAATTTTACTCCCTATTGACTAAATCCGCCGTTTTTTGTATACAATAATCTGAACAAAGGCGTTCATCAGACGGTAATAGGATGCCATACCGGCTTTTTTAGCTGATTGGCGGTCTTTTGCTGCTATGTGATGAGCGCCTTTTTTTGGAGGATTTTGTGAGCATTTTAGCGAAAAATATGCGTTTCAGGGAACTTAATGAAAGAATTAAAAACGCCGGAGTTTATGTTCATGTCGAAGACTGTTACGGGCAGAGTTTTATAGGGAGCGCGTTAAAGGGAAAGACGCTCACCATAAACGGAACGCCGGGTAACGCGCTTGGCTGTTACCTTGACGGCGCTGTGATTGAAGTGCATGGAAACGCGCAGGATGCATCCGGCGATACAATGAATGACGGAAAAATAATCATTCACGGAAACGCCGGAGACGCTCTCGGTTATGCCATGCGCGGAGGAAGCATTTTTGTCCGGGGAAACGCGGGTTACAGAACCGGAATTCACATGAAGGAGTATTGTTCGGCGGAGCTGAATCTGGAAAAGAAACCCGTTATTGTGATCGGCGGCAAAGCGGGAAGCTTCCTCGGCGAATACCTTGCGGGAGGCCTCATTGTGGTGCTGGGTATCGGCGCCGAGAATGAGCAGCCTGTCGGTAATTTTACCGGGACCGGAATGCACGGCGGGAAAATTTTTATCAGAACGACAAAAGAGCTTGCCGCTCTTCCCGCGCAGGTCGCGGTGGAAACGGCGGGAGCAGACGATCTGCTGGAAATAGAGCCCGTTGTCAGGGAGTTCGCATCTTTGTTTAAGATGGACGCGGATTTACTCTTAAAAGATCAATTCTTCATTTTAAAACCAAACGCGAAGAATCCTTATAAGCAATTATATACGGAGAATTAAATGTCAGATAACATTGCGAGGCTAATGTGTGCGGAATAATTGGCTATATAGGAAATGAAGACGCGGTTCCGGTTATTGTTGAAGGTTTAAAAAAACTCGAGTACCGCGGTTATGATTCCGCCGGTATCGCCGTTTACGGACAGAACGGCTTTGACGTAGTAAAGCAGCAGGGCAGGCTTTCTGTTCTGGAAGAGCGGCTGGCGGACCGCGCTCTTGAAAACAGGCCGCTTTCCGGACATCTTGGCATCGGGCACACGCGCTGGGCTACTCACGGAGAGCCTTCCGATATTAACTCTCACCCCCATGTGGGGAGCAAAAATAAAATCGCGGTTGTGCATAACGGCATTATCGAAAATTACAGGCAATTAAGGGAAAAACTTGAATTTTCCCGGGAAAACAGCGAAGGCGTGTCTTTCGCTTCGCAGACGGACAGCGAGGTAATTGCGCAGCTCGCCGAACATTATTACTGCGCGGATAATAACGGCAGGGGAGATTTAATTGACGCGGTTATTAAAGTAGCGAACGCGGTAGAAGGTTCCTACGCGCTTGGCATTATGTGCATAGACGAGCCTGACATATTAATCGCCGTAAAAAAAGACAATCCTCTGATTATCGGCGTCAGCGGCTGCGGAAATTTTATCGCTTCCGATGTGCCGGCGGTGCTGAAATATACAAAAGAAGTATACTATCTGAACGACAAGGAAATCGCCGTTATCCGCGCTGGAAGCGTTCAATTCTTCAATATGGACAGGGAACCGCTGCATAAAACCACCGAGACAATTACATGGAGCATGGACAGCGCGGAGAAGGGCGGTTATCCGCACTTTATGCTGAAAGAAATTCTTGAACAGCCGAAAGTGCTGCGCGATACAATCCAGTCCGTTCTTGGCGAAGGAGTAAATAAAAACGTTTTAGACAATATTTGCGTGTCACGCTTCAGAAAAATCGCGATTACCGCCTGCGGTTCCGCTTACAACGCAGGAGTTACCGCGAAATATGTGTTCGAGAAACTGTGCAGAATATCCGTAGAGGTGGATCTCGCGAGCGAGTTCCGTTACAAGGACGCGATCATTGACAATAAAACCCTTGTCATTCTTGTAAGCCAGTCCGGCGAAACCGCCGACACAATCGCCGCAATGAGGGAGGCGAAAGCGAAAGGAGCCGCGACATTGTCCATTGTCAATGTGCTGGGAAGCACAATCGCGAAAGAGGCGGATTATTGCCTGTTCACCGCTGCGGGACCGGAGATCGCGGTGGCGACCACCAAGGCTTTTTCAGCGCAGCTTGTTTTGCTGTACATGCTCGCAATTCGCTTCGCGCTCAAGCTGGGATTGTTAACCGGGTTTGATGAGCAGGAACTGTTTGTAGAAATCGCCTCTCTGCCATATAAAGTCTCCGCGATACTTGAGCAGACTGACGCGATTCAAAAATACGCTTCAACATGCGTCGGGTGCAAAAGCATTTTTTTTATAGGCAGGAACATTGATTACGCTATCGCGCTGGAAGGCTCCCTGAAATTAAAGGAGATTTCCTACATTCACTCGGAAGCGTACGCGGGCGGCGAGTTAAAACACGGAACGATTTCGCTTGTGGAGGAAAATACGCTTGTTGTGGCGCTTTCCAACTGTCCGTCTTTATACAGCAAGATAATGAGCAACGCGCAGCAGGTTATAAGCCGCGGGGCTAAAGTTCTGCTTATCGGGAATTGTCCGGAAATGGATAAGGACGAGGAGACCGAAAAACTTTATTACATAAACCTGCCGCATGTTTCGGATCTTTTCTCGCCTTCGTTATCTGTCATTGTGCTGCAGCTTTTCAGTTATTATGTCGCCGCGAACAAGGGTTTGGATATTGATAAACCGCGTAACCTTGCAAAAAGCGTTACCGTAGAATAAATATTTGGCATAACAGGAGTATTTTATGAATGATGTTTCGCCGTCAATTACGTCGCCGTCAGCCGCGATGGAATTTATAAAAGACAACGATGTTAAATTTGTACGTCTTGGTTTCTGCGATATATTCGGTTTCCAGAAAAACATTTCAATCATGACATCTGAGCTTGAGTCAGCGTTTGAAAACGGCGTATCGTTTGACGCGCATGTAATCCGCGGATTCCGCGATATAACGCAGTCGGATCTCTTTTTGTTTCCCGATCCTTCAACTTTGGCTGTGCTTCCCTGGCGTCCCGGACCGGGCAGGGTAGTCCGTTTTTTCTGCGATATTAAAACGCCCGGCGGCGGGGGAGCTGTGTTTGAACATGATACAAGAAATGTTTTAAAGCAGGTTACGCGGCGGGCGGAG
>JGI24695J34938_10002620_pt1 | contig 13508 bp, 10 predicted proteins | sample TergutCo191P3_FD_34938 | JGI IMG/M metagenome (IMG submission 34938) | reverse complement strand
TTTTTCGTGCCATGACCATGTTTTCTCCTCTGGTACTTCTACCATTTTAATGGTCATTTACACATTTTTTAAGACAGGCTCAATTTTAAAATACGATTATGGTCATCCTTAAATCGTTTTATTTCTTTCTCATCAGTTGTTAATTCAATAGCTTTTTTTATAGTGGACAAGGCCACTTCAATATCTTTTATATCATTTGAAAATTTATAATTCTGTTCATGAGCTAAACCATTATTGTGATATAGCCATTTATATTCATCAGATAAATTAAACGCTTCTTTTTCATAAATTTCTAAACCCATTTCTATTATTTTTATTGTTTCTTCAATGTGATTTTTCTTTTCTATATTACTATCTTGTATTATTAGAGAATATTTTAAATGTGTATACCCTAATATTCGCAATGTGGGAACATGATATCTTGGGTATTTTTGTCGATAATAATTTGCGTCATTTAATGTTTCAATTGCAAGTTTAAAATATTTCTCTTTCTTATCATTAGGACATATTAAAGCATATTTTAAATATAGATCTCCTCTATTGTGTTTCACTCTGCCAGCCATAAAGTGATACATTTTATCTCCCTGAAATATTACTTCTGCCTCTTCGAATATCTCATCTGTGGCCTTAAAAAATTCTTCATTAATTCTATCTTTATCAATTTGTGCTTTTCTGGCATTTCCCAAGTGATTCTTTGTTTCTGCAAAATACACAGGGAAATCGTTTTTATGAAAAACTTTTAATGCGTGTTCTGTACATGCTTCTTTTGATAATTCAATATTTTTTTCTCTTTCGACTTTATCCTCAATTGCAAGTCCATACATATATGCGACACTTAATTCAGCCCATGCTAACGCTTCTCCTATTCTATCTTTCATTGAAGAATAAACAGCAATAGCATTTATATATAGGGCAATAGATTTTTCTTTATTCGTTTTCTTATCAATAACTTCAGCTAACTTTAGATAAATATTTGCAAGAGCCATTTCTTTTTCTGCATATTCTTTAGGATCATTTTTCTGGCTAACCTCTGATTCATCAAAATAATCTTTATTCAAAAGCAAGTTTTTTGCTTTTTCTAAACAGACACTTTTATGATTAGGTATTGCAGAATTTGGCACTTCGGATAATGCTCCATAATTAATTGCCTGATTAATCATAGTAAGCCGAATAGCTTTTTTATCAGTTTCTTTATTATATAAATTTATTGCCGTTTCGTATGCCTTATTAGCCAAAGTATAATGCTGTTCAGTGCGTTCAATGTAAAAGCCTAAGGAATAATGCGCATCTCCTATTTCCTTTTGTAATTCCGCATCTTGTAAATCTATACCAATTTCTTCTAAAAATTTACCAAGCTCATCCCATGATTCATTAATTCTTGTCGCGCGATTTAAAGCTTGTAAATAACGCTTGACTATCAAAATATAGTGTTCATTTCCTTTCTCATTGTTCTTTAACGCTTCATCCAATGCTATTCTATGGTATTCAATCGATTTCAATATATAATCTTGAGGATTCTTAATTAATGCCTCTTTACAATATATATCTCCAATATCCGATGGGTCTTTAATATCTGATATCAATACATCAATTGTTTCTTCCGATATTTCATATCTTAATGCCATATGTAAACTCCATTTATCATCTACAATTTCTTTCCTCTTATTTTTCTTTTTATTAGCGTATTTTCCATGGATATTAAATATATCACCAAACATGAATGCTAAAAAAGCAACTCTTTTCATACCATATTGAGTTAGATTGATCTCTTCTTCTTTGAAAATGATCATTTTATCAATTAGATCGTTTAGAACTTTTCTTATAATGTCCGGCGATTCTTCAAAAGCACTAATTAATTTATCCTCACTGACTCTGGTATCAGGAGATATCATATTAAGCAGTTTAAAGAGCACAGTCTGCGATATTTCATCAAGCATAGAAAAGATAGTTCTATATATTTTAAGAGCCTTTTCTTCAATTCTGTCATTACGCATTCCTCGCAAATCTGGCAGTAAGCTTTCTATACTCATTCCGTGGTTTATTGGATTAATCGCAGGAATTATAAGCCCAGGAAATGAATCGAAATTTTCTTTAAGTTCCTCAATAAATTCATCATATTTATTATCTTTTTTAAGTTGTAATATATTTTCATTAGAATTTATAATTTTGGCAAATAATTCTTCAATGTCTTCCTTGCATAGTATTGGTGGGTTAACTTTCTTTAATTTCATTTCTTCTTCAGCAAATGCAATTATATTTTTATCATTATTACCGGTACGGCTAGTAATTATGATAAAAGGTTTGTTTTCAGGAATTTCATCAGTTATATTTTTTATACCTTGCAGGACATCATTAATATTATCAATCTCAAGATTATCAATTACTAATATATATTTATTCTGCTGCAGAAATTTTGATAAATCAGAAAAATTTGTTAACTCAGGTCTTTTTTGATTACAATCTCCTTTTTCCTTGATTTTTTTAATTATATACTCTCTAATTGCTCCTTCCATCGGCAAATCATAACTTACAGACTCTTTAAGCTTATCATTGGCGATGTATATCCAAATGGGAGCATAATAATCTTCCTCATCCATTAAACTTCTGGCTAAAGCTTCTGCCATATCACTTTTGCCACTTTCGCCTTCACCTAATATTAAATAACCATCAATTCCAGTTGTAAACATTTCCTTCTCAATTATTAAATAATCTTTGCTTTTAATATATTCAATGTTGTGTTTTCTGTTTCTTATATAATTACTTAAATAATGTTGCAACTCATCTTCCCACTGACGCTCAAAGACACATTTTATTATTTCCTCTTTATGGGTATCAGGTCTAAAATATTTTACAGTAATATTTCTATCTGATTCTATTTTCTTATTTTCATTATCACTAATATAAATAAATAAATCCTTGTCAAACAGATTTCTGGATTTTCCCAATTCTTCTTTATAATCTTTAAATTTTTCCCATTCATCTCTAATTCCAAATAATCTAACATTATCATCTTCAATTATTATATCACCTGTAACAGTAATTGAATCCCATTTGGCGTTAAACCTTTTTCCTTCTATTTCATGCAATAATGTAATATAAAGCCCAAGAAATACTGAAGAAGTAGAATCTTGGATTATTACTTCCTTGTTAATTTCTTCAAGTTTATTTATTTCTATTGTTCTTTCATTTTCATCTTTATAGTTATCTCTTTCCTTATAACGAAGTTGAAAAAATCTGCTTATTCTTTCTTTTTTTTCAAATATATTTTGCAAGGCAGCTAATATTTCATTAGTTCTTTTTTTCTTATTTTCACCTCTCAAGCTTGGCTTGCGTAAATCTAATATCCTCCATTTGCCATCTAATGAAGGAGTTGGACTACATGAAATATTATAGAGCATATAAGGATTAAAAGGTTTTTCGATTCGATTAATGCTGCATATCACATTTATTTTAGGGTTAGGCATGATTTTCTCCTTTAAATTACTAATTAATAATTATATTGTCATAATCTATAACACTTATTTCTCCGGTAGAATAGATTATATTTTCACCAGGTTCCCAAGAATCATTCCAACATTCAAGAGGTTGTTCTCTCATAAATATATCCCCTTTTCTCATTGTAATAGTTAAATTTATTTTTGTTAAATCCTCTTGTGCATTTTGACCGGGAATCTGAAATTCAATTATTACATTTCCATTCTGTAATAATGAACCTACTATTAAACATGGAATATTTTTCCATATATATGTTTCATTAATTATGGTTTTAATATCATCTCTATTAGTACCAGCAAGTCGATTTAAATAAATGTGTCCTTGTTTAGTAGATTGATCTGACCGCGGCTCTACCCCTTCTCCTTTTCTTTCTTTTTCCATTTTCGCTTCATGATAAGTAATAACACACCAATTCCAAGCATTTCTTAGAAAATCAGAATTATATCTAAAAGCTGAAACTAATTTTAAGACATAATCATTTATTGAAGGTATATCAACAAATTTAAATATTTTTCTTGTGAATTTATTACTTCTGGAATAATCAATTGTTTCTTTTGCCCATTCGGGTGTTAATATATTTACCATACATATACAAAGACGAATATCCTCTTCTGTTTCAAAGTTAAATATTTTATTCATTCTTTGAATTTCCTCAAAATGATCTTCTGCATAATTACTTAAATCACATATAAACAATCCATACCGTTGCTGAAGAGAGTTAATAAACTTTTCCTCATTTTTCATTAAAATATCAACCATCTTTTTCCTCCATAATTTTTTCATTTTCTTTTTTTATATCATTACTTATATTATTAATAAAAATACTAATATTATTAATAAAATATTTATATTCTTTTGAAAAAGATTTTTTAATGTTATTAACATTTTTATTAACTTTACAAATATTACATTTATTGATATCATAATGACAATCACGTATACTTGTTGCACATTGTATTTCATTATTACTATCCATTTTAGCATTACAAAGAATTGTTGAGCAGCCAAATAACTCATGTACTCTGCAAAAATCTATAAATAAATCATAGTTTTGTAACTGTTCGTTTAGATGTTCCACTATGGGTTTTACTTTAGACATCATAGTTAAATCTTTGGACAAATTCTCTTGTTCTGTATCAGATAAGTCATTTCTATTTGTTTTTTTTTCAATTTTTTCAGATAATATTTCCTCATATTCTTGCAGATCATTAAATAATATATATGGTAACAACCAATTAATAAACCTTCTAAATATTTTAATATCACTAAAATTGAATATACCTTTTTTTGAATAATCATTACCATCGAATGCTTCTTTAAAATAAACAAGCCATTTATTTCTTAAATTATCTATCTCAACATCAGATAAAGATAGTTTAATTTCTGGAAGCATTTCTTTAGATAATAACTCTTTAAAAAATGTGTTATAATTTCTGGTATCTTTCTGTAAATCTATTAACTCAGTTACACCATCACTGAACTTTTCTTTGGATTTAACTTTTTTATTAAGCGACATTATAAATTTTTGATTATATTCATTCGTTTTTTCTTCAATAGTTTCTTTTAATCCTTCAAAATTATTATTATTTATTTTTCTTATGAGATATTTTCTTAAAGAATCGCCTTTCCCGCTTATAAAACTTTTTATATAATTTGTAAATGTACTGGTATCATTGTCAAGAGAACAGTGGGACTTATATCGTTTACAAGTTTTTACTATAAATAATTCTATATCTATATTCTCTTTTCTCTTCTTTTCAACCTCAGATACAAAGGATGAATCATTTATTAATTCATTTATATATTTAATAAATTTACCAAGATCATCATTTATTACTTTTTCAATATTTTTTAATTTTTTATCATCATCAAGCAGTAAGAGAAAGATCATGAATTGATTCCTAATATCTGTCCAATCATTCCATCCAATTTCTTTTTCAGTATTATCACTTTGTAATAATTTTAGATGTCCTTCACCTCTTGGAAAATTATATTTATTAATAATTAAATTCATAGTATATAAAAAATTAGGTACAAAACGATTTTCACCTTTTATACTATTTATAGTTTTTATTACATGTTTATCACTTAAATCATCAGGTGGAATGTAATTGAAAGCAATTTCTCTGGCAAAATAATTCTCAAAAGATTTAAATATTGAACTTATATTATAACTACCTTGCAGTTTATCAGAAAAATCAGCAATAAAATTATTACTATCAATATTAAAAAATAGGTTTATTTTATTAAGAAATTTATCAGTAAAATCAATATTTTCTGGTTTTAATTTGGTATATACAGAAAAACCTTTTGTTTTATATTCACTATACTTTAATTTTAATTTTTTCTCCTCTTCAATAAGAATATAACTGGGTATCTTTACAGGATTACCTCTATTATGCTCTTCTTCAAGCCTGTGGATATGTTCATGAGCAGATTCGTTGGACAATGGAAAGAAAAAGTTAAACGGACATTCTACAGCCATGCGTTTAATATTCAAAAGATATGAATTATCTATAGGAATTATTAAATCATCAATTTTTTTAAAAAGAACAGGATTTTCTATTGTATCACCCAATTTACTATACCATACAACTGGTAAATATTCTTTCCAAATTTCTGCTACATCTCTATTTTTCGCCATATGAAACCCTCTCTTTTAATTTATACATATCATCATTACTTAACACAAGATTATTCTCATATAAACCTATGATAAATTGAGTCCATTCTGTAGCATTTATTATTTGTTTAAATCCATTCCATACATCACCATACATAGGAATAAGCGAGTATTGCTTAAAGGCTTCATCATTATTTAATATTGAAATATCCTGTAAAATACAATTCTGCAACAATGTTGAAATATTGCTATTGATTCCAGATGTATTAATAGAACTATCTATAATATTAGAAATAGAAGCATTAAGGCTATCTTCAAGTTTATTAACAGCATACAAACCACAACTTAAAAAATCACCTGTCATTTCTTGTTCAGGAGATAAAGGAGTATTTTCTAATACATAAAAATTGGTTGCTATTGCTCGTCTCAACTCAATAATATAAATAAGGAATTCTATATATGGAGCTGGAGATTGTTTATATTCTGCTGTAATATATTCAATATCATTTTTTGGCACAAAAAAATTATCTCCATAAACAGAATTATCGTAAGTAATAAATCCTGATTCTGGATCAGATACTTCAATTAAAGAAGCTTCAATATAAATAAAAGATGACCTTATAGCACTAATGCATTTTATGATATATTCCAATTTGTCCTGCTTTGTCAATTTCTTAAAGTTTTCAGACTCTGTTATAAAAGGGAATGCATATATTGCGCATCTTATTATTAGTTTAATTAAAGAATTAATATGTAATTTTCTCATACATGACTTAATATCTTCTGTAAGAGACATCATCTTATTCATACTTTCCTCCAATCTGGCATTGTAAATGATAATTTTCAAAATATCAACACAAAAAGCAGTGCCATCCTTTTCTAAAGGACAGCACTGCAAGGTTTCTATTCTTCAAACCCAAGAAGCTTTTTGTTTTCTTCTCTGAAACGAACAATTGTTGAATTAGATCTCATAAGAGACTGTACATTTCTGACCAATTCGCTTGAATCTGCTGTTTCCACAGATGGCTTGCGGATTTCAGCAGTTCTCTGTTCTGCGGGAGAAGAACTTCCTTCTGCCTTGTATTTTCCCGAAAAATTAGCGGAAGCGGTTTCTTTAATTTCCTTGTCTAAAGAAGATTTATCTGATGTTGCAAGCCACAAACTTACTCCGTATCCCAGACTCCCATCAGAATTTCTGAAGGTATATGAATGTCTTAATTCTTCTTTCGTGCTGCTTAGAATCTCGGAAAAAGCAATACTTGACGAAACCTCAGTCGCAGTGCGAGATGCATCCTCTTCATTGTAAAGAATGAGATAGGCTTCCCCTCGGACATAAGCCCTTATCTTCGCAGCCAATGCGACCATTCCATGCAACTTGTGCGCGTCTATTGTCGCTGTTTTAATTGGGTTCTTGGAAGGTCCAATAACTCTTTCGTCAATTATTTGATTGTGATTCCCAAGCCGGAATTTAAGTAATTTTTCTGCTGATTCCGGTGTGTTCGGGTATATACTTATCACAATAGCGTCGGCAGGTATCAGACTTTGGACATAGTCATTGAGTTCAGGAAGAACATCCTGGGCAAAACTCAATCCTGTGATGGCGGTCATGATAACAAGACCAAAAAGAATCCTTTTCATAGTTTTCTCCTTATCCTACATCTGTCAGCTTCAACGGTTAAAAACCGCATAAGATGCTGCTCAGATACAAATTCGCTTTTTAAATAATCTATATGATATATATCTAGAACTTACCTCAACTTTTCGGCAAAATTCTATAAATATTTTTACCATTTTTTTAATTCTTAAATCCGCTGTTGTAGCTGGCAATTACTTTGCCTGTTTCTACTTTTATAGCTCGAAAGTTCAGTTTTTGATTCCCACCTTCACCTGCGATATCGACAATTAGAAGATATTTTGCTGAGACGATTCTTCCTATTCGGAGCGCATCCTCATTTGATACCAATACTGAATTGCTAAGAGCCAATTCAGCCATTATTAAATCTATGCTTGAGCGTTCAACAACGTGATATCCGCCGTTTATAAACTGGGATTCTATCTGTCTAGTTCCCACAATGACATCTGTGTTTTGTCTTGAACTTATTATTCCTATTGCATTGCAGGTAGATGTAGTGCATTCAGGAATCTTATTTTTCAATTCATTAAAAGCATTTTTTGTTACTGTTTCAATTGGATATTGCTGGTCTTTTGCTTCTATAAGCAATTTATTAATATTGTCTGCATTTTTACTTGCCGCATTTTGACAGTTCCTTATCAAATCTCTAAAATACCGTTCTGTCTTATATGTATGATCATTCAAACTGTGATCGTTGCTATAAAGATAATCCAACCCATCATAAATTTTCGAATCGGAATAGTCGGCTATCTTTCTTTTATTATTATCGTAGAATTCGATTGTGGCGACTAGTTTATATCTGTCTTCTCCGCAGGGAAGAATTCCCATTGGTATACATAATAATAAAATTGAAGTGGTCATATATACTGCAAAAATAGCATCATTATTTGGGCCGTATCCTATCCTTTCGCTAGACAATTTGATGGTAAAATAACCGTAATTCGTTCCGGCAGTAAAAAAACTACCCATAATACTTCTTATTTGACTGCTATTTAAATTACCATCAATGTTTTCAAGAGGTAATATTTTTGACGATATATTGCTGCTAAGATTCATTCTATTATAGTTGAACGACCCGCCATAAAGACTTGATATAAAACAAAATGATAATAACAGTATCACGGTAAATACTTTATTGTTTACATTAACTTTCATAATAATCTCCTTATATTTAATCTACTCTATTACTAATACCAAAAAACAACCAATAATTTTTGGCTATTTTTTTAATAATTTTTCTAAAAGATCTGCAATTTCCGATCTATTAGCACTATCCATCCATTCCTGAAGCGCATTAAAGACTTCTGCTTCCGCTTCGTTTTTAGTAACAATTGCCGAAACAACAAAATATGCTCCATACCTAAATTTCCCGGCTTCATCCTTAAGAATGTATTTAATTGTACCTTCCTTGCGGTAATCATGAATTATAGTACCATGCCGGACATTGAGCTTTAAAGTTTTCTTTTCTATTTCTTTTGAATCTTCGCCGCGAATATCAATATCCATGTTGATTACATAGCCGGGGTTAACTAATTTGGCAATCTTTACCTGATGATTAAACATTGCCAATGTCTCATCATCAGTTTTTATGGGTCTTGAATAAAGAGGTGAGATATAATTAAAATACAATCTATTTTCGATTAATTTCCCAGGTAAGGCAATCCATTCTATTATATTTGGATCCGGAAAAACTTTATATACCTCCATACCTTCATTTAATTCCTGAACAAATTCAAAAGGATCAAATGGGGTATTATAATTTATCTTAGTAACAAGTATTTCTAAAACTTCTTCATATGTATTTTTACCTATTTTATTTTCTTTCATGTTGATTACTGTTTCACCTTTTTCAGTTTCATCAACAGATTCAATTAGATCAGGTTTTGTTGCACAGCATGTAACGCATAATAATACCATTAACCCGCATAATAAAAATGTATAGAGTTTATTTCTCATAATTTACTCCTTTTTCGATTTCTCGTTCCTTTCACCGGTTAGTAATATACCAATGAAATCCAAAAACTCTGAATTTTTATAATCTTTTTCCAAAGTTATAGTGCCGTCAAAATCTCTTCGCAGCATTAATAAGCCAATATTCGGACGAATTATATCTATCGGTAAATCATCTTCATTAGTTATACGTAGTCTGTAATTGTAAGCAAGCAGATACCTTCTACCCTGCACAAGCTGTGTCCAAATACGTTCAACAAACCATGTCGTGCTGATTTGCTCTGTGGCAATATGAGAATTATTGACGGTAAGGTAATCAATAGCAAAATTTAATATTGTTTCATTAAATGATATTTTATCCATCTCGTGCCAGCCGCCTGTAACTACAGGGAAATATTCATCGGCAGTTTTTTCTGTATTACCAGCACCATAAACATTAACCATTCCGATAAATATTAATGTAATAATCAATAACTGTTTCATTATCTTCCTCCTTTAAATTGATCGTTAGCTCTTTGTAATCTATTCATAAAATTATTTTGTTGATTCTTGAAATTTTTTTCTTTTTGATCCTTAAATGTTCTAAATTTTTGCTTGAATTCATCCTGTTGGATTTTAAAATATTCTCTTGCTTGTTTTTCTATAGCCGTAAACCTTTGAACAGGGAAATTGTAAAAATCGCCTTTATAAACGGTTTTCTTATATTGTTTATTATCTGTTATTTCACCTTCTTTTGATATTTTCCAGTCTTCTATAGTTAAAACAGCAGTTTCCGAAGGAAGACTTTGCCCATTATTATTTTTTGCCAGAACAAAAAAGGTCATAACAGGGCTTGATATTTCTACAGGTAGAGTCATCTTAAAATTGGTATTATTTGTTTCTCCAACAAGTATAAAATCGTTTATACTATCATCAAACTGATATAACTGATAAGTATTGGCGCCTTCTACACTTTTCCATGAAGCTGTAATATTATTGCCCTGACGTATTACTGTAAATCCATAAGGGTTACCAGGAGTTTCCGCAGTGTTTGTGTTACTCCAGCCTTCTGATGCAAAGCTGAGCTCGCTCATGTATTCTCCCTTGTGAGCTGCAACAAAATAAAATGTACGCTGGTTTGGAGAAACAGTTGTATCTTCGAAAAAATTATATGTTGTTTTTCCTAAAGATACATAAAATTCATTTTCAGCTAATCTGAATATCTCGTATTCTTCGGCACTGTTTTTCTGCCATGAAATAGTAACCTTATTTCTGCTTAAACCCTTACTTGCCTGTACATTAGAAGGAGGAAGAGCGAGTTCAGGTAGTGAATCCTTAGGAACTATAATATAAGCTTCACGTACAAGGCTTTCTAAATCATTATAAGAAATATACATAAAGCCTTTATCACCCCAGTTTTCACCCCACGAATTGATGATTTTTAACATTTGGAAAGCATCGTCATAAGCAATTATTGTCATACCATGAAATTCAAAACGTTCGCCATTGCGCATAACACCACTTTGTCCATTTGGTTTGTATATTCCGCCTGAATAAAAATCAAAATTATCGAAAACACGAAATGAAATAACTACTCCATACCCTCTTGCTAACGCATTTTTTATTGAATCAATATTAACAGTTAATTTTTTAAATTCGTTTATTTTGTAACGAGCCGCTTCACGATGCGCACTGGCAGTCGGCTGGATACGATAATCCTGAATGTATGGGAAAGTTACAAAAAGAGCGCAGCCTCTATTAACAAGAATATTTAAGTTATTATATAAACTGCTGCCTCTGTCCTGCCCGCCGTTAACTTGATTATATAGATATAAGGGCGAAAAATAACTTATGTTTTTACCTACAGGCCATTTATTGCGTTTTCTTTCCACACGTGTAAGTTCAGATGCCACTGCCCAGCTCGCACAAGACCCAAGACCACCTTGAGAACGCGGTATAAGAACATTTGACCCTATGTCAATACTAGAAGGCAGCTCAAAGCCAAAGTCGGCTTTACTCATTACGGCAGGCGTCATTGAATTTAATTGTTTCTGAGGAACCGGGCGCAGATTAATGCCCTTTTCATCAGCCGAAGTACCAACTACTGCCAACGCAAAAATTAAGGTAATTAGAATAAATCGTTTCATAGTCTTTTCTCTCCTTATTGATAAAATTTATATATAAAAAAATTTAACAAAAACTCACATATTTCCTAAAAAATCATTAATAATTTCGATTAAATCCTTAGGTATTTTCCCATGACCACCTATGGCTGTGTCGTTGTAAGAAATTTTTCCAGTTATCGCATCGAACAGTACGCATCTGTACGAAGTCCAGTTGTAGGCAGGAATGCTATATAGTGGGATAGGCACCCCGGACACGGTTTCCGTTTTTAGTAAAATTGCATATCTTGAGTTTTCGGTTATCATCCTGACTGTTTCCGAGTCTTTAAACCCAGCATTTAAACATTGATCAGGAGTATGCAAAATCTGCGCTTGTAAACCGTATTTATTCCCTGCAATATAAGCAATTTCATTTAGCACATCGGATGGGACATGCGTTATCTGGTTTCCGTCTATAGCTATACCGGCGATAGAAACAGCTCTGGAATCAGGCATCTTTTGAATTACGGCCTTAAATTCGCCAATGGTAATATCGGGAGACAGTAAAACACGTCCGTTTTCACTATGGCTTCTGATATTCATTTTTACCATAACATTACTTAAATCATTATAATAATCAGGTAAATTATAAATAATTTTAACAGGTTTTCCTCCAAGCTTATTTGTAAGAACCGATATTTTTCGATTAAATTTTTGTAATAAAATTTCAAATTGATCTAGGAAATCATTTTGGTTTTCTTTCATCTGAAAGATAAGACAGTTACTATTAAGCCAAGAAGAAAAATCAGAATATCCGTTTGGTACGGCAGTACGAGCTACAGGAGTAAAATTAAATTTCCTGGAAAAATAATCATAGGCACGAAAACCAATTGCTTCCTGCTCTAAGTATTCTTCTGCTTTTTTCTTCCCTTTTTCACTGATTGTAATTAAAACACGCGCAATATAACTATCAGTGGTCTTTTCCATTGTTTTCTCAAGCTCCTCAATACCGGTAAGATACATCCTTATTGTTATGGTTGATTCGCCTTTAACAGTCACAATTACATCATCAGGATTAGGGCCATTCATTATTTGTTGAACAACGTATATTCCATCTACGTGTGTAGAAAATGAAGCTGCCAAATTGCGGTATGCATTATTTCTTGCATCTAAAAGCGCTTCAACTTCGCTTTTTTTTGGATCTGAAACGCCTTCATAAGTATTAAGCCTCATGGATTGCCTATACTGCCCAAAAAGAGGTAATCCTGTGGTGAGTAAGCAAATAAAAGATAATACTAAAAAAAAGTGTTTTGATTTCATAAATTCCTCCGAAAAAATAAAATTATTCTAGCAAAACTTAGCAAAAAAAAGACTTAAAACATTTTGTATTTGTACAGAAATTGATGGAATTTGCTGATAAATGAAAATTAATACCCATACAAAAATTATCAAAATAATAAAGTTGATTATTTTTCCCATATTTTTCCATCCTTATATTAATGATATGGAAAAATAATTAGAGAAAATCCCAAAATTTATTAAAAAAGATGTGAATTTATTATTACCAAAGGGTATAAAAAGCGAGATAAAAACGTCTTACTGACAATCACTCTATCGGTCACCAGATAAAAAAAGCCGTACGCCCTTAAGCATACGGCTCGAAAAACTAAGTTACAAGTTATTCAGTATCAGTCAAATTTCTTGCTGGCGATAACCAACGAACCAA